>OCHV01002515.1_pt1 | contig 10189 bp, 10 predicted proteins | sample 1538461 | NCBI WGS metagenome assembly OCHV01 (sample SAMN04571692, study PRJEB22368) | human gut metagenome | biome: human gut; material: stool | host: Homo sapiens | place: Luxembourg | collected 2012-08-03 | reverse complement strand
GATCGTAAAGGACGGAAGCATTATCGGGGAAGGATATCACGAAAAATGTGGTGAGCTTCATGCAGAACGGAACGCAATCGCATCCCTGACAGAAAGCGCCGAGGGAGCAACACTTTATGTGACGCTGGAGCCGTGCTGCCATTATGGGAAGACACCACCATGTACGGAAGCGATTCTGGAACAGAAGATTGCACGGGTTGTGATCGGATCGAGAGATCCGAATCCGAAAGTGTCCGGCAAAGGAGCAAAGATTTTACGCGAGGCAGGCGTCCGGGTGGAAGAGGATTTCCTGCGCGAAGAATGTGATGCGTTAAATCCGGTCTTTTTCCACTATATCACAACAGGGCTGCCCTATGTGGTGATGAAATACGCAATGACGGCAGACGGAAAGAGTGCGACAAAAACAGGAGCATCAAAATGGATATCCGGTGAGGAAGCAAGAAGTCTGGTACATGAGATGCGCCATGACTATATGGCAATCATGGCAGGAATCGGAACGGTTCTGGCAGATGATCCGATGCTGAATGTGCGTCTGGAGGGAAAGAAAAGTCCGGTCAGAATTATCTGTGACAGTATGCTCAGGATCCCACTGGACAGTCAGATCTGCCAGACAGCAGGGAGATACCGGACGATTGTTGCATATGCCGGTGAAAAGGGGAATGCGATTTATTTAGAAGAGAAAAAACGCAGTCTGGAAAAGCTTGGAGTCGTGCTTCTCGGAGTTCCTTCGGAAAAAGGGGAGATCAATCTGCAGCTTCTGATGAGAAAGCTTGGAGAGCTGGGAATTGACAGTGTACTTATTGAAGGCGGTGGAACTTTAAATGAGGATGCCCTGCAATCCGGTATCGTAAATGAGGTGAAAGCTTTTATCGCACCGAAAATTTTTGGCGGAAGAGGCGGCAAGACTCCGGTGGAAGGCTTTGGAGTTGAGAAAGTAGACGATGCCATCAAGCTACAGCTTATGAGAATCTCGCAGGTTGGAGAAGATATTCTGGCAGAGTATAAGGTTTTGGAGGAAATGTAAATGTTTACAGGAATTGTAGAAGAAACCGGATCTATCCGGTCACTCCGACTTTCTGGATCATCCGGGAAGATTGCGATCCGGGCAAAAAAAGTACTCGGCGGAACCAGGATCGGAGACAGTATTGCGGTAAATGGTGTCTGCCTGACGGTGGTTTCTCTGGAAAAGGATGGATTTACCGCAGATGTGATGGCGGAAACAGTGAGAAGAACCAACCTTGGTGATACGAAGATTGGTGAGAAAGTGAATCTGGAACGCGCGATGGCGGCAGATGGCAGATTCGGTGGACATATCGTTGCAGGGCATATTGACGGGACCGGAATGATTGAAGAACTCAGAAAGGAAGAAAATGCGGTATGGGTAAAAATCCGGACAACGCCGGAGATTCTGGAACTGATCGTAGAAAAAGGTTCAATCTGTATTGACGGGATCAGTCTGACAGTGGCAGAAGTAAGTGAAAAAAGCTTTCAGGTATCAGTCATTCCTCATACCGGAGAGGAAACCACACTGCTGAGGAAAAAAGCTGGGGACAGGGTGAATCTGGAAAATGATATTGTAGGGAAGTATATTAAAAAGTTTCTTACACCATCGGAACCGGCTGGAAAATGTGGTGGACTTACCATGGAATTATTAGAGGAGTATGGAATTTGATGCGAAGAAATTCCGGGACCGGAATGGAGAGCATACAGAAGAACAGGATAAAAATGAGTTATAGATCGGACAGGAGGAAGTAACAAATGGAGAAACAGTATCAATACAATAGCGTAGAAGAGGCACTTGAAGAATTGCGCCGTGGAAGGATCGTTCTGGTAACGGATGATCCGGACCGGGAAAATGAAGGAGATATGATCTGCGCGGCGGAATTTGCAACTCAGGAGAATATCAATTTTATGGCATGCCATGCGAAAGGGCTGATCTGCACACCGATGAGTGCAGCGCTGGCCGGACGGCTTGGGCTTTCACAGATGGTCTCCGAAAATACAGATAACCATTCGACTGCATTTACGGTATCCGTTGACCATGTGGATACGACAACGGGAATTTCAGCAGCAGAGCGAGGATATACTATGCGCAGCCTGACAGAAGAAGGAACGAAACCGCAGGACCTTCGAAGACCGGGGCATGTATTTCCGCTGGTGGCAAGGCATGGAGGTGTGTTGGTAAGAAATGGTCATACCGAGGCAACGGTTGATCTGATGCGTCTTGCCGGACTGAAAGAATGTGGAATCTGCTGTGAAATCATGGAAGAGGACGGAACGATGATGCGGACAGAGAATCTCTGGAAGCTGGCGAAGAAGTACGACCTGAAATTTATTACGATCAAAGATCTGCAGGATTACTGCAGGATCCATGAAAAACATGTCGTAAGGGAAGCATGTGCAAAGATGCCAACCCAGTATGGAGAATTTCAGATTTATGGGTATGTGAATGACATCACCGGTGAACATCATGTGGCATTGGTGAAAGGTGAGATTGGCGATGGGGAAGATGTTCTGTGCCGTGTACATTCCGAGTGCCTGACCGGCGATACTTTCGGATCTCTCCGCTGCGATTGTGGAAAGCAGCTGCAGTCGGCGATGCAGCAGATCGAGAGAGAAGGAAGAGGAGTTCTTCTGTATATGCGACAGGAGGGAAGGGGAATCGGTCTGATCAACAAGCTGAAAGCGTATGAACTTCAGGAACAGGGATACGATACCGTGGAAGCCAACATCCGTCTGGGATTTGCACCGGATCTTAGAGAATACTGGGTAGGGGCTCAGATTTTATCGGATCTGGGAGTAAAATCACTCCGGCTTCTTACAAATAATCCGGAGAAGGTATATGGACTTTCCGGTTTCGGGCTTGCAATCCATGAGAGAGTACCGATTGAAATAGCACCGCAGAAATTTGATGCATTTTATATGAAGACGAAGCAGGAAAAGATGGGACATATCTTTAAAGAAATCAAATTTCAGTAAAAAGAGAATAAACAGTATTTATCATAGAAGAAACACTTTAATTACAGGAGGAAAAAAACATGAGACAGATCAATGTATTAGAAGGAAAAGTAGTAGCACCAGAAGGAATGAAAGTAGGAATTGTTGCTTCAAGATTTAATGAGATTATTGTTAATAAACTACTTGGTGGTGCGGTAGACGGGCTGGTACGCCATGGCGTGGAGGATGAAAACATAACGGCAGCATGGGTACCGGGAGCATTTGAGATTCCGACAGCAGCTTCTAAAATGGCGGCGTCCGGAAAGTATGATGCGGTGATCTGTGTGGGAGCAGTGATCCGTGGAGACACAACGCATTATGATTATGTCTGCAATGAGGTATCCAAAGGAATTGCACAGGTCGGACTTGCAACCGGAGTGCCGGTATTATTTGGTGTGATCACGACTGAAAATATCGAGCAGGCAATTTCAAGAGCCGGAAGTAAAGGCGGAAATAAGGGATATGACTGTGCACTTTCTGCAATCGAAATGGTAAATCTTCTGAGACAGATGTAATTTCCGGCTGACGGTTACAAAAAGAATCCCGTTTTCCGGCAGAAAAAGGGCAGATGCCGGGATTTACTGGACATTTATGCAGGAAAAAGGTATCATATCTGATAAGAGAAATCTGTAAAAGAAATAGTAAAGTTTCAATTCAGAGATAATGAAGGAGAAAATGAATTATGTATACAGCATCATCTGAGAGATATGATACCATGGTATATAACCGTTGTGGGAAAAGCGGGCTTTTGCTGCCGGCAGTTTCTTTAGGACTTTGGCACAATTTTGGAACCAATGCGGATCCGGAGAATATGAAGGCAATGTTGAGGACAGCATTTGATCTGGGAATCACCCATTTCGATCTTGCGAATAACTATGGACCGGAATACGGAAGTGCTGAGACGAATTTTGGGAAGATTTTAAAAGAAGACTTTGCACCATATAGGGACGAGATGATCATCAGTACCAAGGCAGGCTATGATATGTGGCCGGGACCTTACGGGAACTGGGGAAGCAGGAAGTATCTGCTCGCAAGCCTTGACCAGAGCCTGAAGAGAATGGGGCTGGATTATGTAGATATCTTCTATCATCACAGAATGGATCCGAATACCCCACTGGAAGAGACCATGGGAGCACTCAATTCCATCGTAAAGAGTGGGAAGGCACTTTATGTCGGAATTTCTAACTATGATGGTCCGACAATGGTACGTGCAGCGGAGATTCTGGAAGATCTGAAATGTCCGTTTGTCATTAACCAGAACCGGTATTCCATTTTTGACCGGACGATTGAACAGAACGGCTTGAAAAAGACAGCGAACCAGATGGGAAAAGGAATCATTGCATTTAGTCCGCTGGCACAGGGGCTTCTGACAGATAAATATCTGCACGGAATACCGTCAGACAGCCGGATTGCGGTGGATGGAAGATTTCTACATGCCGATGCATTGACGAAAGAAAAGCTTGCGCAGATCGAGGCTCTGAACAAGATGGCAGGTGAGAGAGGACAGTCTCTTGCACAGATGGCACTGAGCTGGATCCTGAAAGATGAGGATGTGACCAGTGTGCTGATCGGAGCGTCCAGACCGGAGCAGATTATTCAGAATGTGGAGATTGTGCAGAATACGAAGTTCACCCGGGAAGAACTGAAAAAGATCGATCAGATCAGCAGGGGCAATCTGTAAGTGAAACCTGCGCGAAGAAATTATTTGCAAAGGACGCAAAGAAAATATTGAATAAATGATTGACAGGAAGCAGCCATTGTGTTATTATAGTCCATGGTTGCTTCAGCAATCAACAATTTCATATAGGGGATTGGTCAAATGGTATGACAGGAGTCTCCAAAACTCTTAGCGGCAGTTCGATTCTGTCATCCCCTGTAACTTGAAGGACTCAGTTTGAGTCCTTTTTTTATCTAATGGACCAAGTGCGGAATGGTGATAGCGCAAGTCCAAATCAACTCTTCATTTCCAAAAACAAAATAATCATCCCACTAGATATATATATTCGACATAGTCACTATACATAGTGCATAAAAATAAAAGAAAATAATTGTAAAAAATGCCAAAAATTCAACTGCACAAAAGCACAAAATCCGTCAAAAAAGAATCTCGAATGCTACAAACTAAAAAAAGTGTCAAAAAATAGAAGTAAAAACAGCTAAAGAAAATAAAAGAAAAACAGATGAAGATAGTGAAAATAGATAAAAAAATTGGTTTTTTTACTGTACAATCTACAAAAGCTGAAAATATTGACAAAGAAAAAGTGTGAGCGTAATATAAGCATGACTTTTAGAGGACGCTCTGAAAAGTACTATAAAATAAGAATAAATAAAACGAAAGGGAGGGAGCGATACGGAACATTTAACAGAGACTCTGTTAGAAGAGCTGAACTGCGAGACAGTGTTTACGATCCCGATATTCGGCGGAATACCGGTAAAAGAGTCGGTCGTAGTTACCTGGATCATCATGGCGGTAATCGTAGGACTTTGTATCATATTTGTCCGAAGCTTGAGCGTCGAAAATCCGGGAAAGGTTCAGCTTTTATTGGAATCCGCAATAGGAAAAGGACTGGACTTCTTTGAAGACATCATGGGAAAAGAAAACAGGAAATATATTCCGTATCTGATTACAGTGCTTATCTATATTGGGATAGCCAATATCATTGGTCTGTTCGGATTTAAGTCACCGACAAAAGACCTCAATGTAACAGCAGCACTTGCGATCATGAGTATGTGCCTGATTGAATTTTCCGGAATCCGGAAGAATGGATTTAAGCACTGGGCGGCGCATTTTGCAAAGCCGGTACCATTCGTAGCACCAATTATGGTTCTGGAGATTGTGATCAGACCATTATCACTTTGCATGCGTCTGTTCGGTAATGTATTGGGAGCGTTTGTTATCATGGAGCTTTTAAAAGCAGTGGCTCCGGTTCTTATCCCGATACCATTTAGTTTTTACTTCGATATTTTCGATGGATTCCTGCAGGCATATGTATTCGTATTCCTGACAGCACTTTTCATGAATGAGGAGCAGGAATAATCCCGAAATGACAGAAGAAACACAAATCTATAAGAAAAAAGGAGATTAAGATTATGTTAGTAGCAATTGGAGCAGCAGTAGCAGTTTTAACAGGTTTAGGAGCAGGACTTGGAATCAGCCTTGCAACAGGTAAAGCAGTAGACGCGATCGCAAGACAGCCGGAAGCAGAAAGCAAGATCAGCAAGAACCTGATCCTGGGTTGTGCACTTGCAGAGGCAACCGCTATTTACGGTTTCATTATCGGACTTCTTATCATCTTAATGCTGAAATAAGAAAAGTAAAATGAAGAAAGGCAGGTGGGACAGGTGATACAGTTTAATGTAAGCCTTCTCTTTACGATCATCAACCTGATTGTCTTTTATCTTTTGCTGAAAAAATTCTTATTCAAACCAGTAATGGGAATTATGGAAAAACGTGAAAAAATGATTGCTGACGGACTGAAAAATGCCAGTGATAGTCAGGAAGAAGCGGCGAGACTGAAAGCGGAATATGAAAAGGCTCTGGAAGGAGCAAAGGCAGAATCCATTCAGATCGTGGAAAAAGCTAAGAAAACTGCAGCCGGAGAATCAGAGCGTATCCTTCAGGAAGCCAATACGGAAGCCGTAGGAATCCTGAAAGATGCCAGAAAGACGATTGAAAATGAACGCAAACAGACCATGAATGATCTGCAAAGTGAGATCGCAGGACTGGCAATGCAGGCAGCACGTAAGATTGTGGATGACACAAAAGGAAATCAGGATATATATGATCAGTTTCTGAAAGGTGCAGGTGATGCTCATGTCAATAAAGAGGTTAAATAAAGAGTATTGCTGTAGCCCTTCGGCAAAACAGTATGCACATGTTTTATATGAGCTTGGAATTTCAAAAGAAGCGGTAGGAGAGACTGAAAAGCTTTTTGAAGAAGTACCGGTGCTTGAAGAAACATTTGCAAGTCCGGTGGTACCGATGCGGGAAAAATTAAGTTCGATCGACAAGATTTTCCCGGAAGAAATAAAAAACTTTCTCAAGGTTGTATGCCGTAATCAGAGAATGAGCGAGATCAGTCAGATTCTTTTTGCTTATGACAGATACTGTAAAATGCAGGAAGGAATCCAGATGGCAACGCTTACCTGTGTGGAAGCACCAGATGAAAAGCGGCTTGAGAAAATCAGAGAATTTCTTTGTGAGAAGTACCATAAGACAGATGTGAAGATCGAGATAGTCAAAGATCCGGCATTACTTGGTGGATTTATCTTAAAGACCGGTGATGATGAATATGACTGGAGTCTGAAAGGAAGATTATCGAGATTAGAGCAAAAATTGACCTGGAGGTGAACAAAGTGAGTTCAATTAGCTCAGATGAAATTATTTCTATTCTGAAAAATGAAATAGAGAACTTTGATCAGATCAGTAAAGACAGCGAGGTCGGTACGGTTGTCTCTGTCGGTGACGGAATTGCAAATATCTATGGAATAGAGCATGCAATGTACGGAGAAATCGTGACATTTGAAAATGGACTGAAAGGTATGGTTCAGGACATTCAGAAAGATACGATCGGCTGCATCCTGTTCGGATCAGATGTAGAGATCAAAGAAGGTACGAAAGTGATGCGTACCAAAAAGAAAGCCGGAGTACCGGTTGGCGATAAATTTATCGGACGTGTCGTAAATGCACTTGGAGCTCCGATTGACGGAGCGGGAGAAATCGAAGCAGAAGATTACAGACCGATTGAAAATGAAGCACCAGGAATTGTAGACCGTAAATCCGTCAGCGTTCCAATGGAAACAGGAATCCTTTCTATCGATTCTATGTTCCCGATCGGACGTGGACAGAGAGAGTTGATCATTGGAGACCGTCAGACAGGAAAGACTTCCATTGCTACAGACACGATTTTGAATCAGAAGGGTAAGGATATCATCTGTATCTATGTAGCAATCGGTCAGAAAGCATCAACGATCGCAAAGGTTGTCAATACTTTTAAAAACGGCGGCGCAATGGATTACACCATCGTAGTAGCATCAACAGCAAGTGACTGTGCACCGCTTCAGTATATTGCACCATATGCAGGAACCGCGATTGCAGAACATTTCATGCATAAAGGAAAAGATGTCCTGATCGTTTACGATGATCTTTCAAAGCACGCAGTTGCATACCGTGCGCTGTCCCTGCTTCTTGGACGTTCACCGGGACGTGAAGCTTATCCTGGAGATGTATTCTATCTGCATTCAAGACTGCTTGAGAGATCAAGCCGTTTAAGTGATGAAATGGGAGGCGGTTCGATCACAGCACTTCCAATCATCGAGACACAGGCAGGAGATGTATCTGCATACATTCCGACCAACGTCATTTCCATTACAGATGGACAGATCTTCCTGGAAAGTGATCTGTTCTTCTCAGGAATGAGACCGGCGGTTAACGTAGGTCTTTCCGTATCCCGTGTTGGTGGTGCTGCACAGACCAAGGCAATGAAGAAGGCAGCCGGAAGTATCCGTATCGATCTTGCACAGTATCGTGAGATGGAAGTATTCACACAGTTCAGTTCCGATCTGGATGCAGCAACAAAGGAACAGCTGGAATATGGATCTGGTCTGATGGAACTTCTGAAACAGCCACTCGGACATCCAATGTCCATGCATGAGATGGTCATCACCCTCTGCGCAGCACGAAATAAAGTGCTTCTGGGAATTCCGGTAAAAGAGGTTAAGAAATTCCAGATGGATATGCTGAATTATTTTGCAACAGTTCATCCGGAAATCAGTGAAGAGATTGAGCAGACAAAGGCTCTGTCCGATGGACTGGCTGCAAAGATTGTGGAAACAGCGAAGGAATTCAAAGACAGCAGGTGTTAATATGGCAAATATCAGAGAAATACAGACTCGAATCAACAGCGTCAAAGATACGATGAAGATCACGAACGCCATGTATATGATCTCGTCTACCAAGATGAGACAGGCGAAGAAAAAGCTGACAGATTCAGAGCCGTACTTTTACGGACTTCAGGGAGAGATTTCCAGAATCCTGAGGCATATTCCTGAGATCGAGCACCGGTATTTTGATGTGCGGGAAGAGATTCCAAAAGAGAAACGAAAGATAGGTTCCATTGTCATTACTGCGGATAAAGGACTTGCAGGAGCTTACAACCACAACATTGTCAAGGTGGAGGATGAGATCCTGGAGGAACCGGGAGAGCATAAGCTGTTCGTAGTCGGTGAGCTTGGCAGACACTATTATGCGAATAAGGGTGTGGAAATTGACACCAATTTCCTTTATACTGTGCAGAAACCGACCATGCACAGGGCAAGAGATATCGCGGAAGTGATTCTTTCCCAGTATGAGAGAGGTGAACTGGACGAGGTCTACATCGTTTACACCAGAATGGAAAATTCGATGCTGACAACGGTTGAAAAAATGAAGATCCTGCCGCTTGAGAGATCTTCATTTAATGAAATGAAAATGCCGCTTAACATCCATAGAGAGGCGATCGCGCTTTATCCATCAGCAGAGGCTGTTCTGGACAGCATCGTACCAAACTACGTGGTTGGTATGATCTATGGATGTCTGGTAGAGGCATATGCAAGCGAACACAATGCGCGAATGACAGCAATGCAATCAGCAACAGACAGCGCGCAGGAAATCATCAAAGATCTTTCTATTATATATAACAGGGCAAGGCAGGCTGCGATCACACAGGAAATTACTGAGGTTTGTGCAGGTGCCAAAGCCCAGAAACGGAAAAGGAAGTGAAAACAGGTATGAATAAAGGACGTATTGTACAGGTCATGGGACCAGTTGTTGACGTTGTATTTGAAGACGGAAATCTGCCGTGCATCAAAGATGCCCTGCAGGTGGAGAACAACGGAAAAACCTGTATTATGGAAGTTGCGCAGCATCTGGGAAATGATGAGGTTCGTTGTCTGATGCTGGCAGCAAGTGAAGGACTTTGCAAGGACATGGAAGTAACCGCTACCGGTTCTGGAATTAAAGTACCGGTTGGAGAGCAGACCCTTGGACGTCTGTTCAACGTACTTGGAGAAACCATCGACAATGGCGAAGAAATCAAAGAAGATACCGAACACTGGGTGATCCACAGAGATCCGCCGTCATTTGAAGACCAGAGCCCGGTTGTAGAAATCCTGGAAACCGGAATCAAGGTTATCGACCTGCTTGCACCTTATG
>OCHV01002514.1_pt1 | contig 10190 bp, 8 predicted proteins | sample 1538461 | NCBI WGS metagenome assembly OCHV01 (sample SAMN04571692, study PRJEB22368) | human gut metagenome | biome: human gut; material: stool | host: Homo sapiens | place: Luxembourg | collected 2012-08-03 | reverse complement strand
CAGATCCTGAAAAATAATATACAGATAATTCCAGAAAATCATAAGTAAAAAATAAATCCCATGTTTCCATCCACCGACCATTCCCCACATGCACAAATATGCTCCTGCAAACCATAAAACACCAGGATGGCGGCACAATCCATACATACCTTCCGTATAAGCCGCACGCAGTTTATTTTCTTCACAATAGGTTTCTTCAAAGGGAAGCGCAAAAAACAACGTATAAATGAGCAGACAAAGGAAAAGGAATCCTCCTAATCCAAATCCGGTCATTGTTCCGATCTTCCGCTGGCAACTCCCCCATGCTGCATAAAGTTCTGCAATCAGCGATACTACAACGAGAATACTCCCAGCTGCAAAAAATTTTTGTAATACTGCATTCTTCATCCGAACACTGTTGATATCATAAATAAAATACAGAATAAATCCTGTACTTCCTAGTATAAACTGCCACATTTTTCTCTCCATGATTTGTGCATTATTATGCACAAATACCTTTTCACGCACTCTAAATTATAATAAAAGCTACTATAAATTGCAACCAAAAAATGGCTTCCCTTTCCCCTTTTTTCAAAAACATTACCATATCATTACATTTTTTACAAATTCCACTTTTGCTTTAAATAGTATACCATCATTTGCTTCTATCTGATACAATAGATGTATGGGATTTTTATCCAAATTTTGACTAAAAGGCAGGTACTAGAATATGTGGGCTTATGAAGGAATTTTTTATCAGATCTATCCAATTGGATTCTGTGGCGCTCCGACCGCAAATGACGGCAAAACCGTATCCCGGATTTTAAAATTAAAGGACTGGAGCAGTTATCTGGAATCCTTAGGTATCTCTTCTATATTATTAAATCCAATTTTCGAATCAGACAATCATGGTTATGATACCAGGGATTATAAAAAAATCGACTGCCGTCTCGGAACCAATGAAGATTTCGCAGAAGTATGCAAAGATCTCCATGCACACAATGTAAAAATCGTTCTTGACGGTGTGTTTAATCACTTAGGACGCGGCTTCTGGGCATTTAAGGATGTACAGGAAAAGAAATGGGACTCTCCATACAAGGACTGGTTCTGCATCAATTTTGACGGTAATTCCTGCTACAATGACGGATTCTGGTATGAGGGATGGGAAGGACATTTTGAACTGGTCAAACTGAATCTTGCCAATTCTGCTGTTGTAGATTATCTCCTGGAATGTGTAAAAGGCTGGATCGATGAATTTGACATCGACGGTCTCCGGCTTGATGTTGCATACTGCCTGGACCGCAATTTCATGAAACGTCTGCGCAGTTTCTGCCAGGAATTAAAACCTGACTTTGCCCTGATCGGAGAGGTTCTCTTCGGGGACTACAATCAGATCGTCAATGACGAAATGCTGCACAGCTGCACCAACTATGAATGCTATAAAGGCATTTACTCCAGCTTCAACAGCATGAACATGTTTGAGATCGCGCACTCTCTGAACCGTCAGTACGGACCGGAACAGTGGTGCATTTACCGTGGAAAACATCTGATGTCTTTTGTTGACAACCACGATGTAACCCGAATTGCAAGTATCCTGACCAACAAGAACCACCTGCCGCTGACTTACGGACTTCTTCTTGGTATGCCGGGTGTTCCTTGTATTTATTATGGAAGTGAATGGGGTGAGGAAGGGGTAAAAGCACCAAATAATGACTACGCCCTTCGTCCATGCTTTGAAGAACCAAAGCCAAATGAACTGACCGAAGAGATCAAAAAAATGATCCACGTCAGAACCGGAAGCAATGCACTCTGCCACGGAAGCTACCGTAATGTTGTCCTGACCAACCATCAGCTCATCTTTGAGCGTCGGACCGATGATGAACGGATGCTGGTTGCGATCAATGCATCGGACGCACCGTTTACTGCGCACAATGGAGAACTCGGAGGCACAATGACCGACCTGCTCACCGGAAATGAAATCCAGATGAGCGGACAGCTTGAGATGCCGCCGTACAGTGTGCAGTATCTGAAATAATATCTCCGGACATTTTCCAAAGCAGACCTCTTTGGTTTGCCATGAGAATGATTGATATTGCTTAACAGCACAAATGCCAGTTCCGGCTTGCTGTCGGTTCTGGCATTTTTTCAAAGAATCTCTGTTCCAGTAAATACAGTAATTTCGTTTGAGATTTCCTGTCATTTAACGGAACTTCGATTTTCTATATTCCCTCGGAGTCATTCCATAATTTTTTCGAAAAAGCCTGTAAAATTGTGTCCGATTACTAAAGCCAAGGTCCTCCATGATTTCTGCAATCGTAAGATCCGAATCCAAAAGAAGTCCCTCCGCCTTTTCCATTGTAAATTTCGTGCTATATTCATACAGAGACAACCCGGTATATTTTTCAACCGTTTTATAAAGATAATCTCCTGAATAACTAAACTTTTCCTCCAAATCCTTTCTGCGCACCTGTCCATCCTTTTCCCGGATATAACTGGTTATCTGATCAAATAGTTCTCTCTCAGACGTATTTCCGAAAGCAACCGGCGTATTTGTGTAAAGCGCTCCGTCAAACAATGCAGATAACATTCCTATCATTGCTCCTGCAATCTGAAAATTTGATTTAGGCGTTCTCTTCTGCAATCCTACTGCAATTTTGTCAAAACAATCATGCACTACTTTTGTCTCTTTCATCGGAATAAAATCGATATAAGCCCGTTGTGATGCCTCTTCTTTATCCAATTCATGTAAAAAGAATTTCCTTACCATCTCATATTCCTTTGTGCGTTTCCCGGAAAAAACACTTGGAAATTGTAGTAAATTCAAAATATATTCTTGTGTAAATTCCAGAAAAATCACTCTGCAATACTCATCGAATTCCTCCAGATGGCGAATATTCATATTCATCAGACAGCAACTTCCTTTCGGATAAAGATGTCTGGTATTTTCAATGTTCTGATATAGCCTTCCATCTGCAACATACATCAACTCATAGAAATTATGTCTGTGCATACTTTTCCTTTCAAGAATTTTGTCCGATTCCTCCTTGTCCATACAAAGATATCCTAAATCCTTCGGTCCTATAAATGTAAGCACCTCTCTTCCTTCTTCTTTTTCCGGATAATAGGAATCTAAAATAAAAGAAAGACTATCTTCTGTAAAATGATTTTCTCCAAAACCTTTTTCATATGCCTTCATTTCTTTAATTAAATCCTGATACATCATAGGACGTGTAGATTGAAAATACATAATTTATTCCTCTTTCTGATAAAAACCAGTTTTATCTTTTTATAGTGATCATTCCTGTTCATCTCGAATAGCTCTTAACAATTGAATCTGATACACATAAGGTTCAATCCCATCATTTATGCCATTTATACTCTTTTTCATATCATTTATAATAATATCATATGATGTGGATGTCAAAATTTTTTACCACTCACTAATTAACCGAATTGTTCTATTCAATAGTAAAAGCGAGGAAAACTTATGCAAAAAACAGATTTCAACCGTGACTGGACCGTACAGAAAGACGGATCCAATGAAATACTTCATGTCAATCTTCCAGATGACGCCATGATCCGTGAAGAGCGCTCAAAAGAGAATAAAACCGCAAGTGCAAGTGCCTATTTTGCCGGTGGCAAATATATTTACACTAAAATTTTCGATCTTTCGGAAAATGAAACCAGACAAACTCTGATCTTAGAATTTGAGGCTGTCTATCAAAACGCAACCGTATTCTTAAACGGCAGACAGGTTGCCGAACATCCTTACGGATACACAAACTTTTTTGTTGACATCACCGGAAAAGTTATTGCCGGAACAAATGAACTGAAAGTCGTTGCAGACAACGCAGATGTCCCGAACAGCCGTTGGTACTCCGGATCCGGTATCTACCGCGAAGTGCACCTTTACCGTTCCGGAAGTTCTTATATCCGCCCGGAAGGGTTAAAAGTGCAGATTGTTGATCTTAATACAATCCACATTTTTACTGACGCGGTTATGCAGCCTGATGAAAAAATTGTACTGGAAATTTTCAATGACACTGGCAAAATCGTATCTTCCGAAGGCACAGATGTCACCATCACCATCCCAGATGCACACCTCTGGTCTGCCGAAGATCCTTATTTATATACCTGCAAGGCAACCCTTCTACAAAATGGAACTGCCATTGATACTGCCAGAACCTCTTTCGGAATCCGTACCCTTTCCTGGGGAAAAGATGGATTTCTTGTAAACAGCAAGTCCGTCCTTTTCCGGGGTGCCTGCATCCATCATGATAATGGGGTACTCGGTGCCTGTGGCTTCCATGATGCTGAATGTCGGCGGGTACGCATTTTAAAAGAAGCCGGATTTAATGCCATCCGTTCTTCACACAATCCCATTTCAAAGGCAATGCTGGATGCATGCGATCAACTTGGTATGTACATTATTGACGAAGCTTTTGATATGTGGCTGATCAAGAAAAATCCTTACGATTACGCCGGTGAAACATTTTCCAAATGGTGGAAAGCTGATATTGCTGCCATGATTTCAAAAGACTATAACCATTCTTCTGTTGTGATGTACTCTGTTGGAAACGAGATTACAGAGCTTGGACTTGCAGACGGGCAGGAACAGGCCCGTATCATGACTGAATTCTGCCATACCAAAGATCATACAAGACCTGTCACAGCCGGGATCAATCTGATGCTTGCTACCATGGCCGGAAGTAAAAAAAGTATTTATGGCACGGACGAAGACGGTAAAGTCAAAGACAGTGGTTCCGGTGGACTGGATAACGCTCCGACCTCTGAATTTTTCAATATCATGATGAACAAAATGGGCGGACTCATCAATAAAGCAGCCAAAACAAAAAAAGCGACTGCCATTGCTGAAATTATGTCCGGTATTTTCGATATTCCCGGATATAATTATGCATCCAGCCGCTATAAAATTGATGCCAGAAATCATCCGGAACAGGCGACAACCGGCTCTGAAACTCTCCCGCAGACCCTTTACGATAACTGGCAGCTTGTCAAATCGATTCCTACCATGACCGGCGACTTTATGTGGACCGGATATGATTATCTTGGTGAATCAGGCATTGGCACCATTCAGTACAAAGACAAAAAGACGAAGCAAAATGCCGATCCGGGCCTTATTATTTCCGGTGGTGCCGGTATCATTGATATCTGTGGAAAAAAACGTCCGGAAGTTGGATGGAGCAAGATCATCTGGGGATTACAGAAAACTCCAACAATTGGTGTTGACCCTTATACCCGCACAGACTATTTCCAGTCTCTTTCTATGTGGCGTGTCACAGATGCGGTGGAAAGCTGGTCATGGGAAGGCTGCGAAGGGAAAAAAGCTTCTGTAACAATCTACTCAGATGCAGACAAAATAGAACTTCTTGTCAATGGAAAAAGCGCAGGTAAAAAGAAACCGAAAAAAGATATTGCAAAATTCAGGAAAATTCCATATGAAGCCGGCAAAATCGAAGCCATTGCTTACGACTCCTCCGGAAAAGAAACAGCCCGCACCACGCTTGTCTCAGCCACTGGAAAAACTTCGATAAAACTCACTCCTGAAACAACAAACCTCTGTGCAAATGGTCAGGATCTCTGCTTCCTTAATATCGATCTTATCGGTGAAAATGGAATCACAAAATCCTCTGTCGACCAGGAGCTGAAAATAGAAATCTCTGGTCCTGCAACACTTCAGGGATACGGTTCTGCAAGACCAAATGTTGAAGAAAGCTTCTGCAACGATACTTTCAAGACATTCTATGGCAAATCCTTAGCCGTAATCCGGGCCGGCTATGAACCAGGCACTGTCACTGTAAAAGTATCCGGAAAAGGATTAGACACCCAGGAACTCACACTAAATATCTGTTAAAACTCTACAGATTTCTAAATAAAACCAAAGGAGAACATCAGAACTCTTTTTCTGTTCTGACGTTCTCCCTTCTGGTCATTTATCCCATTTTCTAATAAATATATTTCTTCATTTCCTGATATACCCTTGCAAGAGGAAGTCCGACGATCGTATTATAATCACCTTCAATCCCACAGATATACACGCCAAATGCCCCTTGGATTCCATAGGCTCCTGCCTTGTCCATCGGCTCTCCTGTCGCAATATATTCCCTGATTTCTTCCTTGCTCATCGGATATACATGCACATCACTGCATTCATGAAATGTCTTCCGGATCTTTTTCCCATCCTTCTTTATCAGAAGCGTAACACCGGTGTAAACCTGATGTGCTTTTCCCTGAAGCATGGAAATCATCTGATATGCCTGCTCTTTATCCTTTGGCTTTCCGAGAATCGTTCCATCCGCTGCAACCACCGTATCTGAGCCGATCACCAGAAAATCTCCTGTATTTTTCGTTTCATACTGCTGATAGACATCTTCTGCTTTCTGTACAGAAAGTTCTTCCACAACCTGGCTTGGAACCTGGGATGTAATTACTTCCTCACAGTGTGACGGCATGACTACATGCTTTATATTTCCCTGTTCCAGCAGTTCTGTCCTGCGCGGTGATGCAGAGGCCAGAACTACAGTCAGCTTCTGTATTCTACTACACATAGCTTAATCCTCTTTCACAAGAATCTTCTTAATTTCTCCCATATACATGTTATGCATATCTTTGTCAGCATACCATTTGTCAAGATTTGCTTTCTCAACAAAATTTGCTTCTCCCATGCGCTGTACATAAACCTTCTTGCATACAAAGATCATTTTTGCTTCTTCAAACGCAACTGTTCCATCCACATAATATGGTGTCAGACCGGCTTCTTTGATCTTATCTTCGTCCCTTCCTGAAACTCTTCCACAGAGATTTAACGCTTCTCTATGCTCTTCTCCAAAGAATGCCAGTGTAAAATAATCTTCTCTGTCCACAAATTCTTTGGTATAACGGGAATCACGGATATAAGCTGTCGCAGTCGGCTTGCCCCACATAATTCCAACACCACCCCAGCTTGCTGTCATGGTGTTACATTTTTCTTCATTTCCTGCTGTGATCAGCATCCACTGTTTTCCGATCAGGTCAAATGGATTATCCTTTAATTCTTCTGCTTTTATTTCTGTAAAACTCATTTTTCTGTCCTCTTATTTTGCGATTACTTTACGGAAATTCTTCTTTCCTTTTCTTACAACTTTTCCTTCTCCTTCAAAGTCTGCTTTTGCAAATGTTGCTGAAATATCAGAAACCTTTTCTCCGTCAACGGCAACTCCGCCCTGCTGTACAGCACGACGTCCTTCTGATTTGGAAGCAACCAGTCCGCTCTTATGAAGAAGTGTCAGGATATCGATAGACCCGTCTGCGAAATCTTCATCAGAAAGCTCTGCTGTCGGCATATCTGCTGCATTTCCTGAGCTGAACAGTGCACGTGCACCTTCCTGTGCCTTCGTAGCTTCTTCTTCGCCGTGAACCAGCTTTGTCAGTTCAAATGCAAGGATTTCTTTTGCTGTGTTAAGCTGTGCGCCTTCCCATTTGTCCATCTCATCAATCTGCTCAAGCGGAAGGAATGTCAGCATACGTAAACATTTAAGAACATCTGCATCTGCCACATTTCTCCAATACTGGTAGAATTCAAACGGAGAAGTTTTTTCCGGATCAAGCCATACAGCTCCAGACTGTGTCTTACCCATCTTCTTTCCTTCTGAATTCAGAAGCAGTGTGATTGTCATCGCACTTGCATCCTTACCAAGCTTACGACGGATCAGCTCTGTACCACCAAGCATGTTGCTCCACTGATCATCTCCGCCAAACTGAAGATTACAGCCGTATTTCTGGTATAACATATAGAAATCATAGCTCTGCATGATCATGTAGTTGAACTCAAGGAAGCTCAGTCCCTTTTCCATACGCTGTTTGTAGCATTCTGCAGTCAGCATACGATTTACGGAGAAATGTGCTCCGACTTCACGAAGTACTTCCACATAATTCAGATCCATCAGCCAGTCCGCATTATTAACCATCAGTGCTTTCCCGTCTGAAAAATCAATAAAACGGCTCATCTGCTTCTTAAAGCAGTCACAGTTGTGCTGGATTGTCTCCGGTGTCATCATCTGACGCATATCTGTTCTACCGGACGGATCCCCGATCATAGCAGTACCGCCCCCGATCAAAGCGATCGGCTTATTGCCAGCCTCCTGCAGTCTCTTCATCAGGCACAGTGCCATAAAATGTCCAACATGCAGACTATCCGCCGTCGGATCAAACCCAATATAAAACGTAGCCTTCCCGTTATTCACCAGATCCCGGATAAGCGGCTCATCCGTAACCTGCGCAATCAATCCTCTGGCCTTAAGCTCTTCATAAATACCCATTTCTAATCTTTCCTTTCTTTTTTCAAAACCTATATCTTAGTCACAGCCAATCTTCTCCCCCGGAGAAGGAGGCGTCCCGTCTGGAACTCTTTGAAGTCTTCAAGGATGTCAGCCATCCGGAAACCATTTCTATTTGACTGCATGTGCAGGCGGATGCTCATACTTCTTAGGTTTTGGGAATTTGTGTTATGATTGAAAATCCATCTGTCTGAGCGCAGCGAGTTATGGATTTTCAATCATGCCCTTAACAAATTTACAAAACCTTAGAAGTATCAGCCGCCGAACCCGCAGACAAATAGAAATAGATTCCGGATAGCGTCCGTCCTGAACCCCTTCAATTTTTCCAATAAAAAAACCTCGTCCTCCGGCCAATCAGCCTTTAAGGACGAGGTATATTCTCTCGTGGTACCACCTTAATTCACATCCGGCTCGCACCGAATGCCTCAGTCAGTAACTAACATCACCGTAGCAGGTATAACGTCCGCCACTCCGTCACAGCTTACTTGCGCTTCCGTGCGTTCGGTGTGAAACTCCAAGATGTATTCACATCTGACTCTTCGTGCACCTCTCATCAACCGGTTACTTTCTGTCTGAGCCTTGTCATCTGCTACTTGTTCTCTTCATAGTCTGTAATTTTCTCTTCTTTTGTCATACTACCGTATCCTTCAAAATTTGTCAAGCCGGATTTCACGCCAAATTATCACAAAACAACTTTTGTCAAATCCAATTCACAGCCTTCCATCATTTTCCGAACCACTCTCGCAGATTCCCTAATTCCAGAAATCCGTCTTCTGCTCCAGCTCAATATCTGCACTTTTAAACACCGGATTAACTCCCCGCTTCAACTGATCCTCATAATCCCGGATTGCCTTAAATGCCGTCCCGGACAAAATCAGGATCACCGGAATATTGATCAGTGCCATCACACCCATCAGTACATCGGAAAGATCCCACAAAAGCGACATTTCCATACCTGCCCCTAGAAATACAACAAATGCAGATACCAGGCGGAATCCGCGCATAAATTTTTTTCCCGGTTCCTTTTTATGGATATAGGTCAGAAGATTGTCGCAATAGAAACAATTTCCAAGCAATGTTGTAAACGCAAAAAATACCATAGCCACCGTTATAAATACCGGACCAAATGCTCCCAGGGATTCCTGAAGAGATGCCTGAACCCACGGTGCCCCCTGCATCTCCCTGGTTGGATCAATGCCAGACGACATACACATCATCGCCGTTGCCGTGCAAAGAAGAAGTGTGTCGATAAAGACAGACAGCATCTGAACCAGTCCCTGTTTGACCGGATGGCTGACATTTGCAGAAGCAGATGCATTCGGTGCCGAACCGATTCCGGCTTCGTTGGAATAAAGCCCACGGCGGATACCCTGCATCATAGCAGAACCCGCAAACGCTCCGAAAATCGCCTTGAAATCAAACGCTTCCTCAAAAATACGCAGGAACATTTCCGGCACATTGCGGATATTGATGATAACCACAATCAGCGCCATACCGATATATGCAAGTCCCATCACCGGCACAAGCGTCGATGTCACCTTTACAATACGGCTTCCACCGCCAAGCAGACACCATCCGGTCAGAACTGCCAGAATCCCACCAATGATCCATGGGCTTACCTTCGGATCATAAAAAGAAAATCCGGAAAATGTAGACTGCAGATTGTAGGATGCCAGCATATTGAATCCAAATGCATAAGTCAGGATCATGGCAATACAAAACACGATCGCCAGTGGTCTGCAATGCAGCGCCGCCTCGATATAATAAGCCGGACCACCATAGCATTTCCCATCCTCTCCCTTTTTCTTGTAAATCTGTGCCAGCGTACTTTCAATCAGTGCAGACGCACTTCCAATGATCGCAATCACCCACATC
>OCHV01002502.1_pt1 | contig 10220 bp, 9 predicted proteins | sample 1538461 | NCBI WGS metagenome assembly OCHV01 (sample SAMN04571692, study PRJEB22368) | human gut metagenome | biome: human gut; material: stool | host: Homo sapiens | place: Luxembourg | collected 2012-08-03 | reverse complement strand
TGAGCCACATGTATTTATGGATGTACCGGTCGGCACAAGCGTTGGGGAAATGATTGAACGTGCCGGCGGTATTGATGGTGTATATGGGGAAATCATCATGGGTGGTCCATTTACCGGACATGCTACTACAGAGGATGCACCGATCACAAAGACAACTGGTGGAATCATTGTTACAATTGATTTCCCGGATCTTCATGGTGCAAGTGTAGGTCTTTTGGTATGTGCCTGCGGTGGTAGCGAAGAACGTATGAGAGATATTTGTCAGAAGATGAATGGTGTAGTGAAATCAGTAGCCAGATGTAAACAGGCAATTGAAAACAAACCGGGAGCTCCGCTTAAATGCGAAAGACCTGGAAACTGTCCTGGACAGGCTAAGAATAATATCCAGTTCAAGAAGGATGGATGCGAGTACATTATTATTGGTAACTGCTCAGACTGTTCAAATACAGTAATGGGATCAGCACCGAAGATGGGACTTAAGGTATTCCACCAGACAGACCATGTAATGCGTACAATCGGACATCCACTTTACAGATATCTGCGTGTTTCAAAACAGGTAGAACAGTTACCGGAAGGTAAATAGATAAGTTGATACCTCACTTCGGTGAGTGTATAAATAGTTAATTGAGTTATTGTTAAATTAACAAGGAGGAAATTATTATGTCAATTACAGCGGAAACCGCAAAAGAACATGCAAAAGATCCTGCAGTATTATGCTGTAGAGCAGAAGGCGGCATTACAATCCAGGCTGCAAACCTTGAAGATCCGGCTATCTTTGATGATCTGGTAGATTCAGGACTTCTGAAACTTGATGGAACACTTACAATCGAACAGGTACTTGGAGCAAAGCTTGTTAAGACCTGCGATTCTCTTACACCACTTACAGCTGATCTTGTTGAAGGCGCAAAAGCACCTGCAGCAGAGGAAGCACCGGCTGAAAAAGCAAAAGAAGAAGTGAAAGAAGAAGCACCAGCAGTTACTGCAAATCCTACAGCAAGTGTACAGAAAGTTGGCGGCGTGTTAAAAATCCACATTGGAGAAGGCAAAGATATCGATATCGAAATGCCGATGGGTTTTAATAACGGTGTTGCAGTAGCGGAAGTACCGGCAGAGGTAGAATTACCGGCAGGCGTGGTTTCAGGCGCAGCACCGACAAAAGAGCTGGAACCGAAAGTCGTAAGAAGCGTTACCAGAAAGCATTATAAAATTACAGAAGTAAAGCGTGGACCGGAGACAAAGATCGAAGGAACAACTCTTTACATCCGAGAAGGAATTGAAGAAGAAGCAGTTGCTTCACAGGAACTGGTTCATCAGTTAAAGATTGATATCATTACACCGGATCAGTACCATACTTATTCTAATACAATCATGGACGTACAGCCGATTGCTACAAAAGAGGGCGAAGACGAAATCGGTACAGGTACAACAAGAGTACTTGATGGCGTTATCATGATGGTTACCGGAACAGACGACAATGGTGTTCAGATTGGTGAATTCGGTTCTTCCGAAGGATACCTGGATGAAAATATCATGTGGGGACGTCCGGGAGCTCCTGATAAAGGTGAGATCTTCATCAAGACAGAAGTTATCATCAAAGAAGGAACCAACATGGAAAGACCTGGCCCGCTTGCTGCACATTCTGCAACAGACGTGATCACACAGGAAATCCGTGAAGCTCTGAAGAAAGTAGAAGACGAAAGCCTTGTAGTAGATACAGAGACATTCAATCAGGTAAGAAGACCTGGTAAGAAGAAAGTCGTTATCGTAAAAGAAATCATGGGACAGGGTGCTATGCATGACAACCTGATTCTTCCTATGGAACCAGTCGGAGTACTTGGTGCAAGACCAAACGTTGACCTTGGAAACGTACCGATCATGGCATCTCCACTGGAAGTACTTGATGGATGTATCCATGCACTTACCTGTATCGGACCTGCATCAAAAGAAATGTCAAGACATTACTGGAGAGAACCACTGGTTCTTGAAACTCTCCATGATGAAGAAGTTGACCTTTGTGGTGTTATCTTTGTAGGTAGCCCGCAGATCAATACAGAGAAATTCTATGTATCAAAACGTGTTGGTATGATGGTAGAAGCTCTTGATGTTGATGGCGCATTTGTTACAACAGAAGGATTTGGTAACAACCACATCGATTTCGCAAGCCATATCGAACAGATCGGTATGAGAGGAATTCCGGTTGTTGGACTTTCATTCTGCGCAGTACAGGGAGCACTTGTAGTTGGAAACAAATACATGCAGTACATGGTAGATAACAACAAATCTGAATCAGGAATCGAGAACGAAGTTCTTGCCTGCAACACACTTTGCCAGGAAGAAGCAATCCGTGCACTTGCTATGCTGAAAGCTGGAATGGCTGGAGAAGAAGTGAAGAAGGCAGAAAGAAAATGGAATCCGAATGTAAAAGCAAATAACATCGAACTGATTTCAAAGACTATGGACAGAACAATTGAATTGGTTAAGAACGAGCAGTCACTGCCGATGAGCCAGAAGAGAAAAGAAAAATACGATTAAGGTGAATGACTATGAAATATGGCGATAAGATCATCTATATGGAAGGCGTAATCGTAGAGATCCATGATGGATGTGTTGGAATCGATTTGAAGGGACGATTAGGTTATCTGAAAATCCCGATGAGAATGCTGATTACGGATTATCCATTAGTGGTAGGACAGGAAGTTGGATGGAATATGAGTTTTGTCGAACAGCTTGGACCGGACGCCAATGAAAAATATGTTAGTAACCTGCAGACGTATCAGAGACGTCAGGAAGAAATGAAGTCTCATAAGAAGAATGATGAAGTGTAATTATATCAGGAGGAAATAGACATGAGTTTGACCGTTGTTAAAGGACTTCAGTCAGAAATCTTTGTTCCGGTAACTCCGCCGCCAGTATGGGCTCCGGTGAAAAAAGAACTGAAGGATATGACAATTGCCCTCGCCACAGCAGCAGGTGTGCACCACAAGGATCAGAAGAGATTCAACCTTGCCGGTGACTTTACCTGGAGAAAAATAACAGATAAAATGCCGTCAGATGAATTAATGGTATCTCACGGTGGATATGACAACAGTGATGTAAACAAAGACATCAACTGTATGTTCCCGATTGACCGTATCCATGAGCTTGCTAAAGAAGGATTTATCAAAGCATGTGCACCGGTACATGCCGGATTCATGGGTGGTGGCGGAAACCAGGAAAAATTCAAACATGAAACTGGTCCTGCCATTGCAAAGATGTTTGTAGAGGAAGGCGTAGACGCAGTTATCCTCACCGCTGGTTGAGGTACCTGCCACCGCTCTGCAGTTCTGGTGCAGAGAGCGATTGAAGCCGCAGGAATTCCTACAATTATTATTGCTGCGCTTCCGCCGGTTGTTCGTCAGACCGGTACCCCACGTGCGGTTGCTCCGCGTGTTCCTATGGGAGCTAACGCTGGTGAACCACACAACGTTGAGATGCAGACAGGCATCGTAAAAGCAACTCTGGAACAGCTTGTGAAGCTGGATACTCCAGGAAAAGTTGTTCCGCTGCCGTTTGAATATGTAGCGAAAGTATAATCAAATAGTAAAAAGGGGACATCCCCGGCAGGATTGGGGCGAAAGCTCTGATTTGCCGGAGATGTCCTTTTTATTTAACTGGATATTTTGATAAAATTTCCTGTTAGATAAAAGGTGCTATGTGCCTCAAATGTGCCAGGGCGCATTTGGGTTCAATTTAGAATTGAGGATGATTATATGGAGAAAGAAATAGATCTGCGCCGGCTTGTGATCAAAGCTTTCCATATTACTGAGGTGGAAGAAGGCGGAGAAAATAAAGTGACAGCATCTGGAAAGATGACGATCGAGAAGAAAATACTGGATGAAATTTTACCGAAATATCCACAGCTTTCCAAATTAGATGTACAGATTATAAGACCGGGAGAACATGACCGCTATACCAATACGATGATGGATATCATTCCGATATCGACCAAAGTACTTGGAAAGATTGGGGACGGGATTACGCATACGCTCACCGGCGTTTATGTAATCCTTACCGGTGTAGATGAAAACGGAAAACAGGCACACGAATTTGGGTCCAGTGAAGGCAATCTGAAAGAGAAGCTGTATCTGAACCGTGCGGGTACTCCGGGGGATGATGATTATATTGTGTCATTTGATGTTGTTCTGAAACCTGGAATGGGACAGGAAAGAGAAGGTGTACTTGCAGCCCACCATGCCTGTGACGAGTTTATCCAGATTTTCCGGGAACAGATGAAGAAGTTCAGGGGCGATCTCTGCACAGAGAGACATGAGTACCATGATGTGGTTCGCCCAGGGAAAAAACGTGTTTTGATCGTAAAACAGGTTGCCGGACAGGGTGCGATGTACGATACTTCGTTATTTGCAAAAGAGCCTTCGGGAACTGAAAACGGTCGCTCGATCATTGATATGGGAAATATGCCGGTGATCGTTACACCAAACGAATATCGTGACGGAATTATCCGTTCTATGCAGTAGGAGGTGCGATTATGGGAATTGGACCATCGACAAAGGAAACATCACTACACCATTTCAGGGATCCTCTTCTTGATGTGGTATCATCGGATGAAGATCTGGATCTGATGGGAATCATAATTGTTGGAACGCCGGATGATAATACAGATAAATTGCTTGTTGGAACCCGTGCGGCAGTATGGGCGGAAGCTATGCGGGCAGACGGAGTTATCCTGTCGTCCGATGGATGGGGAAACAGTGACGTAGATTTCGCAAATACGGCTGAACAGATGGAAATCAGAGGAATTCCGGTAACCGGGCTGAAATTCAGTGGTACAGTTGGCCAGTTTGTGGTAGAAAATGATCATCTGGGAGAAATTCTGGATATCAATAAAAGTGAAGAGGGCATTGAGACAGATGTACTCGGAGAAAATAATGTGACGGAGCTGGATGCGAAAAAGGTTACTGCAATGCTGAAGCTGAAAATGCGGAAAAATGAGAAGAGTTAAGGCTTTGAAATTTGAAGAAAACTGTCAAAAGTAAAGCTGGCAGGGAAAGAAGATATAGAAAAGTCCTGTTGAGAATCCGGATTCGATATTCAGATTCTGACAGGACTTTTGCTGTTTAATTTTCTGCGGTATCTTCGATAATATGGTTACGGATGATCGCGCGGATACTTTCGTTAAGATATGGCTTCAATTCTTCAAACGACATCGGATCGTTGTCCAGGATCGTGCTGTATGAAGTAGAACTTGCAAGTTCTATGATCAGAAACAGCATAGTTTCCGGCGCACGAAGTTTGATTGTCGGATGATCCAGAAGGATATTACTAAAATATGCAAGAATTTCACCCTCATCATCCTGCATATTATTGGTGATAGCCTGTCTGAAAATGCCCCAGCTGAGATTCTTAGAGATAAATCTCAGAATCAGTTTATTTTTCTGCATGGCATTTAAAACGTAATCTACAATAAAAATAATCTTATCTTCGAATTCGGGGATGTCGGCTGTCTCCAGAGCTTTGTGTGCTCTCTGGAAAAGTCGGCTGGCTGTCCGTGCGATCAGCCGGTCGCGTATCTCGTATTTGTCTGCAAAATATAAATAGAATGTTCCCTTCGCAACTCCGGCCTTTTTTGCTATATCGCTGATTGATGTTTTCTCAATTCCCTGATTCAGAAATAAATCGTATGCGCTTTGAAAGAGAGCATCCATTTTCTGATGCTTGTTTTCATCTACTTTTCCCATGATTCATTCCTCTTTTCCTTTGAATTATCTTTATTATAAAATCAAAATGACTCGGAGTCAACTTTTTTGTAGAAAAATATTGACTTGCGGTCATTTTTGAGTTATAGTAAGTGCGAGCTAGAAAATGACCAATAGTCAAAAAGAAGAAAGCATACCGACAGGAAAGTCAGTAGAGGCTTACAGGAGGTTTTTAAACATGAAGAACAGGGAATACAGAGTATTAGTTACACTTGCACTTATGGCATCGCTTGTAGTTGGAAATATTGCAGGAACATCTGTAAATGTACAGGCGGCAGATAATAAAGATAAAAGCACAGAGACAAAGAAAACAAGCGAAACAAAAACAAGCAGCAGCGCAACACCTGCAAAAGATGAGACTGTATATGTAAAAGTAGATGACGCAGGAAACCAGAAAGATGTTACGGTATCGGATCAGCTGAAAAATATTTCGAGCCTTGGAACCATTGATGATGTATCAGATCTGAAAGATATCAAGAACGTAAAAGGTGACGAAACCTATTCAGAAAATAACGGTAAACTGGTATGGCAGGGAGATAAGAAAGACATCTGCTATCAGGGAACAACCACAAAGAAGATTCCTGTAGGAATGAAGGTTACTTATGAACTTGACGGAAAGAAAGTCAGTGCAGATGATCTGGAAGGAAAGAGTGGACACTTAAAGATTCATTATGAATATCAGAATACAAGTGCTGACAGCGGGAAATACACACCATTTTTGATGGCAACCGGGCTTCTGATGGATGGCGAGAAATTCTCAAATGTAACTGTTGACAATGGGAAAGTAATCTCAGATGGTGACAGAGATATCGTGATCGGAATGGGACTTCCACAGTTGAAAGAACAGCTTACATCAGTTAGTAGCAAGGTGGATGATCTGGATATCCCGGATTCCTTTACAGTAGAAGCAGATGTGACAGATTACGAAAAAGTAGAAGCCGTTACAGTTGCAACAAACGAAGTGTTCAATGAAGTAGGTACCGATAAATTTGACAGCCTGGATGAACTGAAGGATTCTATGACAGAACTTCAGGATGCATCGAACAAACTTGTCAGCGGCTCCGGAGAACTGAAAGACGGACTGGATACACTGCTTTCTTCATCAGGAACACTGGTAAGCGGAATTGATCAGCTGGCAAGTGGTGGAAATACATTGGCTAGCGGAACTGGTAGTCTGGTGAGCGGAGCGAATACACTGGCTGATGGAAGCAAGAGCCTGGCAAGTGGAACAAGCCAGTTGGCAAGTGGAGCTGAGAGTTTGAATGCAGGATCCGCACAGGTAGCAGCAGGAGCAAAGAGTGCAAAAGACGGAGTTGGACAGCTTGAAAGTGGAGCGCAGGCATTAAACGATGGGGTTGCACAGATGCAGAGCCAGGTTGGAGCAGGAGTAAGTTCATTAAATGATGGTGTGGGACAGTTGAGTGATGGAATCAGTCAGGCGAAAGATGGTGCGGTAAGTCTTACGGAAGGTTCAAAACAGGTGGCAACAGGAGCTGGACAGGTAAGAGATGGACTTGCACAGGCACAGGCAGGTGCTGGCTCGTTGAAAGACGGGGCGGATCAGTTACAGGCAGGAGCTTCTGGGTTACAGACAGGCTTGAATACTATTGCGAATTCAGAAAACAGCAATGCTATGATCGCAGGGCTTGAGGCTTTGAAACAGGCAGTGCCGGAACAGGCAGGGACAATTGACCAGATTATTGCGGGTATACAGGCACAGCAGACGGCAATTAGTCAGGCGGCAGCAGGAGCAGGAAATCTTGTGACGGGAGCGAACAATCTTGCAATAGGAGCCGGAAACTTATCCGACAGCCTTAGAACACTTGGAGCAGGAGCGACACAGGTGGCAGATGGAGCCGCAAGTGTACAGACAGGAGCTGAAACATTAGCGGGAGGCCTTGGAACTCTTGGAACAGGTGCAAACCAGTTGCAGTCTGGTGTTGGAAGTATGGCAACTCAGCTTGCGGCAGGAACCAAACAGCTTTCAGAAGGAACTGGAGCATTACTTGCAGGAACACAGAGCCTTAATTCAGGACTTGGAACATTAAGCGCAGGAGCAGGACAGGTGAGTGAGGGAAGTGCAGCTCTCAGCACAAATATGAAAACTGCAAATGCGGGAGCACAGTCAGTGGCAAACGGAGCTAGCCAGCTGGCAAGTGGCGCATCCCAGCTCAACAGTGGAGCTGGAACCCTGTCAACAGGTCTGAACACTCTCCAGAGCAGTACAGGTGCGTTGGTATCTGGTGTAGAACAGCTTGATTCTGGAGCAGCTGAACTGAACAGTGGTATGATCCAGTTCAACGAAGAAGGAATTGAAAAACTGGTAAGTGTATTTGATGGAGATGTTGATTCACTTCTGGATAAGGCAAACGAACTTCTGGATGCATCCAAAGAATACAAGAACTTCTCTGGAATCGCAGACGGAATGGACGGAAGCGTAAAATTCATTTTCGTAAGTGATAAATAGTTAATGAATAATGGATAGAAGATGGGAGACAGGTTTTGAATCTGTCTCCTTTTTGCGTTACGAGAGTCAGATATTAGATTTGTTGATTGATTTTTTAGGTTTAGAATATAAAGTCAAGTGTTTAAGGCTGTTATATTGATTCGGTTTTTACTTTTGCAATTTTAAATCAAGTAATTAAGCTTGCTATTTTGATTTGGTTTTGAGTTTTTCGATTTTAAGTCAAGCATTATAAGCTTGTAATATTGATTGGTTTTGTTTTTTTCTAATTCTAAATCAAGTTTTCAATCTATAATGGACCCTATAGTGTGGACATGAAACTTAGATAATTAGGTCAATTCCTTAGAGTATTTTCCAAGTTGTAGACATGAAATTGGTAAACAATTATTCCTTCATGGTCTTATTTCCAACTTGTAGACAAAGGTTTAACCACCATTGCTGTTGTGATATATTAATAAACAGAAAGGTGGACACACTATGAGCAAAAAAGTACCTTTTACAGAAGAACAATTACGTGTTTTGGAGTTGAATCCTTATACTTATTCCGTAAGTTCGAATCGCATTACGTTTACACTTGAATTCAAAAAATTCTTTGTTGATCAGATTCGAAATCACAGAAAAACAACCCCTGAAGTCCTTAAAGCAGCTGGTTATGATCCGTCTTGGTTTGCACAAGGATGCAAAAGCAGTCTGCGCAGACGTATTCTTGAAGAAGCAGATTCTGAGCAAGGACTTCGTCCTCCACGAGGCCTTTCTACAGAACAACAGCTTGCTGCATTCGAGGCAAAAGATCTTTCTACCCAAAAAACAGATGCCAGTATCAAAGAATTACAGGAACGGATTGTTCATTTAGAAAAACAGGTTGAGTTTTTAAAAAAAATTTCAAATATCGTAACAAATCCGAAACTGCAGTAGCCAAAACGCGTGAGCAGACAAGCGCTATCTTTGAATTAATCTTTAAAGAAACTCAAAATAAGTCTGCTTTAAATGTTTTGGAATTATGTAAGCTGGCAGGCGTTTCCAGATCCGGTTATTATCGCTGGATCGCAGCCTCAAATCAAAGAGCTATCCGTGAAGCATCTGATTATCAGGATTTTCTGCTAATCAAGGAAGCATATGATTACCGAGGTTATGCAAAAGGATCCAGAGGCATTTGCATGCGTTTAAAGCATATGGGCATTACTATGAACAGAAAAAAAGTGCAAAGATTAATGCGAAAATACAACTTGTGCTGTCCTATACGCAAAGCCAATCCATATCGAAGAATGGCAAAGGCATTACGTACAAGTACAATTGCCCCGAATTACGTTAAGAGACAATTCCGTTCCTATGGCCCGCGAAAAGTATTACTAACAGATATCACCTATCTGCGGCTCAAGCAGAAGCATGTATATTTATCCGTTATAAAAGATGCATATACAATGCAGATCCTAGCTTATCAATTAAGCGAATCTCTGGAGATTGATTTTGTCCTTGAAACAATAAAGTCTCTCATGAGAAATCATTTATACGAGATGAATGCAGAAGTTTGGATTCATTCGGATCAAGGATGCCATTATACAAGTGTTGCATTTCGGCGGCTTTTGAATGACTTTAGGCTACGCCAGTCTATGTCCAGGCGAGGAAACTGTTGGGATAACGCACCACAGGAAAGTTTCTTTGGTCATATGAAAGATGAACTTCAGCCATATGTGAATACCTGGGATTGCTTTCAGGATGTAAAGGAACGAATTGATGATTACATAACTTACTACAATAATGATCGTTATCAAACCACCCTTGGAGGAATGTCTCCAAATGAGTATTATCATTATGTGGTTACAGGAGAGAAACCATCAGCATTGGTTGTTTAACCAATTGACCTAAAAAATTTACTGTGTCCTTGACATGGGGTCCAGTTTAGCCTACTGACTTGCTCTCAAATTCCAAAACCCAAAAACAGATCAATAACTCCTTGCGCTATCACCATTCCGCACTTGGTCCATTAGATAAAAAAAAGGACT
>OCHV01002498.1_pt1 | contig 10226 bp, 9 predicted proteins | sample 1538461 | NCBI WGS metagenome assembly OCHV01 (sample SAMN04571692, study PRJEB22368) | human gut metagenome | biome: human gut; material: stool | host: Homo sapiens | place: Luxembourg | collected 2012-08-03 | reverse complement strand
ATCCCCGCAAATACCGGCTAAAGAAACGCTACCCCATTCTTTTTTTTCGGTTTCCTCCCCGGAATTAGCGGCTTGCCGGATTACTTTATAAATACGGGTACCTACCTGGCTCTCTTTGATCATACGTGAAGAGGTGAAATAAAGTGTACGCCCATCGGGAGCAAAGCACATGACTCCTTCACTCCGGTTGGAATAAATAGAATCTTTCTGCAATTCCGGTTGCAACCATCGTGGTTCCTTAAAACGCTTTACCTTCACTTTACCTTGTTTATCCGTAGATCTGATTTCCTGCACATACCTCGTCCCGTAGATATGGCTATACCCTTCGCCGGTAACCGGGTCTGTCTTTATTCTCTTTTTTCTCGGATCGGGTTTGCGCGTAGAAGCCAATAAAACCCGGGTCGTATCCCCCGGCACATACACCGGAGCGAAATCGCTGTACCTGGAGTTAAACTCCCGCTTCAAAGCTATCCGGTAACGCCCTTGTTCTCTCAGATCGTTATCCACTTGTTCCAGATAATAAAGGCCATCGTTTCCTTTTCCATCACCGAACAATGCTTCTTGTTTACGATAATATTCCCTCGCCGTAGCGGTATCGTCGTTCATCACCGCAAGCTGAGCCACTTTCAGATAGATTTCAGGCATTTGCGGATTGGCTCTTTCGGCTTTTCTCAACCAGTTGTAAGCTTCTTTCAGCCGATTTACATTTTGATTTACCTGCCCAGCCTTTATCGCTGCAAGTGCCTGAAAATCTTTGGATTTTGTTTTATGATAAGCCTTTTCGTATTTCGATCCGGCCTTATAAAATCGTCCGGTTTCCGCCATACGATCCCCTCTCCTCATATAATATTTTGAAGAACAGCCCATCATTCCGACGAGCACACCACAAATAATCAGAAAAAATTTCATAACCACATCCAACTAACCGGCATCTGCCCCGATTTTACAAAGCAGCGATCAATAAATTTATATCTCTGGCTATCAAGCCCAACTTATCCGCAATCACATTCTTAGTCAAAATTCCGTTATAAAGGTAAACCCCTTCCCTTAACCCTGCATCCATCCGGATGGCATTGGTAAATCCTCCTTGCCTGGCAATATGCTGAAGCATAGGTAAGAAAACATTACTATAAGCGATCGAAGCAGTCCGGGCTACCCGCGACAATACGTTCGGAACACAGTAATGGATTACTCCTTCATAAGTATACACCGGTTTTTCGTGAGTCGTCGGACCCGCTGTCTCGATACATCCGCCATGATCAATAGACATATCCACGATCACCGCTCCTCTTTTCATCAACCTCACCTGGGCTTCCGAAACAACGGTATTCTCTCCGTTATCGAAACAACGCATAGCTCCGATAAGCACATCGGCCGAAGCCAACGCTTTATCCAATACCGGTTTATGAAAAACAGAGGTAAATACCCGCTGTCCCAAAACCTCGTTCAGCTTCCGGAGACGCTCGACCGAATGATCGAAGATTTTCACGGTCGCTCCCAGGCCTAAGGCTGTACGGGCAGCGAATTCACCCAAGGTGCCTGCTCCCAGAATAACGATTTCCGCCGGCGTAATCCCACTGATACCTCCCAAAACAATCCCTTTACCTCCCCGCGAATTATTAAGATATTCACTGGCTATCATGATGGCCGAATTACCGGCAATCTCACTCATAATCCGGACCACCGGATAATACCCCTCTCCGTCTTTCAAAATATCGAAACCGACTGCCGTCACTTTTTTCTGCATCATTTCGGTAATGGCATCCTTCCGCATGTCACAGAGTTTCAGAGGGGAAAGAATCACTTGCCGGTCGTGCATATAAACCGTATCCCCGGCAGAAACAGAAGTCGCCTTAAGCACAACGTCGGCAGTATACACTTCACCTAAAGTCTCTACGATCATAGCACCGGCATCGGCATATTCCGTGTCACCGTAATAGGCATTATTACCGGCCCCACGCTGGATCAACACTTCATGTCCCATAGAAACCAGGATATGAACAGATTCGGGAGTGAGACAAATCCGGTTCTCCCCTTTCTCCAGCTCGTTCGGTATCCCCAGAATCAATTTCTTCTGCCTTTTATCCTGAAAAACTTCTTTTTCCTGATAAAGAAACCATTGCTTATTAATCGTTCCCGACATTCTGCCTGTGTTGTCCATAGTCTTAAAAGTTAAATTTCCACCTTCAATTCACGACTTCCATCCGGATTTTCAGTAAAATAACAATCGACGATACCTTCTGGAAGCAGCTCGTCTATTTTTTCAGGCCATTCGATAAAACAACGGTCTCCACTGAAAAAATACTCTTCATAACCGAAATCAAGCGCTTCAGCTATATGGTTTACGCGATAAAAATCAAAATGATATAGGGATTTCCCATTTTTTGTCTGATACTCGTTGACCAGGGCAAAAGTCGGGGAACTCACATCGTCGGTTACCCCCAGACAGGCTGCGACGGCCTTTACAAAAGTAGTCTTCCCTACTCCCATCGGTCCGTACAAAGCAAAAATAGTTTTGTCTCCGACATAATCCAAAAATTCTGCCGCCACTTTATTCAGATCTTCGAGATGATTGATTGTCCATTTCATAGGCTTCTAAATCCATTAGTTCAAATAATATTTCTTAAAAAATTCAAGATAAACCTCTATATTCTTTTTGCCGGTCAATGTCTGCAAATTCACTTCAGTAATAATGAAATTCGTATAATCGACATTTCTCAGCGATTTGAATAATTTCCGGTTACCGATGACTGTCGTGAAATAACGCATCGCTTCTTCTTTGTTATTGAAACCGGACACCACCATACAATCGTGTTCTTCATCGAACTTCAAATTGTTCAAAGTCAGTCCTGCAAAATTGAATTCTTCGAAAATTGTTTTCAGCCGGTAGGGATCGATCGTATTGGGATAGAACAAAACGAACTTGTGTGCTACGCTCTTATTGTAAATATAATCCCCATCTTCAACCCCGATAGCTCCCGCACTTTTCAGATAATGATCATCGAAAAATTTCAGGTATTCTTCCAGGTATTCATTTTCCTGCATAGCTTTGAGATTATGGGGAGTGATCAGGAATACTTCATAATCTACCCCGGCCAGCAAATCGAACAATTTCTTATTTTTCAGGACTGCCGACATATAGTCCAACGCCTGTTTCTTATTACCGATATGCTTGACCACTATCAATTCCAGATCCCGGTTATAATCCCCTTTTTCGAATGTAAATGCAGGATCCACTTCCTGCAAAGCTTCTACAATGCGTTTCGTATTGACTTCCCGGAAAGGAACAGCCAAAACAAAATGATGATTCTCTTGTTCTTCATTGTTAAAGACATGGGCAGCAGTCCCCCATTTCCCTACAATTTTCTCACCTTGGTAACGATCCTCAAATAATTCTCGGTAAAGAAATCGACATACTGATCGATATTATTCAATCGCTTCAGGATAGAGAAGTTGTCCGGCGATATAGCGAACATCCGGTAACTTTCGTTTCCCAGAATCTTCAACAAAAACTTATCCGTAGCTATTTTATACAAATATTCGGAAGCTTCCGAATACTGTCCGAACCGACGAACAACCAGCACCTCTTTTTTGTACCCGAGCTCTTCTTTTTTCATTTCATCGGCAGCATGAATAAACTTCAAACGCGCTTTAAATCTGGTTTCCTGAACGGTTGTAAATTCCTGTGGCAAAAACAATACCACCCATTGTTCTTTTTCTTTCTCGATTTTATAAGTTGTTTCTTCTTTCCGGCTACGACCAGCCAGTACTTCTTCATCGAATTGCCAATTGCGGTTCGCCTGTAAAGAACGGACCTGAGCCATTTCCGCTTCGGAATACCGAACAGGTTTTTCTCCTACCGCTAAAGAAGCCAGAATGTCGCTAGTCACCTGCAGGATCTCTTTTCCGGGACGGGCTGCGATTACCTCTTCCAAAGCGTTCTTCGCCTCCTGGGGAGAACCGGTATTTACAACACACATCGCTTTCAGAAACAGCACATTTGCTTTCAATTTATTATCCGGGTACGCTTTCAGGATTCTGTCACAAATTTGTGCTGCTTCGTGGTAATAAACTTTTTGGTAATATCGGTAAGCTTCCTGATACTTTTTCTCTACCACTTTCAGCACATCTTCGACCTGACGGAAATAGTTCGGGTCTTGTAGTCCCCGGGCGAAATCACTTTCAGGGAAAAGAGCGGTCAGCTCTGTTTTATATCTTTCAGCCTCTGCCGCCTTACCTGCCTTGAGAGCGGTCGTGGAAGCCAGATAATAGACCATCGGCAGATTAGCGGTATTTTTAAAACGCTGAATATAAGCATCGAAACACTCTAAAGCCTTTTCCGGATCATTCAAACGGTACAAATAAATTTCGCCGGCTTTATAATAAGCTTCTTCGATCTGTTTTTCAGATGCCTGCAGCATTTCCGGTGTCAGGGGGAGATCCTGCAAATAATACTCCCTGCTCTTTACATCTTTCACTTCCCTTTCCCCTCCCGTCATCTCTGCTAATTCTTCGCCGGTTTCGTCTGCCAAACCGATACTTGCTTTGTTTCGTCTGCGCCAATTGTCTTCCAGCTTACGCCGTCCCCATTTCCGCTTAAAATCATTTTTCCCCAGAGCAATCGTCACGGGATTATAAAAATACCAATCCCCTCCGCTGTTACCCTGCGAAAAAGCATCTCCCCGGCTAAGCATATCGTTACGGCGATAAAAATTGCGCTCGGCCTGCTCCCTTCGTTCCTGTTCTTTGCGAGTATTTTCCTGCTCTTTAATCGCAGTGATTTTATCGTCGATCAAGCGGTTTCTCTCTTCTTCCGGTAACACCGCTATCCGCTGCAAACTATCCTGCGTTTGTATAATTCTCAGATTCGTAACCAATTCGGTCAGATCGGTCAGTAAAGATTTTAGTTTTTCATAATCTTCATAACGCGAATCCATGACAAGCAAACAAGAATCGTAACAACTCTGTGCCTGCACATAGGCCTTGTTTTTGAAATAATAATCCCCTAATTTTACAAAAGACAAAGCCTGCTGATTATCGTTATCTACAGAGGCATGCACGGATTTCCAATACAAACCGGCCGCTCCTTCCTCATTTCCACGTTTATTTTCGATATTGGCCAAAGCATAATAAATCCGATCCTGAAATTCCTCGTTCCGGGAATCCCGCAACATTTTCTTCAATTTCTTTTCTACGGCCGCATCTCCTTCCTGATAGGCTAAAGCCATACCGATCCGGGCATTGAAGACCATTTCATAATTGAAATTGAACCGGGTAGCTTTTTTCAATGCCAGTTTAGCAGCCCCATCCTGATTTTCTTTTACATATAATTGAGACAACAAAAAATTGTAGCGCGGTTTACGTTTTATGCTTTTACAAGTCCTGACCAATCTTTCTGCCTCAGGAATCGCTTGTTCGTACATACCTTGACGCACATAGAAATCGGTTCTCGCCGCAGCAACCATCTCCCGTTGTTTCCGCTTTAATGTGCTCCCGTCGAGCCGGTCCATGATCCGGGCAGCCTCTTCGTAGCGTCCCATTTCCGTCAGGCTCCGGAATAACCAGATCGACACCTCGGTCATCAAGGCCTCGTCTTCGGCATATTGCCTTTGTATAAAACGAAAAGTGTTATTGGCCATCGTGTATTTCTTCTTATAGAAATAAGCTTTCCCCAATAACAGATAGCATTTATCCAACTGGTTATTAAATTCTTTTTTCTTTCGGAAGGTCTGATAATTTTTGGAATCTTTATTCTTTCTCCGCCTGGGTTTAGCCGTGATCGAATGTTTATCGATCGCTTTAGCCGCCTTTTCGATCACGTAGTCCATATCGGAGCTGCAAATACTACGCGTCTGTTCGTCATTAGATACGAAAACAGGCAAAAGGTGGGTATAATCCTCCTTATGCCTGTTTTCCATATGCTTTATCCCGGACTTCAAAGCCTGGTCACCGTTAAAATATACGTTATAACGGGTAGTCAACTGGTGATAGTTACGTGAAAAGAAATTGTTTCTCTTCACCGAACAACCGCACAGCACCACCATCATCCCCGTTAATATATAAGAAGAATATTTCATTTAGACATGCTGTCCTATTGTCTGGTGACTCTCACTCTTTTTGCCGGGTCGTGATTTTCCTCTACGGCTTTCACAACTTCATCCGCCAACTGCCTGAACGCTGTTCCCGTAATCGAATCGGCATTCAAAGCTACAGGTTTACCTGCATCGCCTCCATCGCAAATACTCTGTACAACAGGTATTTCGCCCAACAACCGGAGACCTCTTTGTTCGGCCAGTTGTTTCGCCCCTTCCCGTCCGAAAATATAATATTTATGATCGGGCAATTCAGCCGGAGTAAACCAGGCCATATTTTCCACCAGGCCTAGCACGGGCACCTGTATACCCGGCGACTCGAACATATTGATTCCTTTGATTGCATCGGCCAAAGCCACCTGCTGAGGTGTACTGACTACAATAGCTCCTGTCAGGGCGACAGTTTGTACCAAAGTCAAATGAATATCGCTGGTTCCCGGCGGAAGGTCGATCAGCATATAATCCAATTCGTCCCAAAAACCTTGCTCCACCATCTGTTTCAATGCATTGGAAGCCATCGGCCCCCGCCAGACAGTGGCAGAAGCCGGATCGACAAAGAAACCGATAGATAACAATTTTACGCCATATTTCTCTACCGGCACAATGAAATCCTTTCCGTCGATCTGCTCCATATAGGGCTGAGCCTCTTCGCAACCGAACATTTTCGGAATAGAAGGACCGAAAATATCCGCATCCACCAAACCCACTTTATATCCTTCAGCAGCCAAAGCAACCGCTAAATTGGCCGCCACGGTAGATTTTCCTACTCCTCCTTTACCCGAGGAAACAGCGATTATATTTTTTACCTTTTCCAGGGACAACGGTCTCTCCAAATCCTGAACAAACAGGTTTTCGATCTCTACCTCCGTATAAGAAGTTTTTTCTTTTATCAGGGCTTCCGCTTTTTTCTTCACCGACCCGACAAACGGATCGCTGGCTTTCTGAAACACCAGCCGAAACAACACTTTCTCTCCCTCGATCCGGATATTTTGCACCATATCCAGTTCCACAATATTTTTAGAAGTACCGGGATACTTCACTTCTGTGAGAAGATCCCTGATTTCTTTAAGTTTTTCCTGCATCATAACATTTAAAAATTTAATATCCCTTTAGGGGTAACGAAAATAGTAAAAATAGCCGATTCGCCAAAACGACTCTCCGTCCAGATTAAATCCGGGTATTATATTTCCTCAGCCTGGCCCTTAAAGTCGGATAAGCCGGACATACTTTGCCGACCAACTTCCAAAATGCAGCCGAATGATTCTTCTCTACCGTATGGCATAACTCATGCAAGATCACATAATCGATAATTTCATCCGGTAGCTTCATCAACTTGATATTGAGACTGATATTATTGTCAAAAGAACAACTACCCCAATTGGAAATATTGTTCCTGAACGTAACCCGTCCGTAACGAAATCCGAATTTTTCGGCATAGTTTCTGATCCGCTGCGGCAAATATCGACGGCATTCCATCGTATAGATTTCCAGCAAAAACTGCTGAACGATTTTCTCTACTTTACTGAAATCGACTTTTTTAGGAATAAACAGGGTTATTTTTTCCTGTTCAAGCCGATAAGAAGGCTTCGGTTCCTCGGTCTCCACAATCCTCAGCACATGCAACTTCGTCTTAATTTCCGCCCCTATTCCCAAACCGACTCCGGTGTCTTCCTCATAAACTTTCATATCTTTCCGGTTTTTGAGAATCCACTCCCGATTCTCTTCCAGAAATTTCTCCACCTGTTTCCGGCTCACGCCGAAAGGAACACTCACCCAAACCCCACGCCCCGGAGCCATCCGAATACGCAAATACTTGATATTCGCACTCCGCCGGACCTTTATTTCACCAATACCCGCAAGTTCCAATACCTCCATGATCTGAAAAACTATTTTTCATTAAAGAACAATAAAAGGAGGATGCCTTCATCGCATTCTCCTTTTATTCTTTTCTCTACGAACAGCTTAAGCCTGCTTTACCAAATCGCTTAATTTTGTAAATGCACCGTCTACAGAAGCAATCAAATCCTTTCGGATAGTCCTGTAATATCCTTTTCTATCTGCTTTCGCCACTTGTTTTCCAGCATTTACACGTTGTCTTAAATCATTTCTGGAATCTATAATATGCTGTACTATTTCGCTGATATCATCCATACTTTTACCTACAGCCAGACAATTTAAGCTATCGTCAACAACAGCAAAAGTCAAACAATCGATGTCTTTCTTTAATCTTCTAATACTTGCCATAATTTTCAAGAATTTAAATTTTTTCAAAAATAAGAAAAATCCCAGAGATTTCTCCCCTTTCTTCAACTTTTTTTTAGCTCTTAGCTCACGGGGACGCGGGCAGCAGGCTATAGCCCGTCCCTGTGAGCTATTTTTAACAAGTGATCGACAGCTTCCTCCACCGTAGGCTCCGTTCCCAGTAATTTTACAAATAAGCTTCCGATAATAGCTCCGCTACTATAACGGCAAACGGTCGACAAGGTCTCGCCATTAGATATGCCGAAACCGATCAAACGTTTATTTTTCAAATTCAAACGGTCTATTCTTTGGAAATATTCAATCTGTCCGGCTGTAAACCGATCTTTCACTCCGGTCGTCGAAGCCGAAGAGACCATATAGATAAAACCGCCACAATATTCGTCTATCAGACGGATCCTTTCATCCGAAGTTTCGGGGGTAATCAACATAATCACCGGAATATCATATTTTTCACAAAGCGGTTTAACCGACTCCAAGTATTCCTGAAACGGCAAATCCGGAATAATCAAAAGGTTTTCCATACCGTACTGCAACATCGGATTCAAATATCCCATCAATAGCAAAGGCAATTCAACCCGACTTCGTATACTAGTCAACTGCTCGAGTAATACAGGCAACGTCATGCCATTTTTCAGTGCCTGTGTACTACTTTGCTGGATGACTACCCCATCGGCCATAGGATCGGAAAAAGGAATCCCGATTTCCACCAGATCGACTCCCCGGTTTTCTAACATCTGTATGATTTCGACCGTATCTTCCAAAACCGGATAACCGGCAGTAAAATACACGGACAAAAGATTTCTATCTTTTCTTTGAAACAACTCTGTAATCCGATTCATAACTAAAAAAATTAAGGTAGTTCAGCTAAAAAACGAGACAATAAATGGATATTTTTCATTCCGGGAGCCGTTTCGAACCGACTGTTCAAATCGAGTCCGGCAAGCTTCGGATGTTTGATTTTTCCGATCTCTTCTCTATTTTCCCAGGCAATTCCTCCACTTAAGAAAAAAGGTACACTCCCCTCGTACCGGTTCAATAAATTCCAGTCGAACGATTTCCCGGTCCCTCCAAACTGTCTGCTCCGGGTATCGAACAAAAACAACTGACAAGCCGATTCATAAGGCAAAGTCCGTTGAAAATCACCGGCCTCTTCTATACCGAAAGCTTTTATTACCCGGTAGCCTTTCCGTACAAAATAGTGACCCATTTCAGGGGGTTCATCCCCATGCAGTTGAATCGTATCCATCTTATACCTTCGTACTATATTTTCGATAAACCCGGTTTCTGCATTCACAAAAACTCCTACTTTCCCGATAGCTGCAGGTAAACGTTCCAAAGCCCGGGGAGACAAATCACCGGCATAACGCGGTGAGGCTTTATAAAAAATAAAACCCAACATATCGGGATGTAAAGCAGCGACTTCCTTCACATTCCCGGGTTCCTTCATGCCACAAATTTTAATCAGCATATCCGACAAAATTTTTTAAAGCCTGAGCCGGTTGTGCTTCCCGCATAAAATGTTCACCGATCAGAAATCCTCTGAATCCCAATCTGCGTAACGCGACGACTGTCTCCATGGCACGAATTCCACTCTCGGCCACTTTCAGACAAGCAACCGGGACTTGTGAAGCTAACCGGAAAGAAGTATAAATATCCGTCTCGAAAGTAGTCAGATTCCGATTGTTGATCCCCACCATATCCATTTCCGGGGAGACATATTCCAACTCTTCTTCCCGATGTATTTCCAATAGTATTTCCAATCCCAGTCCATGAGCAGCATCGGCCAATTCCCGGCACTGTGCCGGCGACAAAGCTGCAGCGATCAACAAAACGGCATCGGCTCCATAAGCCACCGCTTCGGCCAGTTGATAG
>OCHV01002496.1_pt1 | contig 10231 bp, 8 predicted proteins | sample 1538461 | NCBI WGS metagenome assembly OCHV01 (sample SAMN04571692, study PRJEB22368) | human gut metagenome | biome: human gut; material: stool | host: Homo sapiens | place: Luxembourg | collected 2012-08-03 | reverse complement strand
ATCTCTATAAGGAGAGGTGGCAGATAGAGCTTTTCTTTAAGCGGATCAAGCAAAACCTTGTTATCAAGACCTTTGTCGGAACAACCGAAAATGCTGTCATGACGCAGATTTGGACAGCTGCCATAGCGATCTTGTTGTTAGAGCTGATGCGGCGGCGATCAAGTTATAAATGGACTTATTGTAGGCTGGCTAGATACTTCAAACTAAACCTCATGACCTGCAAATGCCTACTCCACTGGCTTAATCAGCCGGACATCAAGGAGTGGGAGAAGCCCCCGAAGCTTGCACAGCTTTCTTTATTTGATTAGCAGGCGCTTGTTTATATGTTTTAACTTTCTGAGACCTGGATTAACTGTAAATATTGAAGCCAGAGTCCAAGAGCAAATTATTTTGGACAGCAGTGAAAATAATTACAGAGTTTTAGTCAACAATCGATCACGATGTGTTCTCTAGCCTTCCGCGAAAAGTCTCCGGGTATCGACATTTGGCATACCATTTGATGTGAAATTTAGACTTCTTGTTTTATCCATTTGTTTTTTTCAAGGAGTCGTTTAGTTATTGTTTAAGTTAACGCTGTTGACTGACATAATCTTTATTGTCAAAATGCACGTGTTTAGATCTCGGCGACATGACAATTGGGGCCATTGCTATGTGCACTATTAACATTGGCAAGTGCCTATTCAACATAGGTATACGCCGTACACTGCATCTCACGCGATTCACCATGCGTGACTGCTTTTCTTTCAACAAATTCGTCTCCGAAGCTGCCAAGTAACCTGCCGACCGTTTTTATCGGTTCGCCGCCTCTTTTGCTTCTGAATAACTTCGTCTCAACCGCTTTTTGCATTCCTGCTAAAGCTTGTCGAAGTCATCTTGAAGAAAAGAACTCGTCTACTCGTTCATTAAATTTGCGCGGATTCATTCAAGTTAATCCGGAACATTAGCCATGCAAAAACTTAAGATCGCAGCCTCTGCCGTATTAAAAGACAAACTTCAGGTCGATCGTGAGGTTGTCAAGCTCTCCACAGCAGACTTTACCGAAGTCTCAGCCGTCGTTATTGATATTGAAGACTACCGCAAGGGCGGTCTAAATAAAGTCGACCGCACAGCCCTTGGTATTCCTGTCTTCCTTTATCTTCGAGACGAAGAGAATACCCCGGAAGAACTCGTCGGACACGTCGTCGGCGTGATCAGCGACAATCTGACGGACAGACGCTTATTCGGCCGCCAGATTGACGAAGCCGCCAAACGCTACGAAGACAAAGTTCTGCCTCCTTTCTTCGGCGCCTTGGCTCAGTACGTTTATAAAGGCAAATCTCAGTTTGACTGCCCCGGTCACCAGGGCGGCGCTTACTTCCGACGCCACCCTGCGGGACGCGCTTTCTACGACTTCTACGGTGAAGAGCTCTTCCGTTCCGACCTCTGCAACGCGGACGTTGCGATGGGCGATCTTTTGATTCATGAAGGCGCATCTCTCAAAGCCCAAAAAGCCGCCGCGAAGATTTACAACGCCGACAAGACGTATTTCGTTCTCAACGGAACTTCCGCATCGAATAAGGTCGTTCTAAATGCAGCTCTTACGCCGGGCGACTTAGTTTTATACGACCGAAACAACCATAAGTCGGTGAATCACGGCGCTCTGCTGCAGGCCGGCGCCACACCGATTTATCTTGAAACCGCGCGTAATCCGTTCGGCTTCATCGGCGGCATCGATGAAAAATGCTTTGACGAGAAGTATCTTCGCGACCTCATCCGAGAAAAGTGTCCTGAGAAAGCCGATGCCAAGCGTCCGTTCCGCCTTGCCGTCATCCAGCTCGGCACTTACGACGGCACGATTTACAACGCCAGACAGGTCATCGACAAAATCGGACATCTGTGCGACTACATCCTGTTCGACTCTGCTTGGGTCGGCTATGAACAATTTATTCCGATGATGCGTGACTGCTCTCCGCTGCTTCTGGAACTCGGACCGGAAGATCCGGGCATTTTTGTGACTCAGTCTGTGCATAAACAGCAAGCCGGCTTTTCTCAGTCTTCTCAGATTCATAAAAAGGACGCTCATATCCGAGGACAGGACCGCTTCATTCCGCACAAAGTGCTGAACAACGCCTTCATGATGCACGCGTCCACGAGCCCCTTCTATCCGCTGTTTGCCTCTTTGGACGTCAACGCCAAAATGCAGGAAGGAGAAGCCGGACGCAGACTTTGGGCCGACTGCGTCAAGACCACTATCGACGCACGCAAGCTGCTGCTGGATACCTGCCACCACATTAAGCCGTTTATTCCTAACAAAGTTCGAGGCGCTGACTGGAAGTCCTACCCGACGAATCTTATTGCTCAGGATCTGGAATTTTTTAAATTTGTTCCAGGCGAAAAATGGCACTCCTTCGAAGGCTACGGTGAGAACCAGTACTTTGTTGATCCGTGCAAATTCATGCTGACAACACCGGGTATCAATGTTGAAACCGGTGAATACGAAGACTTCGGTGTGCCAGCCACCATCCTTGCGAACTACCTGCGAGAAAACGGCATCATTCCGGAAAAAAATGACCTTAACTCCATTCTTTTCCTCATGACGCCGGCAGAGAACAAGGAGAAAATGGATCACCTTGTGAGTCAAATTGCCCGCTTTGAAAAGTATCTCGACGAAGATGCGCCGCTGGAAGACGTACTTCCGGGCCTCTACAAGCACTACGAGTATCGCTATCACGACTATTCGATTCGCCAGCTCTGCCAAGAGATGCATGACTTCTACAAGGAACGGAACATTAAGGAAATCCAGAAACAGATGTTCTGCAGCGAGTACATGCCCAAGAGCGTGATCAATCCTCAGGATGCTCATTTCGCATTCCTGCGAGGACAAGCCGAACTCGTACGGATGGAAGATGCTGAAGGGAGAGTCGCTGCAGAAGGTGCGCTTCCCTACCCTCCGGGTGTTTTGTGCTGCTTCCCGGGCGAAGTTTGGGGCGGCCCCGTGCTCAAGTATTTCTTAGCGTGGCAGGAAGCGATGGGTAGAATGCCGGGCTTTGCACCCGAGCTTCAGGGCGTTTATGTCGAAGACAACGGCAGAGGCGGGAAGCAGGTTTACTGCTACGTGCTGAAGGAAGATGTCGTCGAGCGCCTGAAAGCAAAAGGCAAGTAGGACGATTAGGGCGACAGCTCCATGCTTTCGCCCTGATCGCGATGAAGGATTGTTATGTCTGAACAGAATCCGAAGAAGATGTCGGTTACTCAACTGACGCTTCTGACTGCTATTAATATGATGGGCTCCGGCATCGTGATGCTGCCGACGAAGTTAGCTGAAATCGGAACCATCTCGATCCTCTCGTGGGTGATCACCGCGTTCGGCTCCTTGTGCCTTGCCTATGCTTTCGCTAAATGCGGGATGTTCAGCAAACGACCGGGAATGGGCGGCTATGCCGAATATGCCTTCGGAAAAGCGGGCAATTTTTTAGCCAACTATACCTACGGTATTTCTCTGCTCTTTGCCAATATTGCCATTGCCTTAACCTGTGTCGGCTACGGGTCTGAGCTGCTGGGCATCAGTCTCTCACCGATTCACGTCTGCCTTTCCACGATTGTCGTCCTCTGGCTCTGCACATCCGCCAACTTCATGGGTGCATCCATTACCGGAAAGTTCAGTTCTTTAGCCGTTTGGTGCGTTGTTCTTCCCGTTCTGCTTCTGAGCGTCATCGGGTGGTTCTGGTTCAATCCGACCCTGTACGTCGAATCCTGGAATCCGCATCATCACCCTTTCTTCTCTGCGGTGGGGGCTTCTATTTCCATGACGCTTTGGGCTTTCTTAGGCCTGGAAAGTGCCTGCGCCAACAGCGATGCCGTTGAAAACCCTCAGAAGAACGTGCCGATTGTCGTCATGGCGGCCACAATCGGCGTTGCCATTATTTATATTGCGTCCACCAACATCATTGCAGGTATTGTCCCGAATACCGAGCTGGTGAAATCCAACGCGCCGTTCGGTCTGACTTTCAGTCTGATGTTCAATTCCACCGTCGGAAAGTTCGTGACCTTCCTCTTGATTCTTTCCTGCGCGGGTTCCACGCTTGGCTGGCAGTTCACGATCGCCAAAGTGTTCCAGCAATCCGCCGCAGAAGGTTTCTTCCCGAAATGCTTTGCGAAAGTTAATCGCTGGGGTGCGCCGGTTCTCGGCATGATCATCATTGTCGCCATCCAGACGTGCTTCTGCTTTATGACCATTAGCCCTGAACTCTTTAATCAGTTCAATCGGCTGGTCGACTTGGCTGTTGTTACCAACATCATGCCGTATTTGCTTTCGATGGCGGCGGTCGGCGTCATTATGAGGGCCGCGAACGTCGAGCCAGCCAAGGCCAAGCTTTACACGTTTGTCGCCCTGATCGGCGCGCTTTACAGCTTTTACGCACTATTTTCCACAGGCATTACGGAAGTGTTCTACGGTTCGCTTGCTACCTTCTTCGGCTGGACGCTGTGGGGCCTTCTGGCAACACGCTTTGTCAGCGATAAAAATTAAGCTCAGTCAACAGATCTTTAAAGGACTGTCCGCGCGGCAGTCCTTTTTCATTTGAACTTTCAAGATTCCAAATATTTTCGTTAGAAAAACGATTTTGCCGCCAATTTTGAATTAGGCTAAGTAATTGACATTTTTTAACACCTCTAGAGAATCTCATGTCCAAATCCATTTTTGATGTTGTCGGACAAGCTCCCGACGATCCCATTCTCGGCCTCAACGAAGCCTTCAAGTCCGACCCCCGCGACAAGAAAGTTAATTTGAGCATCGGCGTCTACAGCACCGAAGACGGCAAAGTGCCTCTCCTGCGCGTTGTTGCCGAAGCCGAAAAAAGAATTCTTGAAGCCGGCGAACCGCACACCTACCTGCCGATCTCCGGTATTCCTGCCTTTACTTCCGGCGTTCAGAAGCTGATTTTGGGAGCCGATTCTCCGATCATCAAAGAAAAGCGTGCCGTTACCGTTCAATCTCTCGGCGGAACCGGCGCTCTTAAAGTCGGTGCAGATTTCCTTGCAGCTATCCTCAAAGATCCGCAAGCTGTTGTCAGCACACCGACTTGGCAGAACCACGTTGCGATTTTTGAACAGGCCGGTTTCAAGGTCGGCAAGTATCCATACTATGACAAAGAAAACAACGGCGTCGACTTCCCTGCCATGCTTGAGAGCCTCAAGGGTTTAAAAGAAAACACCGTTGTGATTCTGCATGCCTGCTGCCACAACCCCACAGGCTACGACCTGACTCAGGAACAGTGGGCTCAAGTGGTTGACGTCTGCGTCAAGAACAAACTGATTCCGTTCCTTGATATCGCCTATCAGGGCTTCGGCGACGGTCTTGAAGAAGACGCCGATTCCATCCGTCAATTTGCCGATGCCGGTATTCCCTTCTTCGTTTCCAGCTCTTTCTCCAAGTCCTTCTCTCTCTATGGCGAACGTATCGGCGCACTGACCGTCGTCTGCAAGGACCAGGAAGAAGCCTCCCGCGTCATGAGCAAACTGAAAGCTTTGATTCGCGCCAACTACTCCAATCCTCCCGCTCACGGCGCAAAGATTGTTGCCCAAGTTCTCAACGACCCGAAACTGATGGCTCAGTGGCATGAAGACTTGAGCGAAATGCGTGAACGCATCAAGGAAATGCGCAAGGATCTGGCCGCTGAACTCAAAGCACTCGGCGCCAAGAAAGACTTTGACTTCGTCACCCAGCAGAAGGGCATGTTCTCCTTCTCCGGTCTGAACCCCGAACAAGTTCAGCGTCTGAAAGACGAATTCGGTGTCTACATCGTTAAGAGCGGCCGTATGTGCGTTGCCTCTTTGAACAAAGACAACGTGAAATACACGGCAGAAGCTATTAAAGAAGTGCTCTAAGCTCGAAACTACGCGTTTTTACGGAAGGCTCCGAAAAAATCGGAGCCTTTTTACATTTTTAAATTTCCTTTTGAATCAAAGAGTTCAAATAAGAGGCAATATAAAAACGAAAAAGAATGAAAAAAAATTTAGTTTTTGATTTGCACGAGTTCAAAAACTTGTATATAGTCTCGTCTTGTTGATTCCCCGATAGCTCAGTCGGTAGAGCGACGGACTGTTAATCCGCAGGTCGTTGGTTCAAGTCCAACTCGGGGAGCCAATCAAAAATTAGAGCCGCGAAAGCGGTTTTGTTTTCCTCAGAGAAAACGACAATTTCACGATTCCCCGATAGCTCAGTCGGTAGAGCGACGGACTGTTAATCCGCAGGTCGTTGGTTCAAGTCCAACTCGGGGAGCCAGAATTCTGAAAAGCGCATCGTCAAAGATGCGCTTTTTCTTTGCCCAAATTGATTGGGGCGCCGCACCTTCGTAATCAAAATAGCAATCCCAGCGCGGCCGAATTATCGGTACCTCTGCGATTAATTCTTCAGGCAATCAGACATAAATTTCTTGCGAAGCTCGCCTTTAAGCGCTTTTTCTTTAGCCTCCTTGCTGCACTTGACCATTTTTTCCTGCTGTTTGGTCAGTTTCTTTTTCCCGTCATCAACTTTCTTAGACAAGCATTCCTTCATGAATTCTTTACGCTTATCGCCGTGAAGATCTTTAGCTGCGGCTTCCTTGCTGCAGTAAGACATCTTATTTTGCTGAGCGGTGAGATGCTCGGAAGTGTCTTTTGCAATAGCCGGATTCATACATACGGCAAACCCAAGTAGAGAGGCAATCAAAACCAAACGTTTCATAATCAGTCCGTTAAAAGGTGGCAAAGAAATTGGTACCTCTTTTATAACCCGTTGGAGGTAAGAGTTTCAGGCAAAAATCCAAGATTGAGCATGGCAGCTGCCGTATTTCTTCCTTTCCGGTGACGGGTAATTTCCTCTCTTTACCTATTAGTCCTACCTCTAAATATCGGGTTTTTTCTGTCTCTTCTCCGAAAATCAGCTGTTTTTTCTCTCTAAAATAAGTTCATGTTCAGCGCGTGTTCTCGGCGAACCGCAGGCATTTTTACGGATAACCAATGAATACATCTGAATATTTAACTTTGATGAGGAATCGACTCACCGCAGCTTTCGATTTCAAAGAAACGCCTCAAGGACTCAATCCTCAGCCGGCGCTTTGGGCAGTACACAATCGAACTTCGGAAAAGTACTTCCTCTCTAAAAGCATCTCGTTATACACAGTGAACAATGACGAGTATGTCGGGCTTTATGGCTGTACTGACAAAATCAAGAAAACAGACATCGAAGCCGTTTTCGAACAGTTCAAAAGACTGATTTCGGAACTACCGACGGACGAAAAGCATATGTCCTCAATTTTCACTGCGGCGTTGATTTCCGAGGAGGAAATTGACCCGAAGATTGTTGAGACGGCGTCTGCCAAAAAGTTTCATAAAGACTTTTGGTTCTCTCTTCGCGGTTGGGCCGATCTAGCCTTCATTTTGGTCGATCTTAAAAACGAAAAGGTTTATTCCAATTCGTTCGGCAAAAGGACTGTTAGAAACTTCGGATTCCCAAAGAAGTCTGACTAAAAGCTTTATTTAATTTATCTCAAACACCTAGGAATGGAAATGAACGGTTTTACCTTACTTATCGGCTCAGCGGTCATCTTTCTGATCGCCTATGTCGTTTATGGCTCCTGGCTTGCCAAGCAATGGGGCATCGACCCGACGCGCAAAACACCGGCAGAAACTCAGAAGGACGGCATTGACTACCTTCCGACAAAACCGGCTGTTCTCCTCGGACACCACTTCTCTTCAATTGCAGGCGCCGGCCCGATTGTCGGTCCGATTACGGCAGCTGTCTTCGGTTGGGTTCCCGTCACACTGTGGATTATTGTCGGCAGCGCCTTCTTCGGCGGCGTACATGACTACGGTTCTTTGGTGGCTTCTTTGCGCCATAAAGGCAAGAGTATCGGCCAAATTATCGAAGCCAACATCGGAGAAAAAGCCAAGATTCTCTTCGCCATCTTTGCTTGGATTACCTTGCTGGTTGTGATTGCCGCCTTCGCCAACATCGTTGCTGCTACTTTCGTAGCCAACCCCGGCGCCGGCACATCCTCCCTGCTCTTCATTCTGCTCGCTGTCGCTTTCGGCCTGCTCGTCTATCGTACCGGCATGTCTCTTTTCCTCGGTACGGTTCTGGGCCTCATCGGTATGGCTGCCGCTTTCTACATCGGCCATATTTTCCCGATCGTCCTCTCTAAGGATATGTGGCTCCTGATTATGATGGGCTACATCTTTGTTGCTTCCATCGCACCGGTTTGGATTCTCTTGCAGCCTCGCGACTACCTGAACTCCTTCCTGCTCTATCTGATGATCATTGCCGCCTTCCTCGGCATTTGCTTCTATCAGCCAACCATGGAGATTTCTCCGTTCGTAGGCTTTGATCTCGGAGGGGGCCAGTGGCTCTTCCCGGTTCTATTCGTTACCGTCGCCTGCGGTGCCATTTCCGGTTTCCATTCTTTAGTCAGCTCCGGCACCAGCTCCAAGCAGCTCGACAACGAAAAGAACGCCAAGCTCATCGGGTACGGCTCCATGCTAATTGAAGGCCTCCTGGCAATCTGCGCCATCATTTCCGTTGCTTACGTTGCCGCTGACAAACTGCCTGCTCTCCTGAAAGCCGGCGGCCCGGTCAATGCCTTCTCTCAAGGCACCGCAACCTTCATGACCGCGCTGGGTCTTGATTTCAACCTGTCTAAAGAGTTCGTTGCTTTGACGATTTCCGCCTTTGCACTTACTACGCTGGACACCGCAACCCGCCTCGGACGATTCATCTTCCAAGAGCTGGTTACACGTCCTGTCGAAAGCCGCAATGGCGGCAAGGAACAGCCTATTGCTGCTTTCCTCGGCAACCGTTACGTCGCAACTGCGATCACGATCGCTCTGGCCTGGTACATGTCTATCGGTTCTTACCTCACGATTTGGCCGATTTTCGGTACCGCCAACCAGATGCTTGCCGCTCTGTCTCTGCTCGCTATCGCTGCTTGGCTCAGAAAAGAAAACAGAAAGACATTCATGGTCACGATTCCGATGTACTTCATGTTTGCCGTTACTTTCTGCTCTCTTGGTCAGCTCATTTATGCCAACCTTGGCAAGAACTGGCTGATCGTCGGCATCTCTGCCGGTCTGGCTGTTCTGTCTGCCGCCCTGTTCATTGAAGCCTACCGAGTCTTCAGCAATGACAAGGGCTAATGGCTAGCCATTGAATATCTATTCAAACCTGCACATACTCAGCTTCCACTGGAGGGAGAGTATGAAAGAAATTCATAATTTGATGACAATCGGGGAAGTAGCCGGATCTTTTGGAGTTTGTGTTGCAACCGTACGACGGTGGTGCAAAAACGGCAAATTCGCACGAGTCATCCGAACAATGGGCAATCAAAGACGTTTTGATCCTGATGAAGTTCATGAAATGCTTCATCCGAACAGCGATAAAAGGATCGTGGTCGGATATGCAAGAGTCTCAAGTTATGATCAGCGCTCGGATTTGACAGCCCAAGCCGAAAGACTGTGCTAATACGGTTGTCAGCTGGTAATCAAAGACCTCGGAAGCGGGCTCAATTGCAAAAAGCCTGGCCTTAAGCGTTTATTGAGACTGCTTTTACTTCGACGTGTCAGCACGTTGGTTCTTACCCACGACGATCGACTCCTCCGATTCGGTACCGAATTGATTTATTTCATCGCTCACTATATGGGCACTCGCGTAGTCATCCTTGATGAACCGGAACAAGAGTCTTTCGAAACGGAGCTCGTCAAGGACGTTATTACCTTGATGACAGTCTTCTGCGCTCGCCTTTACGGGAAGCGCTCATGGAAAAATAAGGTAAAGGAAAATACGGGTATAAAAAATCTAAGTTTTCGTTAGTATCCAATTATTACTTTATTTTTACCCCTAAATGTCCAGCCTTGAGCGAACACTCGTGCGTCAGTTTGAGATGCCCAATGAGACCGATAGAGTTTCATTGGATCGGATGTGTTCGTCATATGGTTTTGTGGCTTCCAAATTCCTCTTTGCCTTCCAAACCAGAGAGCTTCGAGACGAGGTAAGGGACTTCCGAGCTTTTCGAAATAAACTGGTGGCAGCTCTGAGTAAAAAACCTGTTGAATTTAATCAGAGACTCGCGGACTTGCGAACAAACGGCAAAGCGGCGGAGGCAAATCTGCTTACTTTGCTCCGGGAACTTAAAGAGACGTCAGGGCCTCACCTGCAGGTGCGTCACTGGAACGATAATGTCCCAGGCAACTCGCCAATTCCACTTTCCTAGCCTCCGTC
>OCHV01002491.1_pt1 | contig 10251 bp, 6 predicted proteins | sample 1538461 | NCBI WGS metagenome assembly OCHV01 (sample SAMN04571692, study PRJEB22368) | human gut metagenome | biome: human gut; material: stool | host: Homo sapiens | place: Luxembourg | collected 2012-08-03 | reverse complement strand
TCTTAAACGCGCTGCTGGCCCAGCCGGTTCTTCCAGGGCCGGTTGTGAGCAAGAAACTGAAAATCACGGCAGATACGCTGCACGTGATGGAAGAGCAGGGCGTGTTGGAAATCCGCCGTACGAGCACCTGGAGAAATCCGGTATCCGATGCGGCAGGAAGAACAACTGCGGGAAAACCAAACGAACAGCAGCAGGCCGTGGTGGACGGCATTCGAAAGGAATGGGAAGGGCAGAACCGCCCCTGCCTGATCCGCGGTGTGACGGGAAGCGGCAAAACGCTCGTCTATATGGAGCTGATGGAGCGAGTGCTGAAGGAAGGAAAACAGGTGATCGTGCTGATCCCGGAGATTGCGCTGACGTATCAGAACGTGGAGCGGTTCTGCGCACGGTTTGGAACAAGGGTCACGGTGGTCAACTCGCGGATGACACCGTCCGAGCGCGCCGACCAGATGGAGCGCGCGCGGCGCGGGGAGGTCAGTATTATGATCGGTCCGCGTTCCGCACTCTTTGCACCGTTTCCGGATCTGGGGCTGATCGTAATCGATGAGGAGCATGAAACCTCCTATAAAAGTGAAGTGACGCCGCGCTACCATGCAAGGGAGACCGCCGTGCGCCGCGCCGGGCTGGAGCATGCCCATGTGGTGATGGGTTCGGCAACGCCGTCGGTGGATGCTTCTTACGCCTGCGAGACGGGAGCGTACGCGCTGTTCCGGATGGATGCGCGGTACGGAAATGCAGCACTTCCGTCCGTATGGATCGCGGATATGCGGGAAGAATTACAGATGGGAAACCGTTCGATTCTGTCCAGAAAACTGCGGGAAGAGATCGAAAAACGGCTTGAAAAAAAGGAACAGGTTGTACTGTTTCTGAACCGCAGAGGCTATGCGGGCTTCGTCTCATGCCGTGCATGCGGCTATGTGATGAAATGCCCGCACTGCGATGTATCACTGACAGCACACAATAACGGAAAGCTCGTCTGCCATTACTGCGGTTATGAAACACCGCAGGTACATGCGTGCCCGTCGTGCGGTTCCCCGTACATCGGCGGCTTCCGTGCCGGCACACAGCAGATCGAGCAGAACGTGAAAAAGCTGTTTCCAAAGGCACGCGTTCTTAGGATGGATGGCGACACGACAAAAACGAAAAACAGTTATGAAGAAATCCTGTCCGCATTTGCGGCGGGGAAGGCCGATATCCTGATTGGAACCCAGATGATCGTAAAAGGCCACGATTTCCCGAATGTCACGCTGGTGGGAGCGCTGGCGGCGGATCTCTCCCTGAATGCAGTCGATTACCGTGCCGGGGAGCGTACGTTCCAGCTGCTGACGCAGGCAGTCGGCCGCGCCGGAAGAGGCGAAAAGCCGGGAATGGCAGTCATTCAGACGTACCATCCCGAACATTACAGCATTCAGACGGCGGCAGAGCAGGATTACGGGACATTTTACGAGAAAGAAATGGACTACCGCCGTCTGATGGGATATCCCCCGGCGGCGGAGCTTCTGGCGATCCACGGAGCCGGGGAGGATGAAGCGCATCTGACGCAGGCGATGGAATACATTCGCAGATATCTCATCCGCATCCGGGGAAACCGCGAAGTCCAGATCATCGGCCCGGCAAGTGAGGCAGTGTCGAAAATCAATGACCTGTACCGCATGGCCGTGTATGTACGCGCGCCGCAGGAAGAGGTGCTGGCAGGGCTGCGGGAAAAACTGGAGCGGTATATCGAGATTAACAAAGGCTTCCGTACCGTTTATTTACAGTTTGACTTCAGCAGAAAGTATTAGTTTTTTCATACTATTTACACATAGATTATTTATAATAGAAGAGCAAAAGAAAGGAAAAGAATTATGGCAATCAGAGAAATCAGAGTCGTAGGCGACCGCGTATTAACGAAAAAATGCAGACCGGTGGAGAAGATGACACCAAGAATCAGCGAGCTGATCGACGACATGTTTGACACCATGTATGAGGCAAACGGTGTCGGCCTTGCCGCACCGCAGGTCGGCATCTTAAAGAGAATCGTAGTCATGGATGTAGATGGAACCCCACATCTTCTGATCAATCCGGAAATCCTGGAGACTTCCGGAAGCCAGACAGGAGCAGAAGGATGCTTAAGCCTTCCGGGAAAATCCGGTACAGTAACCCGTCCGAATTACGTAAAGGTAAGAGCACTGGACCGCGACATGCAGCCGTTTGAACTGGAGGGAACCGAACTTCTTGCCCGCTGCATCTGCCACGAGTGCGATCACCTCGATGGACATATGTATACAGAAAAAGTAGAAGGCGAACTCTGGGACAACACGTACGATGAGTATGAGGAGTACGAGGACGAAGAGTAAGTCTTAAAATAAAGGAGATGACTTCAGATGAAAGTGGTATTTATGGGAACCCCGGATTTCTCCGTGGGAACACTTGAGGCACTCGTGGAGGCCGGTTATGAGATCACAGGCGTTGTGACCCAGCCGGACAAACCGAAGGGCCGCGGAAAACAGATGATGCCGACACCGGTGAAAGAGGCAGCCGAAAAACACGGCCTTCCGGTCTATCAGCCGCGCCGCGTGCGGGATGCAGAGGCGATCGAAGAGATCCGGAAAATGGAGCCGGATGTGATCGTTGTCGTTGCATTCGGCCAGATTATTCCAAAAGAGATTTTGGACATGCCGAAATACGGATGCATCAACGTTCATGCATCCCTGCTTCCGGCTTACCGCGGAGCAGCGCCGATCCAGTGGGCTGTCATGAACGGCGATGAAGTGAGCGGCGTAACCATTATGAAGATGGATGAAGGCCTCGACACAGGCGATATGCTGACGAAAGTGGAAGTTCCGCTTGCAGCAGATGAGACCGGCGGCAGTCTCTTTGACAAGCTCGCCGCAGCCGGAGCAAAACTTCTGGTGGAGACACTTCCAAAACTTGAAAAAGGCGAAGTGACACCGGAAAAACAGCCGGAGATAAGCACTACAGAGTATGCGCGGATGATCAAAAAAGAAGACGGAAAGATCGACTGGACGAAGAGTGCCGTTGAGATCGAACGTCAGATCCGTGCGATGAGCCCGTGGCCGAGTGCTTTTACAAAAGTAAACGGAAAGAACCTGAAAATCTGGGATGCCAAAGTCATTGCCATGTTCGGCGGCGATCTGTTCTCGAAAATTCCGGGACAGAATCCGACGAAGAGTGCCGGAAAAGTCTGGGTGGCAGATGAGACAGGTCTCCATGTAAAGACGGGAGACGGCATTCTGGTGATCGAGGAGCTGCAACTCGAAGGAAAGAAACGGATGAAAACCGCCGATTTCCTGCGCGGCTATGCGATCGAGCCGGGTACCAGACTTGGCGAATAAAAGAGAAAAAGCAACCTGAAGTTGAGGCGGGGAACGGCACAGCGGTGTGATGGCTGCTGTGCCTGAGAAAAAAGGAGAAAAACGATATGGGACTTTTTTATGACAGTACGTATCTGCTGGTGATTCTTGCCGCACTGATTTCCATGGCGGTATCCGTCCGCATGAACACGATTTTCAGCAAATATCAGACCGTCCGCTCGTACAGCGGCATGACGGGACGCGAGGCGGCGATGCGCATTCTGCATCAGGCCGGCATCTACGATGTGACCGTCCGCCACGTATCCGGTAAACTGACCGATCACTATGATCCGCGGACAAAAACCGTGAATTTATCGGATGCGGTTTACGATTCAACCTCGGTCGCAGCGATCGGTGTCGCAGCGCATGAGTGCGGCCATGCCGTACAGCACAATACGGATTACGTGCCGCTGAAAGTAAGAAGCGCCATTGTTCCGGCAGCGAATCTTGGATCCCAGCTTTTCTGGCCGCTGTTCCTGATCGGACTGATTTTCAGCCTTCCGATGCTGGTGAAAGCCGGTATCTGGCTGTTTGTGCTGGCACTGGCATTCCAGGTGGTAACACTTCCGGTCGAGTTCGATGCGTCGAGAAGAGCATTAAAAATGCTCAGTGAGGGCGGTATGGTGACAGAGACGGAACACGACGGAGTCAAGAAAGTACTCTGGGCTGCAGCCATGACATACGTGGCAGCGGTGATCGGTTCTCTGCTGCAGCTGCTCCGGCTGCTGATTTTATCCGGAGCATTTAGGAGAAATGATGACTGATACAATCAATACAAGAGAGCTGATTATGAACATTCTGCTTGAGATGGACAGGGAGAAAACGCCCTGCCATCTTGCTGTAAGGGATGCCCTCGATAAATACCAGTTCCTGCCGCGGCAGGACCGTGCGTTTATCAAGCGGGTCTGCGAGGGAACCGTGGAATACGGCATCCAGAATGACTACATCATCAATCAGTATTCCAAAATCAAGATCAACAAATGCAAGCCGGTGATTCGTGCGATCTTACGGATGTCGGTGTACCAGATCCGTTTTCTTGACGCAGTACCGGATTCGGCAGTCGTCAATGAGGCGGTGAAACTGGCGGAAAAGAAGCATTTTTACAACTTAAAGGGCTTTGTCAACGGCGTTCTGCGCACGATCGTGCGGGAGAAAGATCATCTGCCGATGCCGAAGGAGAACAATACTACGCAGTATCTTTCCGTGAAATACTCCATGCCGGAATTTCTGGTTGAGGAGTTCGTATCCCAGTACGGAAAAGAAACGGCAGAAACGATGATGGCGGATTTCCTAAAAGAAAAACAGGTGACGATCCGTATCAACCGCTGGAACAATACGATCGAGGAGACGAAGAAAAGCCTGGAAAGCCAGGAGGCAGAGCTGGAAAAAGCGCCGTATCTTGGCGAGGCGTTCTATCTGAAAAACTTTGAGACGATCGCATCACTGAATGCCTTCCAGGAAGGCCGGTTCCAGATTCAGGATGTGAGCTCCATGATGGCGGCGCATCTGGCGGATCCAAAGCCGGGTGACCAGGTGCTGGATCTCTGCGCGGCACCGGGTGGAAAGAGCCTCCATGCAGCAGATAAAATGAGAAATCAGGGATGCGTGGAAGCGCGTGATCTCACCGAATACAAGGTCGATCTGATCCGGGAAAATGTGCAGAGAGCAGGTGTTTCCTGCGTCGTGCCGAAGGTAAAAGATGCGGAACAGCTCGATGCGGAATGGATCGGAAAAGCGGACGTTGTGATTGCGGACCTGCCGTGCACCGGATACGGCGTCATCGGCAGAAAGCCGGATATCAAATATTACGCTTCAAAAGAAAAAGAAGAGGAGCTGGTACGGATTCAGCGGGCAATCCTTGCAAATGCCGCATCGTACGTAAAGCCGGGCGGCACACTGCTGTACAGCACATGTACCGTCAACAGAAAAGAAAACAGCGAGAATGCCGCATGGTTTCTGGAACAGTTCCCGTTTGAAGCAGTCAGTCTGGATGAACTGCTGCCGGATGAGCTGAAAAGCGGAGAAACGGCCAAAGGACAGCTGCAGCTGATCCCGGGGGTACACAAGACAGACGGATTTTTCCTTGCAAAATTCCGGAAAACAGAGGAAGGACGGGCGTAACAGATGGATATTAAATCAATGACCTTAGACGAATTAAAGGACGCCTGCCAGCAGATGGGAGAAAAGCCGTTCCGTGCCAAACAGTTATACGACTGGATGCATCATCGTCTGGCGGGCAGCTACGATGAGATGACGAATCTCTCGCTTGCCTTCCGGGAAAAATTAAAGGAACAGTATCCGCTTACCTGTCTCGAAAAAGTGCAGGTGCAGGAGTCCAAAATCGACGGAACGAGAAAATACCTGTTCCGCCTTAGCGACGGCAACGTGATCGAGAGCGTCTGGATGAAGTACCACCACGGAAATTCCGTCTGCATCTCATCCCAGGTCGGCTGCCGGATGGGCTGCCGCTTCTGCGCGTCCACAATCGGCGGACTCGTGCGGTGCCTGACTCCGTCGGAGATGCTCGACCAGATTTACCGGATTCAGGAGGACACCGGGGAGCGGGTCTCCAATCTGGTTGTCATGGGAACGGGTGAGCCGATGGACAACTACGACAATCTGGTGCGCTTCGTGCGGCTGCTTTCGAGCCAGGAAGGACTCAACATCAGCCAGAGAAACATCACCGTTTCCACCTGCGGAATCGTACCGAATATGTACAAATTGGCAGATGAGGGACTCCAGATCACCCTGGCACTTTCCCTTCATGCGCCGAACGATGAAAAGCGCCGCGAGCTGATGCCGATTGCCAATAAATATTCTATTGATGAAATTCTCGATGCATGCCGCAATTACTTTGCAAAAACAGGCCGTCGGATTACATTTGAGTACTCTCTCGTTGGCGGGAAAAATGACAGCGAAGCCGATGCAAAAGAGCTTTCCGCGCGGATTTCGGATATCAACTGTCATGTAAATCTGATCCCGGTCAACCCGATCAAAGAGCGCGATTACGTGAAATCAACGAAAAAAGTCGTAGAGAATTTCAAAAATAAACTTGAAAAATACGGAATTAATGTTACTATTAGAAGGGAAATGGGCGCCGATATTGACGGAGCCTGTGGACAGTTAAGAAAAAGTTTTATCGATAAATCAAACGAACAGCCGTAAAAAGCGGCTGTCAATACAGGAGAAAAAAGCATGAAGGTATTTTCTGCAACCGATATCGGACAGAAACGGACGATGAACCAGGATTTTGTGTTTGCCTCCGCCTCTCCGGTCGGAAACCTTCCGAACCTCTTTGTCGTTGCAGACGGCATGGGAGGCCATAACGCGGGCGATTTTGCTTCGCGTTACGGTGTTTCTGTACTGGTGGAATCTGTAAAAAGGGATACGAATTTCAACCCGGTGCGGATTATTCGGCATGGAATTGAAGCAGCAAACAGCCAGATTTTTGAGCAGGCAAAACGAGATATATCCATGGAAGGCATGGGTACGACGATGGTAGTAGCTACGGTTGTCGGCAACTATGCCTACGTTGCAAACGTAGGAGACAGCAGGCTGTATCTGGCAGCAGATGGCACGTTTGACCAGGTGACGCAGGACCATTCCCTGATTGCAGAGATGGTGCGCCTTGGAGAACTCACTCCCGAGCAGGCGCGGAATCACCCGGACAAAAACATTATTACCAGAGCAGTAGGCACACAGGATACCGTAAAGATTGATTTCTTTGACATTCAGCTTGAAGAGGGCAATCAATTGGTGATGTGCTCGGACGGCCTTTCCAACATGGTAACGGATGAGGAGATTTTCGAACTCATCTGCCGAGAAGACGGTGAGGACAAGGCGAAACGTTTAATTGATAAAGCAAATGCAAATGGCGGCAGAGACAATATCGCAGTCATTGTCGTTGAACCATTTACAAACGAGGTGAAAGAATGTTAAAAGAGGGCGTTATTTTAGGAGAACGATATGAGATCATAAGCCGGATCGGTTCCGGCGGTATGGCTGATGTCTACAAAGCAAAAGACCACAAGCTGAACCGCATGGTGGCCGTCAAGGTTTTAAAACCGGAATTCCGGGAGGATAAAACCTTTATCCGCAAGTTCCGCACGGAGGCACAGGCCGCAGCAGGACTGTCCCATCCGAATATTGTAAACGTGTACGATGTCGGGGAGGACCGCGGCGTTTACTATATCGTCATGGAGCTTGTCGAGGGAATTACTCTGAAGGATTACATTGACCGCAAAGGGAAACTGAGCGTAAAAGAGGCAACCAGCATCGCCATTCAGGTTTCCCTTGGTCTTGAAGCAGCACACAACCGCAATATTGTACACCGCGATGTCAAACCGCAGAACATCATCATTTCCACAGACGGAAAAGTAAAACTTTCCGACTTTGGTATTGCAAAGGCAACTTCTTCCAATACGATCAGTTCGAACGTTATGGGAAGCGTACATTACAGCTCTCCGGAGCAGGTGCGCGGCGGATATTCGGACTATAAGAGTGATATCTATTCCCTTGGCATCACCATGTACGAGATGGTAACCGGAAGAGTGCCGTTTGACGGCGATACCACCGTTGCCATCGCAATCAAGCATCTGCAGGAGGAGATTGAATCTCCATCCAAATATACCCCGAACCTTCCGTTCGCACTGGAGCAGATCATCTTAAAATGTACCCAGAAGAGCCCGGACCGCCGTTACAATAACATGGCGGAGCTGATCGACGACTTGAAGCATTCGCTGATGGAGCCGCAGGGCAATTTCGTAAAAGTAACTCCGTTAAGTTCTCACGCCGAGACTGTTATGGTATCCGCAGAGGAGTTAAGCCAGATCCGTTCCGGCGCAGCAGCAAAGGCAAATGCGCAGACGGCAGAGGAGCCGGCCCGCAAGCGCTACAGCAAGATCGAGGATGAGGAAGAGGACGAAGATTACAGCTACGAGGACGAAGAAGACGAGGATGAGGACGAAGAAGAGGATGACCGCGATTCCTACGATGAGGATGACGACGATTCCTACTACGACGATGACGATGACAAAGCCGGAAACAAACTCGAAAAGATCATCACAATCGGCGGTTTTGCGATTGCAGCCATCATCATCTGCATGCTGATCTACTTTATTGCACAGGCAGCCGGCATTGTCGGCGGAAAAGGACCGACCGCAGCTTCTTCCAGTTCCGCATCATCTTCGAGCAGCACGGAAGTTGTTTCTTCCAGCAGCAAAGAAGAGGAAAAAGTAACCGTTCCGGATCTGACCAATAAAACCGAGGCAGATGCAACCACACTGGCAAACAGCCTGAAGCTTGGTGTAGTCAACGGCGGAACCGAGGCATCGGATGTCATTGAGGCAGGAAAGATCTGCCGCCAGGATCTGAAACCGGGAACGAAAGTCGATAAAAATGCAACGATTACGTATTATGTAAGCTCCGGAAAAGAAACCGTAACCATTCCGACCGGCATTGTTGGAACACAGAAAGACGCTGCAAGTGCTGCACTGACTCAGCTGGGACTGCAGGTTTCCACAACAGAGGATTTCAGCGATACCGTTGCAGAAGGCTTGGTTATTTCCGTTGACCCGTCAGAGGGAAGTCAGGTTGCGCCGGAATCTACCGTTACGCTGGTGATCAGCAAGGGATCCAAGGACGCGGAAGAAATTGCAATCCGTGATGTAATCGGCCTGGATGAGGAGACAGCAAAATCAATCCTGAGCGATTTCAATATTATTGTGAAAACAGGAACCAGCAGCAAGGTGGCCGAGGGCGAAGTCATGGAGGTTGACCCGGCAATCGGAACCAAAGTAAAGAAAGGTTCTGACGTTACGATTTATGTCAATAGCCCGAGTGCACAGCCAACGACGCCGGATGAGAATACACCGACCCCGACACCGGCAGAGCCGGGCGCAAATACCGCTACGGATGTTACCTGGTCCTGCAGCCAGACCTTAAGTGCGCCGGATCAGTATCAGGGTGGTATTGCAAAAATTGAGCTGATCCAGGATGATGGGAACGGAAACGAGACCTCCATCACCATCATGGACGGACAGGCCATTACGAGCTGGCCGTATTCTGTCAACACCAACTGGAGTGCTTCATCGTCTGCTTCTTCTACCGGAAGAATCGTCTTCTATGAGATGGATTCGAGCGGAAGTTATCAGGCAATTGCACAGTACCAATCGGTTCCGTTGAGTGAAGGGTGAGTATGACAGGAAAGATTATGAAAGGAATTGCCGGATTCTACTACGTAGACGTAGAAGAATCCGGCATTTATGAGTGCAAAGCAAAAGGAATTTTCCGAAAGGAAGGCCAGAAACCGCTCGTCGGAGATCTTGTGGAAATCGAGATTCTGGATGAAGCGGAAAAAACAGGAAATATGACCCGGATTCTGCCGCGAAAAAATGAACTGATCCGTCCGGCAGTGGCCAATATCGATCAGGCGCTTGTGATTTTTGCGCTGGAAAATCCGACCCCGAACCTGACGCTTCTGGACCGTTTTCTTGTGATGATGGAACAGCAGAACGTTCCGACGGCAATCTGTTTCAATAAAAGAGATCTTGCGGGGGAAGATTACACAGACCATCTGCGAAGCGTCTATGAGAACTGCGGTTACCGTGTCTTTACGGTGAGTGCAGCGAAAGAGCAGGGCATGCAGGAAGTGGAAGCATACCTGAAAGGGAAAACAACGGTGGTAGCCGGTCCGTCCGGCGTCGGAAAATCTTCGATCACAAACCGGATGCAGAAAGAAATCCAGATGGAGACCGGAGAGATCAGCAAAAAGCTGAAAAAAGGAAAACACACGACGCGCCATTCCCAGATGATCCCGATCGACCATGAGACGTATCTGTGCGATACGCCGGGGTTCAGCTCGCTTTATACAACCGATATGGAAAAAGAGGAGCTG
>OCHV01002490.1_pt1 | contig 10263 bp, 10 predicted proteins | sample 1538461 | NCBI WGS metagenome assembly OCHV01 (sample SAMN04571692, study PRJEB22368) | human gut metagenome | biome: human gut; material: stool | host: Homo sapiens | place: Luxembourg | collected 2012-08-03 | reverse complement strand
AGGCGCGGCGCAGCCGGACGGGCAGCTCCGTGGAAGCATACACCACGAGGTAGATACCAGTGCTCAGTGCCTGGCCGATACCGGTGGCCAGCGCCGCGCCTGCAATGCCCATGGCAGGGAATGGCCCGATGCCAAAGATGAGCAGCGGGTCCAGGATGATGTTGCCCACACAGCCCACGATGAGGGCTACCATGGTCACTTTCATCCGGCCCACGGACTGGAAGATCTTCTCAAAAGCCAGGGAGGCCATGTTGACCGTGGCAAAGCCAAACACGATGTGGGAATAGGTCAGGCCCATGGAGAGCACTTCGGCATCCGTTGTAAAGCGCCCCAGGAAAGACGGCATGATGGCAATGGCAATGGCCGAGCCGAGGATGCCGTGCAGCAGGGAAAACGCCATGCCGTGGGTAGCGGCCTGATCGGCTTTTTCGTGCTCCCCGGCACCCAGGCAGAGGGCCACCAGTGCATTGATGCCGATGCCAAAGCCGATGGCAATGGCGTTGAGCAGGTTCTGCACCGGGAAGACCAGCGAGAGGGCCGTCATGGCGGATTCGTTGATGCGGGCCACAAACAGGCTGTCCACAATGTTGTACAGCGAGTTGACCAGCATGGAAATGACATTGGGCAGCGCCATGGACATCAAAAGCGGGAAGACCGGGCGCTCTTTCATAAAGGTGTTGTTCACAGAAGAGATCTCCTTTCATCGGGTGGGGCTGCAGAGGTTTGGACGCAAAAAAGCCACACAATGGCTTTTGCACCATTGTGTGGCGAAAAATAGCTTGATACTGTAAAAATCCACACGATATTTTAGGAGCTTTAGAATATCACAGCCGAGGCGACTTGTCAAGAGGGCAGGGCGCTCAATCCTGCATGGTCAGGTTGCCGCCTGCGGAAAGGCCCTCTTTCACGCCTGCATCGGTATAGCTGTAGGTGCCGCCTTTCCGCGCTTGGCCTGCTTTCCAGGTGCCGCGGTAGGTGGTGCCGTTGGCCCAGGTGTAGGTGCCGCTGCCGTCCCGCAGGTCGGCGGCAAAGCTGCCGGAGAACTGATCCCCGTTGGCGTAATTCACCGTGCCGGAGCCGCTGCGCTGGCCATCGGCCCAGCTGCCCGTGTAGGTGCTGCCGTTGGCATACTTCATGGTACCGGAGCCGCTGGGCTGGCCGCCTGCAAAGTTGCCGTCATAGCTGTTGCCGCTGGCGGTTTTCAGGGTACCTTTGCCCTCCAGCTTGCCGTCCGTAAAGGTGCCGGTATAGACATCACCGTTGGGTTTGGTCAGGGTGCCGGTCTGCTTGGAGCCGTCCACCTTGCCCACAAACTTGCTGCCATCGGCAAGGGTCAGCGTCTGGGTCACGTTTTCCGGGGCCGCGGAGCTGGCAGCAGCCTCCGAAGAAGCCGTGCTGGATGCACTGCTGGCCGAAGAAGCGGGCTTCTCCTCTTTTTTGCTGGAAGCGCTGGCGGCCTTGGAGCTGCTGGCTGCACTGGATGCCGCCTTGGAAGAAGCCGCGCTGCTGGCGGGCTCCTCCTGCTTGGTGGAGGGAGCGCTGGCCGGAGCTTCGCTGGCGGCGGGGGAGGAGGCAGCAGCCTCACTGGAAGAAGCTGCTTCGCTCTCTGCCGCACTGGAAGCGGCTTCACGTTCCGGTTCCGCGGCTTTGGAGCTGCTGGAAGTCTTGGCCGTTGCCGTGGGCAGGAAGAGCTCTTCCGCCGTCGGGGTGCCCCGCAGGGTGAACTGATAGGCCAGCAGGCCGCCCAGGAACGCAACCGAGAGGACAGCCACCGGGAGCAGGGGGCCAAGCTTGACGGATTTTTTCTGGGCCGTGGGTTTGTAGACCGCCTGCGGCCCCTTGGGTGCATCGACGGTGCGTACCTTGCTCAAATCCAGCTGACCTGCCTGCAGGGCGGGGGTGTCGTCGTTTTTTTCAGGAGTGTCATCCACCGCGATCTCGATTTTGGTGGCATCGACCAGAGCCGCCCGGAATGCCTCCAGCGACGGCCAGCGGTCGGCTGCATTCAGAGCAAGGCCTTTCTGGAGCACGTTGTTCAGCGCGTCCGGGATGTCGGTCAGGGTGCGAAGCGCCGCACCGTTCAGCCGGGCTTTGGCCGCCATGGGCAGGTGGCCGCTCAGAGCGCCGAACAGGCAGGCCGCGACCGGGTAGACCTGAGCAGCCGGGGTGCGGGCACTCCAGGCGTTCCAGAACTCCCAGGGCAGCAGCTGCGGGTTGGCGGCATCGGCGGCGTCCCACTCTTTCAGGGAGTGGGGCTTACCGCAGGAGAGCACTTCCCGGGCGTCTTTGCTCAGTACGATCTGCTCCGGGCAGACATCCAGATAGGTGGTTTCCGGGTCTGCCTGAGCCGAAATGGTTTGGATGGTCAGCAGCGTCAGGCGCACAGCGTCCTGCCAGGGCAGGGAACCGCCGTTTGCCGCAACGTGCTGCGAAAATGTGAGTTGTTCCACGCTGGTTCCTCCAAAGGGTGATCAAAAAGCGGCTCAGCCGTAAAGCTGGCTCATCAGAGCCGCCCGCCGGGCGCTCTTCTGGCTCTTGTAACTGCTCATGGCCTGGTCTGCCAGGGCGGTGCTCTGGCCGTTGGCCTTGAGCACCGAGCGCATCTGGCTCACAATGCGGTTGACCTCACTGTCGCAGGAGGCCTGCAGGGCCGAGAGCTGGCCGGCTTTGGACATGCAGATGGCAATTTTGCGGCTGCGGGTCTGCTGCTCCGGCGGCAGAGATTTATACTCTGCCTTGGCGGAAGCAATGCAGGCATTCAGGCCGCCTTCCGCCCGGCCTTTCACGGCATAGAGCTGCTGGACCAGTGCCTTGACTTCGCCCTCATAGGCGGCCTCCGAGAGGCTGGCATTGCCGGAAGTGCCGGTGCTGCCGGAGACAGCACTGCTCTGGGCGGGCGTTTCTGCATCGGCCTGTGCCTCACGGGAAGCAGCGTCCGAAGAAGCTTCGCTCTCTGCAATGGCAGAAGCGGAAGTCTCGTCCGCAGGGGAGCGATTGGCCGCGCCGCCGCTCTGGGCGGCACCTGCCGTGGTGCCGACGGGCTCCACGGTGATGACGCCGGGCAGGTCGGCCAGTGCATCCAGGGTCAGCTCACCGCTGATGAGCTGGGAAAGTTCGGTATCCGAGATGGTGACCACCTCCCGCGTGCTGCTTTCGGCTTCCAGGATGGTCTCATCCAGCGGAGCCGTGCGGGCCTTGATGTAATTGCTCACCGGCACGAGCCAGAAGCCGATCACGGCAGCCAGAACCGCGCCCACAGCCAGAAGCACGAGCTGAAAAATTTGTTTCTTTTGCATATACGTTACTTTTTAATTAGCCCAGGTAGCCCTTAACGTCTCTCCAGATGTGCCAGAAGCCGTAGAAGTAGCCCAGGTGTGCAATGACACCCATGTCGTCCACGTTCTTGAACCAGTTGGCAATGGGAGTGAAAGAACTCTGCTTGGCGCTGTTCCAGATGGCATTGCGGACGTCGCTCTTGACGGTGTCACGCAGGAAGTCGCCGATGAAGTAGTTGAACAGCTTCTCGTACTGAACATCGCCGCTGCCGACGATGTAGGTCTTTTCTTCTTCGGGGATCACGGCATAAGCAACAGGATAGTTCATAATAAAATTCCTCTTTTTCAAAGTTTATAATCAAAATATCGGATTTTCAATCAAAGACAGAAGATGATCAAATCCACATGCCCAGCATCTTTTTGGGCTGGTGCGGGGAGATGATGTCCAGCTCCTGGTCGTCAAACAGCTCGTCACCGTTGCGGACGATCCGGTCGGCGATCTCAGTGCCCAGCGTCTTCTGCAGCATCTGGATGCCCTCCGCCATCCGGGGCGGGCGCTTGTCCGGGGAGTGGGTGTCCGTGGAGAGCACATGCACGAGTCCCCACGAGATGAATTTGCAGAGCTTCTTGCGGAGCTTTGCATCTTGCAGCAGGGCCCCGGCGTTGATCTGCGCGTAAGCACCGGCGGCCACCCACTCATACAGCAGAGTGGGGTCGTCCAGCACATAGGGGTAACGCTCAATGTGCGCGATCAGCGGCAGGATGCCCTGTTCCTGCAAAGCGTACAGGGTCTGCTTGATAAAATGAGGCTTATGGGTGGTGGGAAACTCAATGAGCATGTAGGCGGTGTCGCCCATGCAGAGGGCCTTGGCGTCCAGCTCACAGAGCTTGGGAGAAAAGTAAACTTCGCTGCCCAGCTTGAACCGGAAGTCCATCGGCTCTTCTTTCAGTGCCTCGGTCAGCCGCGCGTAGGCGGCAGCACGCTTTTCCAGAAAAGCTTCCACCGTGGTGCGCTCGCTGTTGAAATGGCTGGTGAACGCGATGTTGCGCACGCCGTCCTCATACTCCTTGTGGAGCAGCTCCAGCGAGACCGAGACATCTTTGGCACCGTCGTCAATACCGGGCAGGATATGGCAGTGCAGATCAGTCATGGTTCGTTACCCTTTCGGCTGGCTTTGCGTGCTTTCGCTTTTCCGGGCTTTGCGATGCCGCCGGATCCGTCTGGGGGGTACCGTAGGAGTAGCCGTAGCTATAATAGTTGTAAGCGTAGTTGGAGCCCTTGAGCGCCGTCTTGGCGTCATAGCGGGTCAGCACGGCACCCAGCACTTTTACGCCGGTGTCTTTCAGCTTCTTGACAGCGGCCTCCACGGACTCGGCCGGGGCGTAGCTGGAACGAACAACAAACAGAGCACCGTCCACCTGATTGCCGATGACCGCCGCGTCTGTCACCATGGAGATGGGAGGCGCGTCGAAGATGACATAATCAAAAGTGGCGCGCAGCTGCTGGATCATCTGCTGCATCCGGGCCGAGCCCAGCAGCTCCGAGGGGTTCGGAGGGGGCGTGCCGGCGGGCAGGAACGTGATCTTGAACTGTTCCAGCCGCAGCAGAGCCTCTTCCAGCTTGCACTGGTTGGAGACAATATTGGAAACGCCTTTCACGTTGTGACCGGCTTTCAGGTATTTGTGCAGCACGGGCTTGCGCAGGTCGCAGTCCACCAGGGCTACATTTTTGCCGTCTTCGGCCAGGGTCAAGGCCAGGTTGACTGAGACGTTGCTCTTGGCCTCTTCCGGCATGGTACTGGTGACCACAATGGCGCGGGCTCCGGTGGAGCTGGTCAGAAAGTTCAAGTTGGTGCGCAGGGATTTGTAAGCTTCCACATACGCAAAGGGCATTCCTTTCTGGGAGATCAGCTGCAGGGAGCGCTGGCCGGGGTCAGAGTTTTCAATTTTCGGTTTGAACGGATTCCACATCTTACATCACACCTCAGGGATAAAGCCCAAAACAGGGAGGTCCAGCTTCTTCTGAACATCTTCGTCGTCTACAATGTAGTTGTGCAGCAGGTGGTTGACCACCAGCAGAGCGCAGGCCGCTACCATACCGGCCAGAGCGCAGAGCAGCGTGGTCTTCTTGGTCTGGGGATAGACAGGCGTGGTGCCGATCTCCACGTCGCTCACTGCCTTGCAGGAGCCTGCCTCGACCTTTTCCACGATCACGTCCGGCGCGACCTCCGCGATCGTCTGTGCGATCCTGCCCGCCAGGCCCGGGTTCTCATTGGTCACCGTAATGGCCATGATCTGGGTGGAGTTGACGCTGCCCACCGTGATGCTGTCTGCCAGCTGGCTGTAGGTCATGTCCAGGCCCATCCGCTGGATGACATCGTTGAGCACGAGGTTGCTCTTGATGATGACTGCATAGGTGTCGATCATGTTTTTTGCCGAGGTGATGTTGTCGTTGCTCACGGTCGTCGTGTTATCCTGCCGGGTATTGACGATCATGTTGACGGACGCCTGATACCGGGGCGTCAGTGCGAACGTGCATACCAGAAAGCTGATCACCGCCGCCACAAGGCCCACCGCCACGATCTGCAGCACATGGCTCCACAAAAGCCGCAGCAGCTCGCTCAGGTCGATCACTTCTTCTTCCATTTCCATTAGCCTCATCGCCTTTCTCAGTTGAAATTACGTGGGAACATGCCTTTCGCCTCTCTAAAAATTGACGCAGAAAAACAAAGGCCATAATACCCCATCTCATTTTAAACGGTATGTCCCCACAATTCAAGCAAAATTGGAAAAAAGCACGGAATATGCAAAAGATTGGCGAAATTTACAAACGGAAGTAAAACTCTGGCGATGATTTTGGAGCGGATACCGTGCAGGGGTGGAACAGAAACCTGACCGGAGTTGTAAAATGCGGCTGCCCGACAGGAACAGAATTTCTCCGGGCAAAAAAAGAACCCCTGCAACGGGTACCGGGGAGATTCCGGCACAAATTGCAGGGGAAACGCGTTCGGCGCTCAGCCGTAGAGTTTGCTGGTGAGGGAAGAGACCATTTCGCTCTTCTGGGCCTTGTAGGCAGCCAGTGCCTCGTCGGCCAGGGCGGTGCTCTGGCCGTTCTGGGTCAGCAGGGCGCGCATCTGGTTTACGATGTCGTCCACCTCTTTGTCACAGGAAGCCTCCATGGCTTTCAGCTCACTGGCCTTGCCCATCACGATGGCGATTTTGCGGCTCTTGGTCTGCTTGGCGGCAGGCAGAGCCTTGTACTCTGCCGTGGCCGACTGGATGGTGTTGTTCAGGCTGCTCTCGGCCCGGGCCTTGACGGCGTAGAGCTGGTTGATGAGAGTCTGCAGCTGCTGCTCATACTCCGGCAGGGCAGTGGTGCTCCCCGTGCCGGGGTCAGCGGCCTCGGCGCGCTGCTGGGTCAGCTGCTCCAGCGTGGTGCTGCCGGAGACGAGTTCCTGCAGCTCGGAGGAGGTCAGGCTGCCCAGCACCTCGGTCTGCTGGCTGGCAGAGGGAGTCCCGGCGGAAGTGTCCTGCTGGGCGGTGCTCTGGGCAGGCTGCGTGGTCTGGGTGCTGCCCGATGCGGCGGAGCCGTCAGCCGTCTCGGAGCAGGCGGTGAGAGTCAGTGCCAGCACAGCGGTCAGTGCCAGCACGCAAAAACGATTGTTCTGTTTCATAAAACCCCTCGTAAGATCATACACGATAAAATGGAAGCGATTGCCCGTTTACTGTACCACATCTTCCTGCCCTTGACAAGAGACGGTTTTTTACGCTGTGGACCTGTATGCACCGCTTGCGCATTCCCCATCTCTGTGGTATGATAAAAGCAGAGATCAGGCTCTGATCCCGCCGCGGGGCGGGCCGCTGTCCGGTGTGCTTCCGGACAGCGATTTGTTTGGTTTGCTGGTTAGCTTCTGCTAACAAAATGCCTAAATTTAAGCCGCTGCCTTTGTGCAATCTGCAAAAGCTGCGGCAGAGGTAAAAAATTCTTGGAGGTTTCCTCAGATGATCGAGACGATTTTAAAAGTAGATGGCATGATGTGCGGCATGTGCGAGAGTCACGTCAATGAGACGGTCCGCAAGACGGCGGATGTCAAAAAGGTGACCTCTTCCCACACCAAGGGCGAGACGGTCATCCTCTCGGAGCAGGAGCTGGACATTGACGCCCTCAAGGCGGCCATTGCCGAGACAGGCTATACCGTCAAAGGTGCCCAGAGCCATCCCTATGAGAAAAAAGGTTTTTTGAGCTCGTTGTTCCATAAATAACCATCTTTCATTGCAGGAGGTGCGTTTTCATGAGGATCTTAGTGTACGGTGCAGGCGTGCAGGGCTGTGAGCTGGCCCACCGGCTGGCACAAAACGAGAAAAACACGGTGACTCTGCTGGCGCGGGGCGAGTGGAAAGAGCGGATCGACCAGAAAGGCCTCACCATCCGCCACTGGGCCCAGCTCAAAACGACTGTGGACCGTGTGCCGACCATTGAAACGCTGGCCCCGGAGGAAAGCTATGACATCGTGTTTGTCACGGTGCAGGCAGGCCAGCTGCCGGAGATCCTGCCCGTCCTCAAGCAGAACAAGAGCGAGTTTTTTGTGTTTGTGGGCAACCAGCCCCATGCTCGCTCTGTCCTGCAGGCCATGCAGCGCCCGGCGGATAAGATCGCGTTCGGCTTCCAGAACAACGGCGGACGCCGGGAGAATGGCCAGGTCATCAGTGTCCACGCGGGCATTGGCATGACGGTAGGCGGCGCGACAGCGCCGCTGTCCGGTACATTCCGCCAGCGGCTGCAGGCGGCGTTTGCGGGCGTCAAGTACAAGCTGACGTTCTACAGCGATATGGACGAGTGGCTCAAGTGCCACCTGGCCCTGATCCTGCCGGTGTGCTATGTCTGCTACGCCTGCAATGGCGACCTGACCAAGGCCACCGCCGAGCAGCGCAAGCTCATGCTCGACGCGGCGTGGGAGGGCTGCATGATGCTCAAGGCGGCAGGCGTCCCGGTAAACGACGCGGAGAACACCAGCTACTACGAGGCCTGCACCCCCGGCCGCAAAAAGATGGACAGAATGATGCTGATGATGACGAAAACGCCGCTGGGCCGCCTGTGTGCCAGCGACCACGCCATGCATGCCGTGGAAGAGATGCACTACCACGATGAGGCGTTTGAGGCCATCCGTGCCACTACCCGGACGGCGATGCCTGCCTGGGACACCCTGCGCAATGAGATGCCCAGCTGGAAGACCTTGCTGCTGCGGGCAAAGCATCGCGTATAAAAACTCAGAACCACAAAAGGGCAGGCCGCGCGCCTGCCCTTTTTGAGCGTTGCGGAAAAACGGGGAAAACTGTAAAATAAAAAGTTGATTCGTTTCCATGCGCTTGGCTGCACCCGCGCCGAAGAGGGCTGCCATTGCCGGACTGCCGAGAACACCACCCGGAAGGATCGTCCCATCAATCTCTTCCATCTTTCTTCACCAAATCTTAGCCAGCAAAAAATTCAAAAAGAACTCGCTTTATGTTAAAGTATAACCAATGTGGGCAGGAAAGTTTCGCTTGGAACGATGCAAGAAGCGGATGGTAAAAATTTTTTGCCAAAATGCCGAAAAATGGGCTGCCACTTTTGGCAAATTCACAAAATGTTTAACTTTTTGCATCGAAATTACTATTTTTAACGTGTAAAATAAAGGCTGCGGATTGAATGTCCCGCCCATTTGGTTTATAATACCCCCGTATGCGGGCCGGAGAGTGTTTCTTCGGCTCCTCCCTGTTTTTTGCCCCTGCACGCATCGGGGCAGGGCAGGGGAGCACGATCCTTCAAGGAGGAAAAACAACTGTGAGAGTAGGTCTTGACATCGGCAGCACCACCATCAAGTGCGTGGTGCTGGATGAAAACGATGCGCTGGTGTATTCGACATACGAGCGACACTATAGTCATATTCTGGAAAAGGCGCAGGAACTGCTGCGCCGCATTGATGCCGAGCAGCTGCACGGGCAGACCGCCCTGCTCAGCATCTCCGGCTCGGCAGGCATGGGCCTGGCCGACAGCTGCAAGGTGCCCTTTGTGCAGGAGGTCTTCTCCACCCGTGTGGCCGTCAAGCGGTTTGTCCCCCGGACGGACTGCGTGATCGAGCTGGGCGGCGAGGATGCAAAGATCCTGTTCCTGACCAACGGCACCGAGGTACGGATGAACGGCAGCTGTGCCGGCGGCACGGGTGCGTTCATCGATCAGATGGCAACTTTGCTGAAAATGAGCGCCGACGAGATGAACAAAGCAGCCGAGCAGGCACAGCGTACTTATACCATCGCTTCCCGCTGCGGCGTGTTTGCCAAGAGCGACGTCCAGCCCCTCATCAATCAGGGTGCCCGGACGGAAGATATCGCGGCCAGCATCTATAAGGCAGTGGTCAACCAGACCATTGCCGGCCTGGCACAGGGCCGCCCCATTCAGGGCAACATCCTGTATCTGGGCGGACCGCTGACGTTCAGCACCGTGCTGCGCAAGAGCTTTGATGAAGCGCTGGGCGTAACGGGCACCTGCCCTGAGAACAGCCTGCTGTATGTGGCGCTGGGTGCCGCCCTTTACGCGGATAAGGCGTTCAACCTCTCGGAGGTGGCCAAGGCACTGGATGAGTACGCCGCCACGGCCACCTATGCCAGCGAGCCGCCCCTCTTTGCCAACAAGGAAGAGTACGAGGCGTTCCATGCCCGGCACATGTCTCACAGCGTGCCCAGGGTGCCGTTCAGCGCCCAGTGCGGCCCGGTGCATATCGGCATCGACTCCGGCTCCACCACCGTCAAGCTGGTGGTCGTGGACGAGAAGAGCCAGATCCTGTACACCAATTACCAGCCCAACCTTGGCAATCCGCTGCCCCTGATCCGGGAACAGCTGATCAAGATCTACCGGGAGCACCCCGGCCTGCAGGTGGCCAGCGTGACCACCACCGGCTACGGTGAGGAGCTGGTCAAGAACGCCTTCCGCTGTGATTATGGTCTGGTGGAA
>OCHV01002467.1_pt1 | contig 10354 bp, 8 predicted proteins | sample 1538461 | NCBI WGS metagenome assembly OCHV01 (sample SAMN04571692, study PRJEB22368) | human gut metagenome | biome: human gut; material: stool | host: Homo sapiens | place: Luxembourg | collected 2012-08-03 | reverse complement strand
CTATGCTTGTGGCTGCATATTTGCTCATCGTCGGATTGACCGCCTGGTCATTGGTACAAAATTTTGGTATTAAGGAAGTTTCTGTGGAAGCGGAGGTTAAAGAGATCCTTTCAGTAGAATATCCCGGCAGATCGGAGACGAATACTACGCTGCTCTGCAGATATTCTTACAATAGCAGGGAATACGAGGAAAAGGTCTTCCGCGAAGGCTCCTGCAGAAAAGGAGACAAGATCAACATTGTAATTGACGCAGACCACCCAGATATTGTCATTAGGTTTTCCCAGAAATCAAAAGTAATCTTTCTGTCCGTAATGCTTGGGATCATGGCGGTGTTTGCCATTGTTCTTCTTATTGAGAGCTTCAGGCTTAAGGAATGACATATTTTCCGCGGATATTCCAGTTGTATGGTACAATAGGATTACAAAAACAGTATGGATATCGAGAAGGAGAAAACAATGGCAAAGAATGAAGATGGATACGAAAAATATCTGGGATATATTGAGGACAGCCTGGATGAGGTTGCAGAAAAGGTTACAAGGATTTTCGATGAGAGAAAGAAAGGTCTTGCTGCAACGCTTTGCGGAATGCTTCGGGATGCAGCGTCCTGTGCCACCCACTATGAGTGGAGAAGAGGAGATTGTCCTTACGATACCTCCGGGGAACTTAAGGACTGCGGTGATATAGATTTAAACATTTCCATCGCCGATTTTTTGGAAGAGGAATATACCGGTGGCACAAAAGCAACCTATGTCAGTGGACATGGTCTTTCATATGAAACATATCAGGATTCCCTTACCAACGACACGATCACGCTTTGCGAAAATGTTCTGAGGGATGCAGTCAGGATCTGCCTGCAGGAAGCGTTTCCTGAGGACGAGGTGTCAGAAAGAGATGCAGAGGAAGTGATCTATGAATGCCATGATGACATTTATGATAATTGTCCGGCAGAAAGTTTTTGGCCATGCAGCGGGGCTTTGGAATATTGCGGGATAGATACGGAAATGCCGCTTAAATCTTTGTTTGATACAAAGAAAGAAAAAATTGTAGCGTTCAGAACAAAATAGAACCGTTTGTCATATTAACCAGTAGATTCCGCAGATGAAACATTGCGGAGTAGATTTGGACACATCATTACAATCTATGTGTCAGGAAAGGAGATCAGATGAGTAATAAGCTCAAAAGAAAAGCAAAAAAGAAAACTTTTGATTTTGGAGAATATACAATCTCCCTGCCTTCCGGAACTATGCTGGAATCGTTTATCAAATATACTGCGGAGGAACCGTGGAATATAGACAGAGTCACAGATTTTCTGGATGCGCATTCAGCCAGAGTCAGAAAAAAGGTAGAAAAGAATCAGTCTTTCTCCCAGCAGGAAATGGACGAAATGTATGAGTTTGGTGAGTATTTCTTAGATCAGTATACCGACGAAGAAGGATGTCTTGATCAGGAGATTGCAGACTGCTATGATGAAATGCCCTTCATACTACGGGTCATTAGTTCGTATTTTGATTATCAGGAAGAGATTGCAAAAACAGAAGCTTTGAGTTCCCTTTCTGATGTTGAACTAAAAGAAGCAGGAATCCTGAGAGACAGAATCCTTTCGGCCGGAGACAGCCGGGCCTGGTTTCCGGAGAAATTGTATCGATGGTCCTTTTGGATTTTATTATGCAGGATCCGGAGAAAGCCGCGGAGTATCGTGAAGACTTGCTTTTTGACTGTGCGACATTGATCTATGAAGGCGGATTTTTGGTTGTAGATGTCATAGATGATGAAAAAACAAAAATATTTGGAGTCGCTGGTCTGGAACCTGGAAAATGGAGATCAATGAGCAAAGAAGAACTGGAACAGGTCGTTTGCTCTGATGAGGACGGTAATCCAGTACCCTTGGATAGTGGAGAGGAATTTGTGGATTTTGCAGATATGGTAAAAGAGTAGAGAAAAAGCCCGGCAGATTTACAAAAAAAGCTACTTCCGACATATATTCGGAGGTAGCTTTTTTTTTGCTAAATCACTTTACAGTTATCTTAAATCTGAAGATTTTTTTTGAAACATATACTTTTTTATTAGTATTTTTCGGATAAACCTGGAAAGTAATGGTTGCGGTTCCTTTCTTCTGGCATTTTAATTTGAGGTAATGATTTCCGCGGCTGTCAGCGTAACATGTATTGCACATATTTTTAACTACTTTACTGTTACTGCTTGAGCTGCTTGTAGCAGCATCTGGAAGAAACACTTTTAAAGTAGTTCCTTTTTTCGCAGTTCTTGTTTTTGTAGAAAACTGCAGCAGTGGCATCACATCAACTGCACATTTTGCGATTTCCACGTTCCCTTTTTTTAAAGTAATAACAGAAAATGCTTTGGAGGGACGGAAAGCTCCAGTAGTTGTTATCTTTTTTGCAGTGATTTTTCCACTGGAACTTACGCTAACCACCTTTGGATTGCTAGATACCCATGTGAGTCTGCCAGAAAGTTTATTGATTTTTGACGCAGGATGCGTTGTTCTTAACTGTAAGGAATCTCCTTCGTATAAAACTGCATTGGTGTAATTCATTTCCGACAAATTAAAAGAGTAGTCTCGTACAACAGATGTGGTAGTTGCAGCCATAACCGGAGCTGAAGCGGGGAGTATCATGGAAGCAGAAACCGCATACACACAAAGTTTTCTTAATATCTTATCTTTCATTTTAAAAACCTCCTTTTTCCCAAAGTGAAAAAGAATATGGAAAAATAAAAATTACAAATTTTCAGCTTCTGAAGGATTCGGCAGATCTGTATTTCGGTTATTTATTTTAAATTCAGCAGATTTTGTTGTGGCTGACAGGTTTTCAGGCACTTTTTTTTCGTACCAGAAAATACAAACCTGAAAACAACGTATACTTATATCATGAACAGCAAGGACAGCTGTTCATACCATTCATTTTTTGTCTTTCGTTTTTGGGCATCCGCGGGGTTCGGAATTAACCGCGGATGTCTTTTTTTTGCGCATATAATTTCGTTTTTTTATCCTATCAATTAAATTGGCTCTCATAAGTAATAAATTTTGAAATACAAAAAAGTGAATTCGAATTCACTTTTTTATTTTGTTTCACCGTTCTTCATTTTCTTTCCGTATCAAAAACGAAAGGAGAATGTAAAAATGAATGATACTATCTACAGAGGAATGAGAGACCTTGTCTATGTAGCTCTCGGAAAAACAGCTTACAGTAACAGTTCCGAGTACCTGGAACTGAAAAAGCATTTCAGATACCCTGGTGAGGTACTGGAGCGTATGGAACAGTACGGGTATTCATCCAATGACGATTATATCTCTGCCATGGAGGTCGTACTGTGGATGAAGGAGACTCTGTCAGCAAAGCAGATGGAAGAGATGTTCGTCGGAACCCAGTTGGAAGACTTTGTAAAAAGGACAAAGGAAAAAGCAGGAGATAACCTGTATCTGCTGTACGAGCTTTATCTTTATGAAAAGAGTAGCAGAGAACAGATCCTGACATCTGTCAGTAAAACTCCGCTGGAAACAACCGCCGGATTCCTTGACTGGATGACATCCAGCAGGCTTTTTGGAGCTGCGGACTATTCCCTTGCAAAGGATATCGTCCTTTCCATGGATGGAGAATTAAAGGCACTGAACAGACTGGATGCCGTAAAAGATGCCGATCTGTTTATCCATCTGATCAAATTTGCTTTCAGGCTGGTATGCCATGATTCCAGGTTTAAATCTGACGAGGATTATAAACGGTTGGGTTTGACCGGACTGCTTGTTGCCTTAAAAGATCTTTATTCAGAACCAGTAGGCAGATCTTCCAAAAAAGTCCTGGAACAGATGGGATTTTCCGAAATGGATATCCTTAATCTGAACTGCGGGATCTGGCTTATTAAGGATCAAACTCCGTATACCTATAATTCCATAATCAAATGGTGGAGATTAAAGAAACGCTGGTTCCAGTCTTTGTTTGTACAGAAAGAAGAGATCACGATCAAGCCAGTTATTGAAAAAATGATTGAGAAGGAAATGCCCAGAAAGATCGATGGGGAAAATCTTACAAGGGAATTCTATCTGGAAGGATTTTCAGCAGAGATCCCTGTTATCCAAAATTCCTACCTTTTGTTTGATCTGTTAACCAGACGATTGGATGGAAGCGGAAATGCTTCCCATAACAGCATGGGTAATGTCCTCAAATGGAGGAACATCTGTAAAAACCATGATCTTTCGGTTATGGGGGATGTGCTTTGGCTGAAAGGCCTGATGGCGTATCTGAATCCCCAGGGGGTCTCCTTTAACATATATATCTCAACAGGAGCTGACCGGAACAAACAGATCTATGCAGAAGTGATCAAGGACTGTGAAAACCTGGAAGAAAAGCAGGAAGTATTAAAGGAAATCTTCCAGAAAGATGTAAAGGAATTTATTTACCAGCATCCAGGTTTCTTCAGAACAGGATTTTTTGACCCGCTGTTTATTTCCGGCTTTCTGGACATGGACAGATATTACAAAGAGAACAGCTGTGATGCTGCAAAGTATTTAAGAAACATGGAATATCCTTTCCAGCTTGCTTTTCTGCAGAGGTTCTGCGAGGACAGAAACTGGCAGTTTACTTCCGAGGAAGCTGAATTTTTAAAAACAGCTGTCAAGGACAGCTGGATGGTAAGTCTGGCTTATGCAAATAAGTCGACCGACACCTGCTTCCAGCGTTTTTCTACAGAAGAAAAGAAACTTCTCCTTGGGCTTGTGTGTGAACTCTGTGTCCGTATTCCTTACATCTGCCGGCTTGACCTTTTGATGGCAGGATTGATTGCAAATACGGAAACAAGATTCATACTCGGGGAAAAAACCGCCCAGGAATGGTACCGGATCTTAAAACAGCGTGATTTTGGATATCAGGATTCCCTTGACCGGGATTTCCTTTCCGCTGAGGCTTATAAAAAAATCCAGAAACAAAAAGAAGAACAGAAGGAGAAAGAAAGACAGGACCGGGAGGCGAGAGAAGTAGAAATACGGAAAGCGTCGCTGGAAGTAAAACTTCAGGGACTCACCATCAAGGAAGCGGCTAAAGTTTTCGCAGGCAAAGTTCCGTCTTTTGTTTTTTTAGATAGAGAGCGGACTCTTGCTTTATTGGAAGTGTATAAGGAGCACTTTGAGGACAAAGAGATTTTTACCGATAAAAAAGTGATCTGTAAATTGATGAAGTTCTTTCTGGACTGCTATGAAAACAATTATATTACGAAACCAGTCCTGATGAATAAACTGGGGCTGCTTAAGGAGGATTAAGGATGAATTACTTAGAAAACATGGGAGAAAATTTGGAACTGTTAGATCTTGTAAAAAAATCCAATGTTACGACATATTCGTTAAGAAGTATACGCGACAAAAATACTGCCATTAAAAACCTTAAGGGGCTCCGAGTGGAGCTTCTCAGAGTTTCTCCGTCTTATATGAGAGAGAATCCATGTGAGCTCGTTAAGACTGAGGTATTGAACCATGCGGAAGCCGTGGAAACCATCAATCTACTTGGTGAAGAGGATACCCTGAATCTTGAGGAAATGATATTATTAGGTTCTTTTTTTTCGGAGCATATCCCATACGATCCTAAACTACTGGCTGACTGTGTGAAAGCAGTAGGAGTACGGGAAAAAAGCAAATACATGCGGATATACTATGATCTGCTGGCAAATGGGAAAAAAAATCTGTTTAACAGTGTATTAAGATTCCCCAGGCTGGCAGCGGCGATCTTACAGGAATGCGATTCCCGTAATGAAGTCGGATTTGAGCACAACCTGGAACAGTTCTATATCCTGGATGACCTTGCGGATTCCTGGGATGTGAACAGGGAATCTGAAAGGATTCAGACATTCATTAAGATTCTTAACTGCCCCGGAGCAATGGAGATCTATGTCCAGGCCGGAAAATATGCAAAGAGTGTGTTTCTGCCTGAGGCCAGGGATTATTCAACTGCTGCGGAGATTGTTGGGAAAACCATGGCTCTGCTTGCAGAAAAGCTGTCAAAACTGGATCCGAATGTAATGATACAAAGTGATGTTTATAAAAGGTATTTTGAAAATGCTTCGTATATTAAATTCGACCAGAAGCTTCTTTCTGGTTACCTGAAAAACCTGACTGACATGGAGCCTTATGATGCAGGGAAGTCCGTGTTCTGGAGGGCTGGATTTCTTGGCGTCTGCACTGGGAACCGGTATACAAAACTTGTCTATCAGATGGCTGGAAAAGCCAATGAAGAGAATCTGATGGAATTGGTCTACGAAGCTATTGTTGACCATAAGAAAAGTTTCCTGCGGCTGATGGAAGATGCTCTGGATCTCTTTTTGCAGGTTCCTTATGAGTCGATCCTTTTTGTTAAAGATTTCCGTAAGCTTCTCAACCTGAACACGCTTCAGAAAAAAGATATCCTGACATTGTTAAAGAAAGACAATGAAGGCAGTTGGCTCTATACGTATAATACCATGGAGTTTCATGGACTTAGTGGGACTTATACTTTTCAGGAACTTCTGGCCGTCTGCGTACAGCCGGAATGGATCAGAAAAACATATGCAAAACTGGATATGCGTGTGGATGAAAAACTCCGCCGTATCCGCCAGATCTTTCGTTTTGGTTCCCTGAAAGAAAACAGGGATCCTGCAGCTATAGCAGCGGCTCTGTCCAACGAATCCTTTGAGGATTATTGTACCCGCAGGGGTATCAAGGATGCCTCAAAATCAGATTTGTTCTTATTGATGGAGTTGGAACAGACAGATGAAAGAGTTTCTTCTGTTGCCAATTCAGCAAAGACAGGTCAGGATGTAAAAACGATTCTCCGCAACCGGAAGCCGGAACTGTTTGAGATGGGACTGGATGCGTTTAAAAAAGCGTTCACCGATCTGGATACGGACAGCAGCTGGCTGAAAGAACAGATCGAGATCCCGAAAGAACACCTGGATGCCTTTACTTCCTTTTGTCTGGACGGAAATGCTTCCATTGTTCATGATTACTATGAAAGCAACTACGGACAGCAGGTGGAAAACGTCCTGCTCATTGCAAAAGCAACGATCTACGGGCTTCTGGACGAGGTGAAGTATAAGGATCTCCACAAAGAGATTGGATACGCGATAACACCGGAGCAGGAAAACACCTGGAAAGAAAACATCACGCTTGTGGACGGTAAGGTAAAAACAGGAGAGTATACGGATTTTGTTAGCTGCATGAACATCGGCGTATTGCCCGAAAGAACCTGTATGAACTACAGGGATGGAGCTTACAATGAGTGTCTTCTTTCTACGTTCGATGCAAATAAAAAAGTCATCTATGTTACGGAAGAGGATGAGATCATCGGAAGGGCTATCCTGAGGCTTACCAAGCTGTCAGATGAAGGAGACAAGAATTTGCATTTTGAGGATGTAGCAGAAGATACTCCTGAAAATAAAGAGAATCTGGTTGTGTTCCTGGAAAGATGTTACAAAAACGGATTTTCTGGTAAAAAAGCAGCCATGATCTACCGAAAACTTTATGATCTTGCCAAAAGGAAAGCCGAACTCCTTGGAGCCGGACTCGTCCTGGCTGATGATTATAAGACTGTTGCCGAGCTGAACGGTTTGGCAAAGAAATGTTCGTATATCTATGTTTCTGAAAGTAAAAATGGAAAACAGTATCTCGATTCCCTTGGAGGCAACTGCGAGAGCGGCGGATATTATGTCCGCGGAAATTTCTTTTTTGCCTCATAAAATTACCCGGGGTATCTGCCCCGGGTTACTGTAGAGGTTCTTCCCCCGGATTTTTTCCGGGGTTTTTTGCATTCGAAAAAAGGTTGAGTTTGATCAAAGTATTTGCAACTTGCACCAGAACTGGTTTAAAATAAGGACAACCATAGATTAGCGAAAGTCCGCCAAAATGTTTCTGACGCATTGGTGTCTTTCGCAGAAAGGCGGATTATGAAAAACCTGTCCAAATTTTCTACCGTTTTGATGGCGGTATATACGATTCTTCTGATACTCGCAGATCTGCGTCTTTTCTCCGTCTCCGCGGCTTTTGGCCACATGTCAAAAAGCGTAACCGGATGGATAATAGACGGAGCAGATCTAAGCGTGATCGCAGGCGCCTTCAGTGTAAGTGTTTCTGTCCTGATCCTTATATTTGCAGTCGTCTTTCTTTTTTTCTGCATTGCCTGTGTGATACTGACTGTGCTCTCTTATTGGCTTATCCGCAGAAAAAAATACAAAGCCGATGCCTGGATGAAAATTGTTGTTTTTGGCTTTGCATTGGCGGGTTGCATCAAGCTTGTTTCGTTCTGGGTTTCCATTCTGCTTATACTGCCGGTTGTACTTTCAGTAATTGTGGTTTTTGGAGAAAAATAATTTTTGGATCTTGTTGTTTATTCGAAAACAAAAGCCCGGCCATATAGCCGGGTTTTAAAATATATTGGCCGGTTTTTGACAGACTGCTTAATTTAAGACCCTAACAGGATAATTACGTAATCCCATTCGTAATGACAGTTTGTGCGCAGATGGAGAGTCTCCCAGGTAAACGTCGATACGCTTTCCTTTGATTGCTCCACCAGTATCTACTGCCTTATAGACCTTGTCTCCGATCAATACGTCGCTTCCTAAAGGAATAACAGATGGATCTACTGCAATACTGTAATTTGCTTTAAGGGCTTCTCCGGTTGACCCAATGGGCTTGCCCTGGGAATTAACTAATCCTTCCGAACATATATCGCATTCGCAGTAGTATGTAACTTTACACATTCCAACATATCTTTCATTATTTTTTACCACGTATACTTCACACCGATATGGTCTTCCTTTATATTTTGCAGTAATATAAATGCAACCTTTTCTGATTCCGGTTACTTTTCCATTTTTATCTACAGTTGCCACTTTCGGGTTTTCAGAGCTCCACGTAATTGGACCGGATGCATTCTTCAGTTTCAGCTGTAAGGGATGACCCAGCCTGACATCCGCTGCTTCATAATTGAGCTCAATCTTAGTATTCAAGACAGTAATGAGGCATGTATAATTTTTCCCCCCGTATCTTGCCGTAATGGTTGTGTTGCCTTTTTCTCTCGCATATACAAATCCGTCATCTACGGAAGCAACAGATGGATTAGAGGACTTCCATGTTGCTTTTCCGGGAGCATTTTTTAATACGAGATTGTACTGGCCATCCAGATTTAATGTCAGCGAGGTTTTGTTGAGTACAGGTGTTTTGGCTTCTTTGATTGTTACCCTGCATTTGTAGGTCCTTCCTCCATATACTGCGTAGATGTATGTGGAGCCAGCCTTTTTTCCTTTGACGGTTCCGTTGGTCACAATGGCAATTTTGGTGTTTGAGGATCTCCAGACTATTTTGCCTGATACGGCATTGCTTAAGGTCAGGCGGGTGCTGGATCCTGCGTTCATGGTAACGGATGATCTGTTTAACTTACAGCTTTTTGTGGCAGCTTCCACAGTCTGAGGCTCCATGCCTGTGATCCCTGAAACAGGAGCTGAGAAGAGCATTGCCGCGGAAAGACTGACAGCCAACAGCGATTTTAAAGGTTTCATAAGTATCTCCTTCTTTCTTCTTTATTTTTAAAAATCAAAATGATAAAAGAGTTTTGATAATAAAAATGTATTTACAGGTTTTCTGCGGATTGCTATAATCTATAGTACAGAAAGAATTTTTACACAAAGGAGGAAAACCATGAAGATCAGAAAACTATTGTGCGCAGCAGCTGCGCTGTGCATCACTCTTGTTGCGGGAATGACCGTTCAGGCAGCATCGGAAAAAGAAGCGCTCAAAGCATACAATGATATGCTCTCTAAGCCTACCATTAAGTGGAGTAATACGTGTCCAAACGAACCAACATCCAGGTTAAAATTTGCCCTGGTTGATTTCAACAATGACGGGACTCCGGAATTATATGTAGAAGCAGATCCGCATTCTGGAGCAGACGTCCATTTTAAGATTTTCTTCTGTAATGGTTCAAAACAACCGGTCTGTATTATGACAAGCCCAACAGATGAGTCACTTATTTCCTATGCTCCGGGAAGAAAAATGATCTGTGTCAAGAGATCAGATCGTGCCGGAGTCATAAAAACATATTATAAAATCTCATCTGGTAAAGCAGAGGAGAAACTTTCTTATATCGATCCTTACGGAGGTGCTGCGAACGAATACTATCTTGGAAAGTACTATTACAGTAAAAAGATCACAAAGTCTGAGTATGACAAGAAAAAGAAATCCCTGTTAAAGAACAATGCAGAGAACAATAAGATCTATGTAAAAACAAATACAGCTGCAAACCGAAAGAAATATCTGACCGTAAACAGTACTCCAAAACTTCTCAAGCTATCCAAAAAAACCATTACAAAATACGCAGGAACCACC
>OCHV01002465.1_pt1 | contig 10376 bp, 8 predicted proteins | sample 1538461 | NCBI WGS metagenome assembly OCHV01 (sample SAMN04571692, study PRJEB22368) | human gut metagenome | biome: human gut; material: stool | host: Homo sapiens | place: Luxembourg | collected 2012-08-03 | reverse complement strand
CTGGACAGCTGGCTGGCCGACGATACCACCAAGGACATGGTCTCCATGGATCGTCCCAACACCAACTACACCTACTTCTACATGTTCAACTTCTGCCCGCTGCCCCACAATTTCTCCAACGCCACCGTGGACGGCCTGGATGCAGAGTACGAACCCGAGAACTGGGCCAAGGCCATCAACAGCACCAACTTCCGCAAAGCATTCCTGTACGGCATCAACAACGCCGTCACGCTGGCTGTCCAGGCTCCCGAGGGCTACGAGAACTATAAGCTGAACACCGTTACCCCGCCCAGCTTCTGCGCCAACAGCGAGGGCGTGGATTACCTGCAGTGCGGCGACCTGGCCAACATCACCGAGTTCTTTGACGAGGCCAAGGCCAAGGAGTACCGCGATGCCGCCGTGGAGGAGCTGACCGCGGCCGGTGCGACGTTCCCCATCAAGGTGCAGCTGCCCTACAACCCCTCCTCTGTGGACTGGGACAAGCAGTGCCAGGTGCTCAAGCAGCAGCTGGAGAGCGTGCTGAACGACGGCTTCAACTTCATCGACATCATCATCACCGCCGGCCCGTCCGACGGCTTCCTGTCCACCGTCCGCCGCAACGGCAAGTTCTGCTTCCTGCTGTGCAACTGGGGTGCCGACTACTCTGACCCCCAGACCGAGTCCGACCCGTTCTATCAGGCCAAGGGCGACCGCGGCAGCCGCTACGCATTCCTGCGCACCGGCGTGGAGGATGGCTACATTACCGGCGAGACTGCTGATGCCGTGCTGAACTACATGAACGCCATTGAGGAGGCCACCGCCATCACCGAGGACATCGACGCCCGCTATGACGCCTTTGCCAACGCCGAGGCTTCCCTCATCAACAACGCTCTGGTCGTTCCCATGGGCATGAGCGTGCCCAAGTATCTGGCTACCCGCCTGAACTACTGGGAGGGCCAGTACGCTTCCACCGGCTTCTCCAACAAGCGCCTCAAGGGCATCCATGTGCTGGATCACTATGTTTCCATGGCCGAGTACGAGGCCAACCGCGACGCCCGCTGAGTTTTACATGAAGCAAATTTCATTTTGAACTGACCAGCTTGTAATATTTTCAAAAGCCCTGTATGGTTTTGGCCGTACAGGGTCTTTTTTATCGCCCTTTCTGATTAATTTTTCAACAAAAATGGGCAAATCACTTTCCAAAAGTAGTTTTTTGTTGTATTCTATTCCTATCCGTTATTACAAAACAAAGAGAGAGGGGTGCGCGCAGATATGCTCAAATATCTGGCGAAACGTGTCGGGCGCTCGATTTTGACACTGTTCATCATCGTCACGCTCGTGTTCTGTCTTCTGCGGCTGATGCCGGTGGAGGGCTATTTTGCGAACTATGAAAAAATGACCGAGGTGCAGATCCAGGCCGGCCTGCAGTCCATGGGCCTGCTGGACCCGCTCCCGGTGCAGATCGTCCGTTTCTGGAAAGATGCCCTGCATGGCGACCTGGGCGTGAGCCATATTTATAAGGTCAACGCTTCCGTCACCGGCATCCTGGCCAAGAAGCTGCCCATCTCGGTGCAGATGGGTGTATACGCCATGCTGCTGAGCCTTGTCATCGGCATCCCCATGGGCATGTTCATGGGGCGTTTTAAATCCCGCTGGCCGGATAAGATCGGCACCGCCATCATCGTGCTCATCCAGGCAGTGCCCAGCGCCGTGTACTACCTGTACATCCAGATGTATGGCACCACGGCACTGGGCGTGGGCCTGCTGTTTGACGCCTCCAACTGGAAATACTGGGTGCTGCCGGTCTGTTCCATGAGCCTGGGCAACATTGCGTTCTACGCCATGTGGCTCCGCCGCTACATGGTGGACGAGAGTAACAAGGACTACGTCCGCCTGGCACGCGCCAAGGGCGTGAGCGAGAATAAGATCGCGCTGAAGCATATCTTCCGCAACGCCATGGTCCCGCTGGTGCAGTACATTCCCTCCGCATTCCTGAACACCGTCGTCGGCTCCATCTACATCGAGAGCCTGTACAGCATTCCCGGCATGGGCGGCCTGCTGGTCACCTGTGTGCAGCGCCATGACAACACCCTGGTGCAGGGCATCGTGCTGCTGTACGCCTGCGTGGGCATCATCGGCCTGATCCTGGGCGACCTGCTCATGGTGCTCATTGATCCCCGCATCAGCCTTGGCAAGAAAGAAGGTGGCCGATAATGCTGTTCCGCATCAAAGACGAAAAAGCAAAGAAGCTGGAAGCCCAGCTGAACAAACTGCAGAAAGACGGTCCCGCTGCCTGGGCCAAGCTGCCGGAAGACGAGCTGTTCACCCCCGCCGGGTTCCGTTCCGAGCAGGCCGAAGCCACGGGCTACTCCAACTACAGCTACTGGGGCAGCACGTTCCGCGCGTTCTTTAAGAACAAGCTGGCCGTGGTCCTGCTGGTGGCCCTCATCGCCGTGGTGGCGTTTGCCTTCTTCCAGCCCCACCTGCCCGGCCAGGTAGACCCCAACCTCTGCGAGGTGGATCCTGCCACCGGCGTGCAGTACCGCAACATTGCCCCCGGTGAGATGGGCTTTATCTGGGGCTCCAACGCCATCGGCCAGGATCTGTGGGCCCGCATCTGGGCCGGTGCCCGCACCAGTCTGATCATCGCGTTCTTCGTGGCCCTCATCGAGGCCGTGGTGGGCATCACCGCCGGTGTGCTGTGGGGCTATGTCCGCCAGCTGGATTTCTTCTTTACCGAGCTGTACAACATCTGCGATAACGTTCCCTCCACCATCATCCTGATCCTGATCTCCTATGTGGCTTCCCCCAGCATCAAAACGCTGATCCTGGGCATGTCCATCACGGGCTGGATCGAGATGGCGCGCTTTATCCGCAACCAGATCCTCATCATCCGCGACCGGGATTACAATGTGGCCTCCCGCTGCATCGGCACCCCCACCAGCCGGATCGTGCTGCGCAACCTGCTGCCCTATCTGGTCAGCGTCATCATGCTGCGGATGGCTTTGACCATCCCCGCCGCCATCGGCAGTGAGGTGTTCATCACCTACATCGGCCTGGGCCTCTCGGTGGAGACGCCCTCGCTGGGCAACCTCATCAACGATGGCCGCAAGGTGATGATGCAGGCAGGCCTGCGCTACCAGCTGCTCTACCCCACCATCATCCTCAGCTTCGTCACCATCGCGTTCTATCTGATCGGCAACGCTTTCTCGGACGCTGCCGACCCGAAGAACCACCTGCAATAAAAAGGAGGGACAGACGATGCAGAAAAATCAGCTGATCCTCTCGGTCAAAGATCTCAACATCAAATTCAACCTCCGTGGAAAAGTCCTCCATGCCATCCGCGGCATCGACCTGGACGTCTACCACGGCGAAGTCCTCGCCATCGTGGGCGAGTCCGGCTCCGGCAAGAGCGTGTTCACCAAATCGTTCATGGGCCTGCTGGACGCCAACGGCTCCATTTCCAGCGGCACCATTGATTACTACGGTGCCGACGACGGCAAGCCCATCCGCCTCTCCGAGCTGACCAAAGAAAAAGACTGGCTCAAGGTGCGCGGCCACGAGATCGCCATGATCATGCAGGACCCCATGACCAGCCTCAACCCCCTGAAGACCATCGGCGACCAGATCATGGAGGCCGTGGAGCTGCATCAGGGCCTCAAGGGCAAGGCCGCCAAAGAGAAGACGTTGGAATACCTGCGGGATGTGGGCATCACCGACGCCGAGAAGCGTTTTGACCAGTACCCGCATGAGTTCTCCGGCGGTATGCGCCAGCGCGTGGTCATTGCCATCGCGGTAGCCTGCAACCCGCAGATCCTGATCTGCGACGAGCCCACCACGGCACTGGACGTGACCATTCAGGCACAGATCCTCGAGCTGCTGAAAGAGATGCGGGTAAAGTACAACCTGACCATCATCCTCATCACCCACGACCTGGGCGTTGTGGCCAATATCGCGGACCGGGTGGCCGTCATGTATGCCGGCGACATCGTGGAGATCGGCACCTCGGACGAAATTTACTACGACCCCCGCCACCCCTACACCTGGGCCCTGCTGTCCAGTATGCCCCAGATGGGCATTAAGGGTGAAGACTTGTTCAACATTCAGGGCACACCTCCCAACCTGTTTACCGAAATTCACGGCGACGCTTTCGCGCCCCGCAACCCGCAGGCGCTCAAGATCGACTTCGTCAAGCGTCCGCCGTATTTCAATGTCAGCCTCACCCACAAGGCCAAGACCTGGCTGCTGGACCCCCGGGCCCCCAAAATCGACCCGCCGGCGGCTGTGCAGATGCTGAAAGAGGAGGGCATGTGATATGGCAGAAGAACAAAAGCGCGAAGTTCTGGTGGAGGTCAAGAACCTTGAGGTGACTTATGGCTCCGGCCGCAAGGCTTACAAGGCCGTGAGCAACGCCAACTTCATCATTTATAAAGGCGAGACCTTTGGCCTGGTGGGCGAGTCCGGTTCCGGCAAGACGACCATTGGCCGCGCCATCATGCGCATCCTGCCCACCTCGGGCGGCGAGATCCTCTACAAGGGCCAGAAGATCAACGGCAAGATCTCCCACGCGCTGGACAAACAGATCATCAAGGAGATTCAGATGATCTTCCAGGATCCCCAGTCCTCCCTGAACGAGCGCGCAAAGGTCAGCTACATCGTGGGCGAGGGCCTGATGAACGTCCGGCCCGACCTCTCCGCTGCCGAGCGGGAAGCCAAAGTGCGTCAGGCTCTGCTGGACGTGGGCCTGCTGCCGGAGTTTGCCTCCCGTTTCCCCCATGAGTTCTCGGGCGGCCAGCGCCAGCGCATCGGCATTGCCCGCGCCCTCATCGTGGAGCCGGAGTTCATCATTGCCGATGAGCCCATCTCCGCGCTGGACATGTCCATCCGCGCTCAGGTGCTCAACCTGCTGCGCCATATCCAGAAAGAGCGGAACATCACCTACCTCTTCATCGCTCACGACCTGTCCGTGATGCGGTACATCTCGGACCGCATCGCCGTCATCCACAAGGGCGACATCGTGGAGCTGGCCGATGCGGAGGAGCTGGTGACCCACGCCATCCACCCCTACACCCGCAGCCTGCTCTCCGCCATCCCCATGCCCAGCCCCCGCCGGGAGCGGAACAAGCATCTGCTGGTGTACGACCCCTCCATGCACGATTACAGCAAGGAAGCGCCTCAGTGGCGGGAGCTGCGCCCCAACCACTTTGTGCTCTGCAGCGAAGCCGAAGCCAAGCAGTGGCTGAGTGAAATGTAAACGTCCCGCGCTTTCTTTGCTACATTTCACACGCTCTGTTTATTGACTTTTCCGGGCTGCTCAACTACAATAGTCAGGATGGATTCCAAGCCGGTTCCACCACCCCGTGTGAGGGTGAGAAAACGTAAAAGGAAATGGATTATTCTAATGACTACACCGGAAAATGTTCTCTACGCGTCTACGGCGCGTCCCTGGCTGAAATATTACGCACAGAAGTATATTGACCAGACCCTGCCCACCTGCTCGGCATTTGATTACGTCTGCCAGCAGAACAAGAACCGCCTGGGTGAGGCGGCCCTGAATTATTACGGCCGCAAGTTCACCTATGCGGACTTCATCGTCAATGTGAAAAAGACGGCAGCCGCGCTCCGCGGTGTCGGCGTCAAAAAGGGCGATATCATCACAGTGGTCAGCGTGATGACCCCGGAGGTCATTTACGCGTTCTACGCTGCCGACCTCATTGGTGCCACCCTGAACCTGGTGGATCCCCGCTACAGCGTCGAGGGCATCCGTGATTACATTGAGGAAGTGGACTCCCACCTGCTCATCTGCCTGAACGTGGTGTACGAGCGCTGCCGTCAGGCCGCCAAGCGCACCCATGTGGAGCGTGTGATCGTCCTCTCCCCGGCCGACTCCCTGCCGTTCCCGCTCAGCGTCGGCTACAAGATGACCAATCCCGATAAGAACAAGTACAAATCCAACGTTCTGCACTGGAAGCAGTTCCTGGAGGGCGGCGAGGGCCAGAGCACCGCCGCGGAGCCCTACGACCCCGGCCACGCCTGCGTGGTGGTCCACACCGGCGGCACCACGGGCTCGCCCAAGGGCGTCATGCTGACAGACAACAGCTTCAACGCCATTGCACAGCAGTTCTCTGCCTATGACACCCTGTTCCAGAAAGGGCAGAAGCTGATGAACATTATGCCCCCGTTCATCGCCTACGGCTATGCCTGCGGCGTGCACCTGCCGCTGGTGCTGGGCCTGACGGTGGTCATCATCCCCAACCTGGACCCTGCCAAGCTGGGCAGCCTGGTGCTTAAGTACAAGCCCGAGATCATGTTCGGTGTGCCCGCCCACTACCAGCAGCTGGCCGCCGACCCGAAAGTTCAGAAAAAAGACCTCTCGTTCATTCACAACTACGCGGCCGGCGGCGACGCCATTTCGCTGGGCGCGGAGAAGACGGTCAACGAATTCCTGGCCTCCCACAACGTGGAGTACCCCATGGCCAAGGGCTATGGCATGACGGAAGTTGCCTCGGCCGCCACTGTGGCCGCCGGTAAGAACAACAAGCCCGGCAGTGTGGGCATTCCCATGGTCAACACCCTCGTCTCGGCGTTTGAGCCAGGCACGGACAAAGAGCTGCCCATTGGTCAGCGCGGCGAGCTGTGCATCAGCGGCCCCGCCACCATGAAAGGCTACTACAACAAACCCGACGAAACGGCCATGATCCTGCACAAGCACCCGGATGGCCGTGTCTGGGTCCACACCGGCGATATCGGCTATATCGACGAGGACGGCTTCGTCTACCTGGATTCCCGCATCAAGCGGCTCATCATCCGGCACGACGGCTTCAAAGTCTTCCCCTCCATGATCGAAAACGTGGTCAGCCAGCACCCCGCCGTGCACCAGTGCTCCGTTGTGGGCTGTGCCGATAAGGACCATGTGCAGGGCCGCCTGCCATTCGTGTACATCGTGCTCACCCCCGCCGCTGCTGGTGTCAAGAAAAAACAGCTGATCCAAGAGCTGCGCCAGATGTGCGAGGAGGAGCTGCCCGAATACGTCCAGCCTGTGGCCTACAAGTTTGTGTCGGAGCTCCCCATGACCCCGGTGGGCAAGGTAGACTATCGCAAGCTGGAAGAGGAGATCACTCCCCGCGATTACTGAGATTTTTGATGGAAAAGAAGGAACCACACCATGAAAAAGAAATTTGTCAGCCTGCTGCTGGCAGCCGCTCTGGTGTTCTCGCTGGGCGTCCCCGCCTTTGCTGAGGGTGCCGAGGCACTGCCCGCGGAACCCGAGGCCGCTGTGGCCGAAGCAGAGCCGGAAATGGCCCCTGAGGATGAGACCAATGAAGTGGTCGTTACCCTGGGCGATACCGTGACGGCTACCACCACCGAACAGGCTCCCGCCGCCGACACCAAAACGACTGCCCCCGCGGCGGACAGCACGAAAGAAACTGCTGCCGACACGGAGAGCACGGAGCAGAAGCAGATCACCTACGTTGCCCTGGGCGACAGCATCGTGGCAGGCGTGGGCCTGGCCGATGTCCAGTACAGCGCCAACGGTACTTCCACTTACGGCGTGGACATGAGCCCCAATTTCAAGGGCTACTCCCCCGACTGCTATGTCGGTAAGGTAGCTTCCAAGCTGGGCCTGGACCGCGACCACGCCATTGATCTGGGCCTGCCCGCCCTGACGGCCCCCGATCTGGTGGACATGATCCGGGACGGCAAGATGCCCCAGATGAACATGGAGTCCGGCTGCTACTACGTCTACCCGGAGTTCCAGGATTACATCCGCAAGGCAGACGTCATCTCCATCCAGATCGGCTCCAATGACGCGTTCGTGCCCTGCGTGGCCGGCCTGTGGAACGCCACCAACCACAAGAGCGACGCTCTGGCTTCCATCATCCTCTCCGGCAACCTGCGCTCCTCCGGCTCTGCCGTTTCCACCATCCTCAAGGGCATCAAGGACATGGAGCTGACCAAAGAGGAAAAGAACGCCTCCTGGAAGCTCATCACCTCCGATATGGCCAAGATCTGCGACCGCATCTATCCGCAGACCACCTCCGCCCTCATCTCCGTCGTGCAAGAGATCCGCAAGCTGAACCCGGACGTGCAGATCCTGCTGATGGGCTACACCGACCCGGTGCCGTTTATCCCCTGCTGGCACAACTACTTCCGCAAGCTCAACAAGTTTGAGAAGCAGCTGGCCGAGACCTATGACCTGACTTATGTGGCCATCCCCAGGGCAAAGACCGACCTGGATGTCCACCCCACCATTCAGGGCCACGAGTACATCGCCAACAAGATCGTCAACGCCATCGACGTGAAAGCTGAATAATTTCTGTACTGCCCATCCTGCAAAGAACGCCCGCTTCCAACTGGAAGCAGGCGTTCTTTTTTGCGTGTGATTCGTTTTTAAGCGGCCAGCGCTTTTTTCAGGTTGGCAAGGACGGTATCGCTGTCCTCACAGCAGACAAGGACTACCTCGCCGGAGGGAAGAGTCTCCACTTTCGCGTTCTTGGCGATCTGATACTGGTCCTCGAGATAATGCTCCATGGACTGCTGCTCGCTCTCCACATAGGCATTCAGGGCGTCTACCACGTCCTGCGTTCTGCCCTCGGCAGGCTTGACGATGGCAAGGCCATAGCTCTGCACCATCATTGTGGAAAGGGAGGCGGCAAAATCCTCCGCCATGCCATCCTCCAAGTTGAGCATGGGCATCATCATGTTGGCGATCTCATCATTGAGCTGGTCGGCCTCATAGTCCTTGCTGTAGCCGTACTGAGCGGTGTATTTCCCGTCCGCGCCTTTGGTGAAGATCATATAATACTCGTTGTCCTCGGCGCTGCGGGCATCGTGGAGGATCTGGGTGTAGTCTTTGGGGGTACTTGCAGCGGAGGAAGCGGGCTTGCCCGTGCTGCCGGATGTGCCGCAGCCCACCAGAGCCAGCAGGGCAGCGCCTGCCAGCAGCGCCGCAAAAATGCGTTTCAGTTTCATAGTGGATATTCCTTTCGTTCGTGAGGCGTCGTTTGGAAGAGTGCAGCCATAGTATTCCACTTTTTTGTGCTGCTATCCAGAATACGAGCCACCGCGGGCGAAAATTGCGCCGCTGCCTGTAACACTTTTATGAACAGACGTTTTTCAGCTTCTTTACAGCATCAGGGCTTCCAGATTGCCATGGTTGACGGGGGTGGAAAGGATGATCTGGGTGCTGGTGGTACCCAGCTTCTGGAACTGGAGGATCAGATGCTCCAGCTGGGGCATACTGCCGCAGCTGACCTTGATGAGGAATGTATAATCGCCCGTGACGTGGTAGCACTGCAGCACTTCCTTGCTGTTCTGGATCAGGTGCAGGAACGCCTCGTGCTTGGAGGGGGCCACCGAAAGGCTGATGAGGGCATCCACATACACGCGGTCTGCCGGGCGGTTGAGTGTGACGGTATAGCCGCCGATGATGCCATCGGTCTCCAGCTTGTGGATGCGGCTGGAAACGGCAGGGCTGGTCAGAGCTACCTGCTCCGCGATCTCCTTGACAGGCATCCGGGCGTTTTTGGCCAACAGAGCCAGAATTTTACGGTCCAAATCATCCATGGGACAATGTCTCCTTTGATATTCTGTTGAAATCCACAAAAATTTTCGAAAATAAAGTTTTATTGTTGTAAAAACTTATAAACCTAGCAAAAGTTGGATTTCATTTCGCTTGTGTTAATTATATAAAGTTTTGCCTCAAAAGTAAAGTGCAAATTTAAGCATTTCAAGAAATTTCTATTTGACAAAAAAGAAAGAGCTGGTATAATACATATCGCAGGGTACGGATGCGGGGCTTCCGCGTCCACAGGCTGTGCAAAACGCCTGAAACAGCTTCCCTGCCTGAAATTGCGATTCACCACTTTATATACTTTCCCACCCCTCTATACACAAAAACCCGCTGCCAGGCGGGTTTTTGTGTTTGTATGGAGTCGTCCTCTCAACAAAAGCGGCCCCCTCCGTGTCTGGTTTGCCAGTGCACAGCGGGGGCCTTTTGCTTATGATGAAGTTTGGAGAATGGCTTTGTACATTATGCCTCGGCGCGGGTCTTCTTGAGCAGACTGAGGATCACAGCGCCTGCCACGCTGCCCACGGCCAGCGCCACGCAGTAGAGCAGAGTATGATCGACCACGGGGAAGACGAAGATGCCGCCGTGAGGTGCCCGCAGGGCGCAGCCAAAGGTCATGGAGAGGGCACCGGACAGGGCCGCGCCAATGACACAGCTGGGCAGCACGCGGAGCGGGTCGGCCGCCGCGTAGGGGATGGCGCCCTCGGTGACAAAGCAGAGGCCCATGACATAGTTGACGATGCCGTTGCGGCGCTCATCCGGGGTCCACTTTTTAGGGCAGAACGTGGTGGAGAGGGCGATGGCGATGGGAGGCACCATGCCGCCC
>OCHV01002464.1_pt1 | contig 10378 bp, 9 predicted proteins | sample 1538461 | NCBI WGS metagenome assembly OCHV01 (sample SAMN04571692, study PRJEB22368) | human gut metagenome | biome: human gut; material: stool | host: Homo sapiens | place: Luxembourg | collected 2012-08-03 | reverse complement strand
CTTCAACGATCCCCGGATCATCGAGGGGCAGGCAACCGTCGGTTTAGAAATCATTCAGGAAGCCCGGATGAAGCTCGATTATATCTTTGTACCGATCGGTGGTGGCGGACTGGCTTCCGGTATCGGTAGTTTCTATAAGCAAATGAGCCCGAAGACCAAGATCATCGGAGTCGAACCGGCCGGTGCCGCCGGAATGAAAAAATCGTTCGAATGCGGAGAGGTAACCGAACTGAACGAAGTAGATAAATTTGTCGACGGGGCAGCCGTACAACGGGTAGGAGAGCTCACTTACGCTATCTGCAAGAAAGTATTGGACGATATCGTCGTCGTGCCCGAAGGCAAAATTTGTACGACGATCCTGGATCTTTACAACTTCGACGCTATTGTAGTAGAGCCGGCAGGAGCTCTGAGTATGAGTGCTCTCGACTTTTACAAAAATGAAATTAAAGGAAAAAACGTCGTTTGTGTGGTCAGCGGCAGCAACAACGACATCACCCGCATGGAAGACATCAAGGAGCGCTCTTTATTATATGAAGGCCTGAAACATTACTTCGTCGTCCGTTTTCCGCAAAGAGCCGGCGCACTCCAGAGTTTTGTCAGCAACGTCCTGGGCCCCCACGACGACATCACCTATTTCGAATACAAGAAGAAGACAAACCGCGAAAAAGGTCCTGCCCTCATCGGCATCGAGATCCAGCATCCCGAAGATTTCCAGGGCCTGCTGGACCGCATGAAATCCGAAGGTATCCTCTACGAATATCTCAACGACAATCCGAACCTATTCGAATTCCTGATCGGATAATCTGTCGCCGGGTAAGGGGTCCCAAAAGTCTTTTTGAAACCGATCTGATCGGCGAATTTTTTCCCAATCCTATTTCAATACATGAAAAACCGGTTTCATTTCCTTGCTTCAAAAAGAAGTAAAAGAACTGAAGGAATACATCGAAGAATAACACAGCATCCGGGAAGGAGACGGCAGGAAGTGGAAAATCAAAAAAAAAGAAAATCGAGACAACAATAGAATGTAAATAAATGTACAAATTTTTTAATAAGTCGATACATTTCTTTGGGAATTAAGAAATATTTTCTTATTATTGAAGTCTAAAAACAAACTTATGAAACTGATTTCTACCCTCATTTTTCTATTGTGTGTAACTTTTGCATTTGCAGAATGCTACGACAATCATTTCGACGAGTGCCGGATCGAACGGCAAAACGGGAAATACGGCATCGTGATCGACAAACAGCTGGCCATACCGTACGAGTACGACGAAATCGTACCTCAACACAACTGTTTTTTCAAAGTCAGGAAAGGCCGGAAATATGGTATCATCAGCTATTTTTATGAAAAGCACAAACGGGATGGCCGGTTACCGAAAGAGATTGGCCGGCCGATTGCCTTAAAAAAAGGGTATGCCTGGCTTTACCTCTCCCTTGCTTGTGAATACGATAAGATCGAGGAATATGAAAACCAGTTTCTTCAAATCAGCCGCGACGACCGGAAAGGAATTGTCAATTATTACGGGACTGTGATCCTGCCCTGCCGTTTCGAAAAAATAGAATTATCGAATAATTATTTTTGGGTATCGTCGGAGGGGTTGTACGGTATTTACAACCGGTACGGTTCGACAATTATCCCCTGCCGCTATGAACAGATCGAACTCACCGACCGTTGTTTTTATGTCTGCCGGGACCGGCTCAAAGGGGTTTACAACCGCTATGGAAGTGTTATTATCCCTTGCCAATTCAGCCAGATCGAATGCAAAGACAATGCTTATTATGTGACAAAAGGCAAATATCAGGGCATATACAACCTGTACGGTTCGGTAATCATTCCTACCCAATACACTTCGATATACAAAGAAGGGGGGAAATACCTGGTTGAAAACGACAGTCTGAAAGGGATAGTCAATGCCTATGGAAGTACCGTTATCCCCTGCAAGAATACGAAGACGGAGTTTATTATGTGTCGGCAGGCGGGAAATACGGAATTTACAACACTTACGGCTCGACGATACTTCCCTGCCGATACAGTTCTATCCGGAAAGAAGGGAGACAATATCTGGTGGAGAATAACGGTCTTCAGGGCATCGTCAACACCTATGGAAGTACGATTATTCCTTGCCGCTACAACAAAATACAACAGGAAGGGAATATTTATTACGTCACGGCAAACGGTAAAAAGGGCATATTCAACCGGTACGGCTCGACCATTATTCCCTGCCAGTATGACGAGATCATTTCTTTAGGCCATCGTTATATCGTCAAACGGGACAAGAAGTTCGGGGTATACAACCAATATGGCTCTACCATACTGCCTTGTCAGTTTCAGAAAATCGAATGCCTGAATAACGGGCATTATGTCACCACCCGTGACAAAAGCCAACAGGTGTATAATGCCTATGGGGCGCTATTGGAAAACCGTACGAATATGAAGGTAGTCTTCTCGACCGAAGACTGATTTTTTACCGGTTAGATTTGATTTTTGCGTGTTAAGTCGGTATCGTATTGACTTATTTATTATTTTTGTTTTCGTTTTAAACTAAATGGATATAGAAAATGAAAAATCGACTGGTCCTATATAATACTTTATCGCGCAAGAAAGAACAGTTCGAACCGATCAATCCTCCTTTTGTCGGGTTGTACGTTTGCGGGCCCACCGTCTACGGGGATGCCCATTTGGGACATGCCCGTCCGGCCATTACTTTCGACCTGTTGTTCCGGTATCTGAAATATCTGGGCTACAAAGTGCGTTATGTGCGTAACATCACCGATGTCGGCCATCTTACCGACGACAGTGACGACGGCGAAGACAAAATCGAGAAGAAAGCGAAGCTCGACCGGTTGGAACCGATGGAAATCGTTCAGTTTTATACCAACCGCTACCATCACAATATGGAGCAATTGAACACCCTTCCGCCCAGTATAGAGCCTCATGCTTCGGGCCATATCATCGAGCAGGAAGAATTGGTAAAAAAAATCCTGGACAACGGATTCGCTTACGAGAGCGACGGAAGTATTTATTTCGATGTCGAGGCTTACAACAAAAAATACAGCTATGGAAAACTATCCGGCCGCCGGGTGGAAGAGTTATTTGCCAACACCCGTCAGTTAGACGGCCAGGGAGAAAAACGGAATCCGGCCGATTTCGCCCTATGGAAAAAAGCTACTCCGGAACATATCATGCGCTGGCCTTCTCCGTGGAGTAACGGTTTTCCGGGTTGGCACCTGGAATGTTCGTGCATGAGCCAGAAGTATCTGGGCGACCGTTTCGATATCCATGGCGGCGGGCTGGACCTGCAGTTTCCCCACCACGAATGTGAGATTGCCCAAAGTACGGCTGCCTACGGACACGAAGCCGTGAAATATTGGATGCACAACAATATGGTCACTATCAAGGGACAGAAAATGGGCAAATCGCTGGGGAATTTCATCACCCTGGACCAACTCTTTTCGGGAGAAAACGATGTGCTCGAGCAAGCCTATTCCCCGATGACCGTCCGTTTCTTTATCCTGCAGGCCCACTACCGGAGTCCGCTGGATTTCTCGAACGAGGCCCTGAAAGCCGCCCAAAAGGGATATGAACGCCTGATGACGGCGGTCCGGGCACTGGACAAAGTGAAAGCTTCGGCCGGTAATACGGTAGATGTGGATGCACTGATCACCCAATGTGAAGAAGCGATCGATGACGACCTCAACACACCGGTCCTGATCTCCCACTTGTTCGACGGAGTACGGATGATCAATTCACTGGTGGCAGGAAACGAGAAGATAGATGCCGGTAATCTGGCTAAATTGAAAAAACTGTATCAGGATTATGTATTCGATATCCTGGGGCTGAAGGCCGAAAGCGAATCGGTGAGCCAGGATCACGAAGTGCTGGGGAAAATATTGGATATGGTGATGTCTATCCGTACAGAAGCCAAGCAAAAGAAAGACTGGGCCACTTCCGACAAGATCAGGGACGAACTGAAAGCAGCCGGAGTCGCCATTAAGGATACCAAAGAGGGATATGAATGGGAACTGGTAGAAAATTGAACAGATACGAACAGCGGATGACCTGTTTTTTTTACATATTATGTGCCTTTTTCATCTGTTCCTGCGGAGGGAATAAAACGGCGAACAAAGAAAAAAAAACTCCTTTGGCTGCAGAACTTCCGAAAGACGAGGTGAGGTATGTGAAAAGTATTCAACTTACATCGCCCGGGAAAGATAAGATGTATGCTTTCAACGAGGAGATCGTTATCGGTTTTGAAAGCAAGGACCGTTTCCCTGTCGATTCTGCCGCCTTCTATATCGACGGCCAGCAAATCGCAACGGCCGGTAAAGAGGACCGGAGTTTTACTTACCGGATACCTGAAGGTAAAACCGGCAATATGACCATCAAAGTGATGGCGTGGCATCCGGACAACAAACGGGGAATCGCGACAACGACGATCCGGGTGAAACCCGATCAGGCTCCGGCCGCTTATAGCTATGAGGTAGTCCACGTTTTTCCTCACGATCCGAAAGCCTATACACAAGGTTTGATCTATCAGGACGGTTTTATATACGAGGGAACGGGGCAATATGGCGAATCGTCTATTCGTAAAACAGACATGCAAACCGGTAAAACTCTATCGGTCTTAAATATCGACAGTCAGTTATTCGGAGAAGGGATCACGATATATGAAGATAAAATTTACCAGATCACCTGGCGGTCACGCAAAGGTTTCATTTACGATCTGAAAACTTTTACCCTGGAATCGACCTTCAATTATAATTCCGAAGGTTGGGGGATTACTACGGCCGGAGACCACCTGATCATGAGCGACGGCAGCAACAAGCTTTATCATATCGCTCCGTCGACGTTCAATATACTGAAAGAAGTAGAAGTATACGATCATAACGGTCCGGTAGACCAACTGAACGAACTGGAATACGTAGACGGTATGATCTGGGCGAATGTGTGGCTGACCGACCGGATTGTCGTCATCGATCCGGAAACCGGCATTGTCCGGGGCGAGCTGAACCTGCCCGGACTCTTGCCTGCCGCCGATAAAGCCCGGCTAGACGACAAAGACGATGTGCTGAACGGTATCGCGTGGAATGCCGGGAAAGGAACTTTTTATGTCACCGGGAAACGGTGGCCGAAACTATTTGAAATCAAGGTAAAACTTATTCCATATGGACGTTAAAATTGAAGAATCCTGGAAAGCACTGCTTCAGGAAGAATTTGACAAACCGTATTTTGCTGAACTGATCGCTTTTGTAAAAAACGAATACGCCCAAACCCGGATTTTCCCTCCCGGCAAACTGATATTCAATGCATTCAACCATTGTACGGTAGACAATACGAAAGTCGTTATCCTCGGCCAGGATCCTTACCACGGTCCCGGACAGGCGCACGGCCTTTGTTTTTCCGTGCCCGAAGGTATCGAGCAACCGCCTTCCCTGCAAAATATATTTAAAGAAATACACGATGACCTGGGTACTCCTGTTCCCCGTTCGGGCAACCTGGAACGCTGGTCGGACCAGGGGGTACTGCTGCTCAATGCAACGCTTACCGTACGGGCCCACCAAGCCGGTTCGCACCAGAACAAAGGCTGGGAAACTTTCACCGATGCCGTTATCCGCAAGATCGCAGAAAAGAAAGAACACCTGGTATTCCTGTTGTGGGGATCCTATGCCCAACGCAAAGGCGCATTTATCGATACCGACCGGCACCTGGTGCTTAAATGCGTACACCCCTCCCCACTTTCTGCCAACCGGGGCGGATGGTTCGGCAATCACCAGTTCAGCCGCACAAACCAATATCTACGGGAACATGGGTTGAAGGAAATCGAATGGTAGAGTAAGAGGCAAATATTCACAGCTCAATTGACGCTCCCTCTGCCTGAATTTTATCAACTTGTTTCCGATGTTGCTTAGCTATAAATTTAGTTATTTTCTTTTAGTTTTTGAAATAATAAGGCTTCGATACGTGGATTAAATAGGGGATTCCCTGCCAAAATGACTTTATTATTTTCATCTAAAAGAAAGGTGTGTAATACTTTGTTTGTTGGAATATGCGGATTGTATTGTGGAAATACTATCTTTTGAGATTGTAATTGAAATCATTCCTGTTTCAGTTTAACTGTACGAGAACAAGAAGTGATTGTTATCGTACATAATAGTAAATAACAAAAATGCTTTACCATAGTTATGATTGAATAGGTTGGCTATAAATCAAAATTCCCTAAATGATATTCATACTCATCATCCCGATAAATGACATAACCTGTCTTTAAACTTTCATCGATTATAATATCCATAATATTGACTCCCAAATCATATTGTTTAATGGGTAGCCCCTGCCAATCGAATACAGAAAGTTTTTCGATCCGGGTCTCAAGATCCTTTGTTCCGTTTAATGCTATATATATGTAATTATCCGTGGCATATACTGTCCTCCATCCTCTGATACTTTCCTGCCAAAGTGGAAACCCGTCTGCTTTATAAGTTGGTTCATAAATATAACTTGTATTCGAATGTGTGATCTTATTTTGCTGTATATTGAAAAACTCCAGAATGGCACCGCAATGCGTAAAATTCAGGAATTTTGTTCCATCCGGCTTTATGAGGACAGCTGAACAATAGAAATAGTAATTTTCCAATACTTTTTCCGGGGTAATCTGGGTGGTGATTGGAGAATAGTGAGTACAGGAATCAATCAGGTTCAGGTTTTTATCGTATAAAGCAAAACGACTATATGCATTATAAGTTGTTAAATAATGATCGGGGTCTAATCTAAAGAAAGCAGTACTGGATAAGGGTTGTCGCAACCTTTTTTCTGCAATGTTTACTTTCCCCCAGGGAAGTGAGTCCAATTGAAAAATAGTTATTCTGCAGAGATAAAAATAGATTTAAATTTCAAATTTATACCGGTATAATTCCTCGTTACCTTTTAATCCGTATATATAACGATGTTTTTCATCCACTGCAAAATAAATAATATTGTCGGGAATCCGGATTTTAGCTATAGGTGCTCCTTCCCAATTGAATACGTGAATTTCAGTCTCTCCTTCCGCATGAGAAAATAAATTATCTTTCTTATTAACATAAAGCGCGTAGATATATTCCGAAGAAACTTGTAATGACGAATAATACAGAATAAAATCTGATTCCGGCAAGTGGGCTGTCTCAAAAATATCGATGGGAGGTTGATAAGACAAAGAAAAATTGGTTTTCATATCACTGGAAAATACATTTATTTGATTAAAAAACAACATATTGCCAGCAAACAAATCTTTCTCCGGATGCCTGGTTATTCCCATGCTCAATAAAGGAACAGGAATCGATTTCGGGATATAGGATTTCAAAAATTCATATTCCTGGATCGTTTGGCCGGTATGTTGATTTTGTACGGAAAGACAGATATTACCGGGAACATATTTTTGTAAAAGCACCATGGAGTCGTTCACTTGAAAATAACTACAATCTGAAGTAATCCGGAAAATGGTATCACATACAGTCCGGCCAATCCGGAGAGACTGGGTAATATTTAATAATGCCCGTTTTTGTAAAGCACCATCCGAGATCCATAGGACCAGATTGTCATCTTTAAAAAAATAATCCTGGGAAAATTGCACAGATAGAAACTCATCAGGGCCTCTGCCCTGAGAAAGGAATTTTCCCAGATATTGCCAATTGTCAGTCGAATACATTTCGAAAAAATCATTATAACCACTCGCTTTAAAGGCAAACAAAAGGGTATCTATAACCATAAGATCGTTTATCCCTATAATTTCCAGATCTATCTTTTCACTTTCGGCAATTTGCGTGACCGGAAAGTCATAAATAATCGTATTATTTCCTGTAGATACGTTCGTATTGCCGTTATGACAAGAAGTAAAAATCAGGAATGCGACAAATAAAAAAAAGGTTTTCATAGACAAATCAAATATGTATATCCTCCTCCGTTTTCAGCCAATATCCATTACCTTTATCCAGTATAATTTTAACCTGATTTTCCCTCATCAGTAATTTTCTCAATTTCCGGATCACTTTATTCAACTGTGATTCGTAATTATAAGCCGTACTATTCCAACCGGCCAGTAAAAGGACTTCCCTGGGCGACAACCTATTTTTATTCTTGCACAGTATGGCAAATACCTTACTTTCGAGCATGGTCAATTTCTGCCGTTGTTCCCCAATACACAACTCAGCTTTAGCAAAATCATAAGTGATGTTATCCGTCAAACCGATCACCGAAGAGGCAGTTTTCCCAATCAACCGTTCCACCTGTTCTAATAGAAGAGCCACACTGTAATTCTTTACCAGATAGACCTGTGCTCCCTGACAAAGGCCAATTTTCAAATCCTTCTCCTCTGCCAGCGAACTATAGATCACGACAGGTGTCTGCAAATCGTTTACCCGAATCAACTGCAATACTTCGAGTCCCGATCGTTTCGGCATATTCACATCCAAAACGACAATATCCGGCCGATACTTTTGTACTTCACCAAAGCTTCCTTCCCATCTACCGCCTCAATTACCTCCCAGCCTTTTGCTGTCATTTTCTCCTTCATTTCCAACCTCATCAACCGATCATCTTCTGCACACAATACTTTAATAATCGCCATCTTATTCTGCTTTTATCCGGACTTCAAACCGACTGCCTTTTCCCGGAGCACTTTCCACCCGGATCTCCCCTCCATAAGCATTCACCACTTTCTTAGCAAAAGCCAGTCCTAATCCGAAACCGGTTTTATTCTTTACTTTTTTATCTTTCACCCGGTAAAACTGTCGGAATATCCGTTTCAACACTCTTTCCGGCATCCCGATTCCCCGGTCTGTTACCGTCAGTACCCAATCCCAATTTTCCCGGTAAAAAACAACTTTCACCCAAGGTTCATCTCCACCATATTTAATAGCATTATCGACCAAATTGATCACAAGATAATTAAAATAAACCTGGTCGAGCAAGGGTTTCTCTTCTCCTGTTTCCACCTGAAATTCCAACCTCGCATACGGATACAATATTCTAAACATCTCTGCCACCATCCCGATTTCCTGAACGATATCCACCGAAGCCCGCTCCACCTCCAACCGGCTGTTTTTCAAGGTCACCAACATGGTATCGGTAATCTCTGCCATTTTGCGGATGCGCACTTCCACCATTTTCAGTTTTTCTTCCTGTATCGCCGTCAATTCCCGGTTCTTCCGGTTCACAATTCCTTCTAATGCCGAAGTAACTGCAGCTAAAGGTTTCTTCAATTCATGTTCCAAATGGGCTATCCCCATGGTCTGCACATTTGCGCTTTGCCATGTCAGACGAATCGCTTTCCATAACCATACCAAACACCCGATAAAAGCAAAGAAAAACATCCCCTCCCCCACCAAATGCCAAATCATGGAACGGAAGATCAAAGGCAATTGAAAAACCGCTTCTATCCGGTGCCGGCAACGATAACCGGCTTCAACAGAAACGGTACGTATTTCTCCTTCGCAAACGCCTGTTACTTCCAAAACCTGCCCCACCGAATCCCGCAACAGGATGCCGGACAATCCATTCATACCTGTCTTTTCCAAATTCTTTCGATATAAAGAGTCCAATTGAAAAACATCAAAATTATGTTGCTCATATAAATAATCGTAAAAAACAGCTCTGCCCATTTCCCGAAACTGATCAACAAAAGATAAAGTAATTTCTCTAACCCTACAGCTATCCCCATAAACAAATGTCTTTTTATCTTCTTTTAGTCCGTAGCTGAAAGGAACTTTACGTGTCATCCATTCCTCATCCAAAAATTCCTTAAACGAATCCCCCAGTCGGTCACCGGCTTCCTGCCTGAAGCGATTTATCTCCATTTTCCGGGTTTTATACAACCACCCTCCCTGACCGATCAACACACATATCAATAAACCAATACATAAAAAGAAAACTATCCTGATATTCCCTTTCATCATTTTTGTTTTGTCCGGTACGTTATAGAATGTTGAAACTTTTACAAAGATAAAATTCCCTTGTAAATTTGTTCTATAAATTTAAATAAAAATTAATATGCATAAAAAAAGAATCTTATTGACAGGAACGATAATTATTTTATCTGTTTTATTCCTGAATATCGTATTCTCGGACCGGTCAGCGAAAACCAGTCTGACGTTAGCCAATATCGAAGCGATGGCAGAACAAGAAAGCCCTGACGGCGAAAGAAAGGACCTGTGCCTCCAGGCCGGTTATATATGTGTCGGTATAGATAAAAATGGAATAGATGGAGAACATCACGGATTAATGAGAGGAGAGTAATACGATATGAAAAAGCTATCTTACCTTTTTATCGCCTTATTTATTTCCGCCTGCCAGGCAGAGCCGGATTTTACAGAAGAAGTTACCCCTTTGTTACATACCCGGGCG
>OCHV01002442.1_pt1 | contig 10514 bp, 10 predicted proteins | sample 1538461 | NCBI WGS metagenome assembly OCHV01 (sample SAMN04571692, study PRJEB22368) | human gut metagenome | biome: human gut; material: stool | host: Homo sapiens | place: Luxembourg | collected 2012-08-03 | reverse complement strand
GGGAGACCGCATAGATCCGGATTCCGCAAAGGATGGCTATTACAAGCAGAACTGCTGCAAGGAGAACTGCTTTTTTTCGATCATTCATGGAAGCATTCATAGGAATAAGGAACTCCTTTCGATGAGAACAGTATAGCAAAAGGAATGTAAAAAATGAAGAAGTATTTGAAAATGCCCCGGGCGGTGCGCCTGGCAACGCTTTTTGCAATGATCCCGGCACTTTTTCTGGGAGGCTGCGGACAGCAGACCGAATGCGAAAAATGCATAGATACCGCAATGGGAACCGTGATCTCCCAGACCGTTTACGTGACCGGAAATTCCCCGGCTGCAACGGACGGAAAAACAGATGAAAAGGTAACGGACGTTGTTTTGCAGAAATTAAACGACCTGGAACAACAGGAACTTTCCTGGCGGCTGGATAGTGCGGAAGTGGCGAAGATCAATGCAGCCGCCGGAAAAGGGCAGATACAGGTCTCCACTGCGATGGCAGGCTGGCTGGAACGGTGTTTGCAGATCTCGGAACAGACAGGTGGTGCTTTCGATGTGAGCATCGGTAAGCTCAGCCGCTTGTGGGACATTGATACCTGGGCGGCAGCAGATGATCCGCAGGATTATGAACTTCCGGGGCGGGAGGAAATAGAACAGGCACTCGCTTCGGCTGGCTGGCAGCAGATGATATTGGAACAGCGGACGGACAGTATGGCGGTGAGTATTCCGGCGGGAATGCAGATAGACCTCGGAGCAGTGGGAAAAGGGGTAGCACTGGATGAGATCCGTAAGACCCTGGAGGAACATCCTAAGGTAAGCGGTGCTGTGATCTCTGTGGGAGGCAGCATTTTAACCTACGGAAACAAGCCGGAAGGCGGAGCCTGGCAGATTGCGGTGACAGATCCGCAGGATCCTTCGCAAAGTGTGGGAGTGCTGACACTGGATGGCGGGTACTGTGTATCCACCTCGGGGGACTACGAGCGGTATGTGGAAGTGGATGGTGTCAGATATCATCATATACTGGATCCCAGGACCGGTTTCCCCGCACGTAGCGATGTAGCGGGCGTTACCATCGTGACAACGGACGGATTTTTAAGTGATGCGCTGTCTACCGCCTGCTTTGTATTAGGATCAGAGGAAGGGCAGAAGCTTTTGGAAAAATATGATGCGGAAGGACTGTTCATCGACCATGAGGGAACGATTACCATGACAGAGGGGATGCGGCAATATTTTCATTTGTCGAATTCACAGAAATAGTGTATAGTAAATATAGTCAACCATAGATAACAGCAGGTGCGGCAGGCATCTGCTGATACAGCAATGATAATGGAGAATACGATGGAAGAGAAGAATAGTTATCTCTCCGCTGATCCGGAGACCATAAGACAGATCGATGAGAAGATGCCGCCGGAAGAGGAACTTCAGGATCTGGCAGAGTTTTTCAAAGTGTTTGGAGATGCAACGAGATTAAAAATTTTGTCGGTACTGTTGTGTTCTGAGATGTGTGTGTATGATATTGCCACGCTGCTGGGCATGTCCCAGTCCGCTATTTCTCATCAGCTGCGGGTATTGAAGCAGATGGATCTGGTGAAGAACCGCAGAGATGGCAAGACGATTTTTTATGCGTTGGCAGATGACCATATCATCACGATTCTGAATCAAGGTCTGAATCATATCGAAGAAGGTTAAAAAGAGCCGCAGGCGAAATGCCTGTGGCTCTTTTTGTCTGGTAATACAATTACTTTTTCAGGACATCCAGTGCTGCCTCTCTGGCTCCGTCGAAGCTGCTGTAAGTCCATGTCCCCAGGGGTGAATGATACCAGGTGGAAGTCTCTCCGAACATCTGGAAGTAAACATACTGGGAAGTCATATGGATGGCGGTATAATTGCCCTCGGCAATAACCCAGGAATCGCTGCCGTCATCCCGCATGCATTTCAGACATGCTTCCTCGCCGTTCACCTGATAGTACACATAGCCGTATCCCACATTAAAGCAGTCAATCCGTTCTTCGGTCAGAACTTCCACTTCGTTCCGTGAGAGGGAATAACGGCAGAGTCTGTAATTATTTTCCACATCCATATAGTAGATATAGTCACCCTGTGCAATAGGGTACCACAGATTGCCGTCCCATAGAGTGGAGATGCTGTCCGTCGAGGTATTTAGCGCATAGAGATAATGATTTTCCTGAGTACCGTTGTAATAGATGGTACCGTTCACGGCACAGGCGGGATTGATCTCGTAATCTGCCAGATCCGTTTTGTCGGATTTGTCGATTTTCATGCGGTAAAATAAAGGTCCGTTATCGCCTGAGGTCATGATGTAGAGATTACTTCCCACCAACTGGGCGGAAACGATGGGATCTCTGGTAAGTCCGGTCACATCCGTACCGTTTAATTTACAGCGGTTAAAGGAACGAACGGTGCGCAGGGCACCAATACCGGCATCCCCGGAAGCTCCGGTCTGGTAGTAATAGAGGTAGTTTCCTCCGGCTAAAATATTTTCCACGGAAGCATTGCCCAGTTTTTTGATATTCTGCTCCGAAGGATCCATGGAGTACAGGGTGTTACTGTCATAAGCATTGGCAAAATACACCGTTCCGTCGTACTCACAGAAGTAACCGGAATTGTTCAGATTGCCCGCGGTATTGCCTACCGTCTCCGGGGGATTGTCGGGGATCCGGTCGCCCACGATGGCAAGTGCACCGACGATGATTACGAACAGAAGAAAAGGAATTAAAATCAACAATGCTTTTTTATCTTTCATGTATTAACCTTCTTTCCAACAAGATGGAATGTAAAGTTTGTGTAATATCTAATATTATACCGTGCTTCTTGCTTGCGAACAAGGTGAAATTGATATAGAATGTAACTATTCTGAATAGTTACATTTGAAATCAGCGGATTCCGAATGCTTGAGAATTGCGATAGCTGCTTTGCAGCGGAACAATTCGCAGATATCAGTTAAGTTAAGGAGAACAGCATGGATTTATCACAGTTAAGACAACAGATCGACACCATTGACAGACAGATCGTAAATCTCTATGAGGAGCGCATGGATGTCAGCAGACAGGTGGCGGAATATAAAATAGAGACGGGGAAAAAAGTATTCGACAAGCAACGTGAGCAGGAGAAGATCGCCGGTGTCAAGGCACTGACCCACAACGATTTCAACAGCCACGGCGTGGAAGAACTGTTTGAACAGATCATGTCCATGAGCCGGAAGCTTCAGTACCAGCTGTTAGCCGCCCACGGAAGTGAGGGAAGGCTTCCTTTTATCGGCGTGGAAGAACTGGAAACCGACTGTGCCAGAGTGGTCTACCAGGGAGCGGAGGGATCTTATTCCCAGGCTGCCATGCGCAGATTTTTCGGGGAAAATGTCAATGCCTTCCATGTGGAAACTTTCCGGGATGCCATTGATGAAGGCAGCGCAGATTTCGCGGTACTTCCCATTGAGAATTCCACCGCCGGAATCGTGAATGAGATCTATGATCTGCTGGTAGAATTCGAGAATTATATCGTAGGAGAGCAGGTCATTCCCATCGAGCATTGTCTGCTGGCACTGCCCGGGACGAAGATGGAAGAGATCAAAAGAGTCTATTCCCATCCCCAGTCCCTGATGCAGAGTGCCAGATATCTGGCGGAGCATGACTGGCAGCAGATCAGTATGCAGAACAACGCTTTCGCAGCATTAAAAGTAGCGAAGGAAAAGGATAAAACCCAGGCAGCTATCGCCAGCGAATATGCGGGAGAGACCTACGGACTGGAAATTCTGGAAAAAGGGATCAATGATTCCGACAGCAATTCCACCCGTTTCATCATTGTGACGAACCAGAAGATCTTCCGTAAAAATGCCAACAAAATCAGTCTGTGCCTGGAGATCCCCCACGAGAGCGGATCCCTGTATCACATTCTGTCCCATTTTATTTACAACAATCTAAACATGACCAAGATCGAGAGCCGCCCCATTCCCGACCGGAACTGGGAGTATCGTTTCTTCATCGATTTTGAGGGGAACCTTGCGGACAGCGCAGTGAAAAACGCACTGCGGGGACTTCGGGAAGAAGCCCGCAGCATGAAGATCCTGGGCAATTACTAAGTATTACGAATACAAGCATCCGACGACCATTCGATAATCGTTACGTGGCTCTGAACAGTTAAAACATAAGACAAGAAGGTTAGACATATGAGAGAAAAAGAACTGATCGTATATCGTGATTTTGAGGATGGGGAACTGCTGTATGATATGGCATTTCTCATGTCCCATTACGATGATGAATATTACAATACAGAGGACATGGCGGCACTGTTTTACGAGTGTATCCATGACCTGATCGACCTGGCGGGTAATTACGGATTTCATGGGAATCTGTGGCACTGTTACCTGGCAAATCTTTTGGTGAACAACGAGAACAGCTACAGCTGCGGCTGTGAGATCCGCGGAGAGATTGCCGGCTCCATCAACGATGCGGCGCTGCATGATATCTGCATTTTCAAGGAATTCTATGATTTTGATTTTGCTCCCATGATGGAGATACTTAAGGTACCGGAATTTTCCTTAATAGAAAATTATGCCAGCAGCATGCAGGAGAGCAAGGTTTATAATAAACGGATCTGCGCCAGAATCTGTGAGCTGGCGGAGAAGTTCTGCGCAGACGGAACCGCAGAAGATATGAAATCCACACTGACCCAGTTCTATAAAGAATACGGTGTCGGTAAATTTGGCCTGCACAAGTCTTTCCGCATCACCCATGATGAGGAAGGAGTACATATCGTTCCGATTTTAAATATTGCCCACGTGAAGCTGGATGATCTGGTAGGCTACGAGCTTCCCAAGAAAAAGCTGGTGGACAACACAGAGGCATTTGTGAATGGAAAAAAGTCCAACAACTGTCTGCTGTTTGGCGATGCGGGCACCGGTAAATCCTCAAGCATCAAAGCGATTGCCAATGAATATTATGACAGGGGACTGCGGATCATCGAAGTCTACAAGCATCAGTTCCAGGATCTGAATGCGGTCATCAGTCAGATCAAGAACCGCAATTATAAATTCATTATTTATATGGATGACCTAAGCTTTGAGGAATTTGAGATCGAGTACAAATACCTCAAGGCAGTCATCGAGGGCGGACTGGAGAAAAAGCCGGAGAATGTTCTGATCTATGCGACATCCAACCGCCGTCATCTCATCCGCGAAAATTACAGTGACAAGAGACCCGCGAGGATATGCATACCAGTGATACCGTACAGGAGAAGCTGTCGCTGGTATATCGTTTCGGCGTGACTATTTACTTCGGCGCTCCCAATAAAAAGGAATTCCAGAATATCGTAAAGACACTGGCGGAGCGATATCATGTGGAGATGCCGGAAGAGGAGCTTTTACAGGAGGCTAATAAATGGGAACTATCCCACGGCGGATTGTCCGGAAGAAGTGCCCAGCAGTTCATTGATTACCTGTTAGGAAAGTGAGGAACCCTATGAGTGTAAAAACTTTTGCTGCCATCGATGTGGGCAGTTTCGAACTCACCATGAAAATATTTGATTTTTCGGGGAAAAATACCATGCGGGAGATCGACTGTATCCGTCAGAGAATCGATCTGGGATCGGATACCTATGCCAATGGGAAGATCAGCAATGAAAAAATGGATGATCTGTGTCATACCCTGAAAGAATTCGCACAGATCATGGAATCTTATAAAGTGATCGCTTATAAGGCATACGGCACCAGTGCCATCCGTGAGACGGAGAATACCCTGATCCTGCAGGATCAGATCGAGCAGCGTACCGGCATCCGGGTAGAGATCTTAAGCAACTCCGAGCAGAGATTCCTGGATTACAAGTCGATTGCCTCCAAAGGGGAGACGTTCCGCAGAATCATCGAGGAGAAGACGGCGATTCTGGACATTGGAGGCGGAAGTATTCAGATCTCTCTGTTTGACAAGGATACTCTGGTATCGACCCAGAACTTACGCCTTGGTGTATTACGTTTACAGGAGCTGTTGAATCATCTGAATGCGGGCAGTACCCAGATGGAGCAGCTGGTGGACGAACTGGCTACGGCACAGCTGGATGATTATAAAAAGCTGTATCTTAAGGATCGTGAGATCAAAAATATCATTATCGTGGATGATTATCTGTCACCCTGGGCAGTGCGGAAGGCACATGAGCGGGGAGACGGAAATGCTATGGTGGACAGTAAGGCATTTGACCAGCTGATGGAGGCACTTCGGACCAGAGGAACCACGGAGCTTGCAAAGCGGATGGATATTGCGGAGGAAAAAGTCCCTCTTGTGTATATCAGTGCGGTCCTGACCAAACGCATTGCAGAGCTGATGGGAGCGGCGCTGATCTGGGCACCGGGTGTCACATTGTGCGATGGTATCGCTTATGAATATGCGGAGCAGAATAAATTACTCCGGGGAGAGCATGATTTTGCGGAGGATATTATCGCCTGCGCAATGAATATCAGCAAACGCTACAATGGCAGTACCAGGAGAGCGGATACCCTGGAACATATCACCACCACGATTTTTGACAGTATGAAAAAAGTCCATGGCATGGGCCAGAGAGAGCGTTTGTATCTGCGCCTGGCTGCAATCTTGCATGACTGTGGAAAATATATCAGCATGATTAATATCGGAGAAGCGTCCTATGATATTATCATGGCGACGGAGATGATCGGACTTTCCCATATGGAGCGTGAGATCGTAGCTAATGTGGTGCGTTTTAATCACAGTAATTTCGTGTATTACGGGCAGGCACAGGATCATCCCCAGGGACTGGATAAGGAGAGCTATTTGATTGTAGCGAAGCTGACAGCCATTCTGCGATTGGCCAACAGCCTGGACCGCAGCCACAAACAGAAAATGAAGGGTGTGAAGGCCACACTGCAAGATAACGAACTGATCCTGAAAATAGATACCCAGGAAGATATTACGCTGGAAAGAGGATTCTTCCAGACGAACACGGAATTTTTCAAAGAAGTATACAGCATCACACCGGTGATCCGGCAGAAGAAGAAATTTTAAGGGAGGCAGCAGGACGATATGGAAATCAATTTCAGTGATCCCAAGTATTATACCAACCGGGAACTCAGCTGGGTGCTTTTTGACCACAGAGTGTTGAATGAAGCCAGGGATAAAAACATCCCTCTGTTTGAACGGTTGAAATTTTTAAGTATTACAGCATCTAACCTGGATGAATTTTTCATGATCCGGGTGGCATCCTTAAAGGATATGGAAAATGCAGGCTATACCAAAAAGGATATCGCTGGCATGACTCCCACAGAGCAGCTAAAAGCGCTGCATGTGGCGATCCATGAACTGGTGGATCTGCAATATTCCACTTATAACCGTTCCTTACTCCCTCTTTTGGAGAAAAACGGTCTGCATATCATCAGAGAGCATGAACAGCTGACGGCGGAGGAAGCTGCGTATGTGGATCAGTATTTTCAGGAAAATGTGTATCCCGTACTGACCCCCATGGCAGTGGATTCTTCCAGACCGTTTCCGCTGATCCGCAACAAGTCTCTGAACATCGGAGCCATGGTGCGGAAGAAAAACAGCGACGAGGAACTGGAATTTGCCACCGTACAGGTGCCCAGCGTCTTAAGCCGTGTAGTGCGGATCCCGTACAAAGGCAAGACCTGCAAGATCATTCTGTTAGAAGAGATCATCGAACGGAACATGGATAAACTGTTCCTGAATTATGATATTGTCTGTGCCCATCCGTTCAGGATTATGCGCAATGCGGACTTAAGCATTGACGAGGATGAGGCAGCGGATCTGTTAAAAGAGATCGAGAAGCAGTTAAAGAAGCGTCAGTGGGGCGAAGCCATCCGCCTGGAAGTGGAAAGCGGTATGGATAAACGGCTGCTGAAGATCATTAAAAAGGAACTCAACATTGAGACACAGAATATTTATGAGATCGACGGCCCCTTAGATCTGACAGTACTGATGAAAATCTACGGACTGGATGGTTTTGACCATTTAAAGACACCGAAGTATGAACCTCAGCAGTCGCCGGCACTTCCCGCAGGCTGTAATATTTTCGAGGAGATCCGCAAGGGTGATATTCTGTTACATCATCCGTTCCAGAGCTTTACGCCGGTGGTGGATTTCATCCGTCAGGCGGCGAGAGACCCGGAAGTACTGGCCATCAAGCAGACGTTGTATCGTGTCAGCGGCAATTCTCCGATCATAGCGGCACTGGCACAGGCGGCGGAGAACGGTAAGCAGGTTACGGTTCTGGTGGAACTGAAAGCCCGTTTCGATGAAGAGAACAATATTGTCTGGGCGAGAATGCTGGAAAAGGCAGGCTGCCACGTTATTTACGGACTGGTGGGATTAAAGACCCATTCCAAGATCACACTTGTAGTCCGCAGAGAAGAGGACGGCATCCGCAGATATGTCCATCTGGGTACCGGTAACTACAACGATGCTACGGCAAAGCTGTATACGGATGTGGGAATGTTGACCTGTGCGGAACGCATCGGAGAGGATGCCACGGCAGTGTTTAACATGCTGTCCGGTTATTCCGAGCCGTTGTTCTGGAACAAACTGGCATTGGCACCGTTATGGCTGAAGGATAAGTTCCTGCATCTGATCGAACGGGAGAAAAATTATGCGCTGGAGGGCAAGAATGCCCATATCATTGCGAAAATGAACTCTCTCTGCGACAAGGATATTATCCGTGCTCTGTATGAGGCAAGTGCGGCAGGCGTGAAGATCGAACTGATTGTTCGAGGTATCTGCTGCCTGAAGGTGGGTATCCCGGGTGTCAGCGAGAATATCAGTGTCCGCTCCATCGTCGGTAATTTCCTGGAGCACAGCCGCATTTTCTATTTTGCAAATGATGATCATTATGAGATCTACTGTGGAAGTGCCGACTGGATGCCCCGTAATCTGGAGCGTCGTGTGGAGATCCTCTTCCCGGTAGATCGCCCGGAGCTGAAAGAGGAATTGCTACATATCCTGAACAGTCAGCTGAAGGATAATGTGAAGGCTTCGATTTTACAGCCGGATGGCAGCTATGAGAAGCAGGACAAGAGAGGAAAGCAGCTGTTCAACTCTCAGGATGCTTTCTGCCTGGAGGCCATTCAAAAAGCAAAGGAGGCTGCGGGAGAGTCTGCCATCGAAAGCAGAACTTTCATCCCGGAGACACATCATGAATAAGAAGATCATACTGGCATCCGCCTCCCCCAGGAGGCGGGAGCTTCTGACACAGATCGGACTGGATTTCGATGTAGTGGTCAGCGAGACCGAGGAAAAGATCACATCCACAGAGCCTGCGAAAGTGGTGGAAGAACTGTCAGCGCAGAAGGCGGAAGCGGTGTGGGAGAAGCTTGCGGTAAGTGGTGTCTGTGAACCGGAACAGAAAAGTGGAGAAACTACTATGACAGACACCCTTGTGTTGGGAGCCGATACCGTGGTTGCCTGCGACGGTAAGATCCTGGGTAAGCCTGCGGATACGGAAGCTGCGGCAGCCATGCTTACTATGCTACAGGGCAGAGGACATGAGGTATACACAGGCGTGACGATCCTCTATGAGGAAAACGGTGAGAGGAAGACGCTGACTTTCCATGAGAAGACCACAGTGCATTTTTATCCTATGACCGATGCACAGATCCGGGAATATGTGGCTACCGGGGATCCGATGGACAAGGCGGGGGCCTATGGCATTCAAGGATTCTGCGCCAGATATATCCGCGGTATCGAAGGCGATTACAATAATGTGGTAGGGCTTCCCGTGGGAAGAGTCTATCAGGAACTGCATGGATTGAGATTAGTGTAGGAGAACAGAATGAAGAAAGCAGTGATTTTTGATCTGGATGGAACCTTATCCGATTCTATCATGAGCATGAAATACAGTGGAGACAAGACTATGGCGGAATTCGGCTATGGCCCCTTCTCTGTACAGGATTATAAATATTTTGTGGGAGACGGTGCCGCCAATCTGGTAAAGCGGGCACTGATCAAGGGTGGCGATACGGAACTTACCCATTTTGAGGCAGCCTATGCCAGATACAGGGAGATCTTCCAGGCGAACTGTATGTATCAGGTGAAGCCCTATGAAGGAATCCCCAAGCTGCTGGAAGAGTTGAAAAAACGTGGTATGAAGATCGCGGTACTTTCCAACAAGCCCCACCATGCCACCTTGGATGTCATCGAGAGCCTGTTTGGCAAGGACTATTTTGATGTGGTGCAGGGACAGGTGGACGGCGTGCCCATTAAACCCGATCCCGCCGGTGTCTTTCGCATCTTAGACCGTTTTGGTCTCACCGCAGACGAAGTACTCTACATGGGAGATACCGCCACCGACATGAAGACCGGCAAGGCGGCAGGCGCCTTCACCGTAGGTGTCCTCTGGGGCTTCCGTGACCGCAAGGAACTGGAAGAAGGCCACGCGGACGCCATTATCGCGCAGCCGCTGGACCTGCTGAAGTATTGCGAATAATTGAGAGTTACGAAAGCATAGCCACGCATAGGCAAAATAAGAACCGTGATTGGGAGCTTGCTCACAAATCACGG
>OCHV01002440.1_pt1 | contig 10520 bp, 7 predicted proteins | sample 1538461 | NCBI WGS metagenome assembly OCHV01 (sample SAMN04571692, study PRJEB22368) | human gut metagenome | biome: human gut; material: stool | host: Homo sapiens | place: Luxembourg | collected 2012-08-03 | reverse complement strand
GGCGATGATGCCGCCGATCGACAGCGAGCCGGTGTCGCCCATAAAGATCTGCGCCGGGAAGGAGTTGTACCAAAGGAAGCCGACCAGCGCGCCGACCAGCGCCGCGGCGAAGACGACCAGTTCGCCGCTGTCAGGGATGTACATGATATTGAGGTAGTCGGCGTATACGATATGTCCTGAGAGATAAGCCAGTACGCCCAGCACCGCCACGATCGGCACCGAGACCCCCGTGGCCAGTCCGTCGAGTCCGTCGGTGAGGTTGGCGCCGTTGGAGACGGCCGTCACCACGAAGATGGCGACCAGCACATAGAGCAGCCACGTCATCGTGGTGTTGCCGCCCGTGAGCCAGCCGTAATCGAATTCGTTGTTTTTGATGAAGGGGATGGTCGTCTGGGTGGTCTTGAGGCTTTCGGAGCTGATAACCACGTTGCGGTGTACGGTTTCGAGCACGGAGCCGTCCTCGTTCATGTAGACCGTCTGTACGGGCTGTACGACTTTGTCGCGGACGACGATCTCCTGCGACAGGCACATCGTCGTGCCGACGATGATGCCCAGCCCGACCTGTCCCACAATCTTGAAACGGCCCTTGAGGCCCTCCTTGTTGTGGCGGAAAACCTTGATGTAGTCGTCCAGTCCGCCGATCAGACCCAGCCATACGGTCGAGACGATCATCAGCTGGATGTAGATGTTGTCGAGCCGTCCGAGCAGAAGGATCGGAACCAGAATCGCCAACAGGATGATCACGCCGCCCATGGTGGGGGTGCCGCGCTTCTGGAGCTGTCCCTCCAGACCGAGGTCGCGGACCTCTTCGCCGATCTGCTTGCGGCGCAGGAAGTCGATGATCTTGCGGCCGAAAATGATGACGATCAGCAGCGCGAGAATGATCGACGCCGCGGCGCGGAACGAAATGTACTGGAACATGCCCGAACCGGGCAGGTTGTAGGCTTCGTCCAGATACTTGAAGATGTAATAGAGCATATTGTTCGTTGGGTTTTATTTTCCGAATGAATCGAAGGCTTTGCGGACCTCCTCCCGGTCGTCGAAGGGGTGTTTCACGTCGCCGACGATCTGATAGGTTTCGTGGCCCTTGCCTGCCACGAGCAGGATGTCGCCCGGCTGCGAGAGCATCACCGCCGTGCGGATGGCTTCGGCGCGGTCGGCGATGCGCAGGAAGCGCGCGCCGGGTTCGAGTCCCGCCGCCATCTGGTCGAGAATCGCTTCGGGCGACTCGTGGCGCGGATTGTCCGACGTGAAGACGGCCGTGTCGGCGTACCGCACGGCGATCTGCGCCATTTCGGGCCGCTTGGTGCGGTCGCGGTCGCCGCCGCAGCCGCAGACGACGATCAGTTTCTGCGCCGGGGTGCGGATTTCCTCGATGGTGCGGATCACGTTTTCGAGTGCGTCGGGCGTGTGGGCGTAATCGACGATGGCCGTGACGCCGTTTGCGCTTCGGACCAGTTCGAAGCGGCCGCTGATCGGGTGCAGCATGCTCGCCGTGCGCAGCGTTTCGCCGCGGTCGAAGCCCAGCAGGACGGCCGCGCCGTATACAGCCAGCAGGTTGTAGGCGTTGAAGCGGCCCACCAGCCCGACCCATACCTCCTGTCCGTCGATGCGCAACAGCATGCCGTCCGGGTGCATTTCGACGATCTTGCAGCGGAAGTCGGCCATCGAGCGCAGCGAGTAGGTGTGTATGGCCGCGGCGGTGTTCTGCACCATCACGCGGCCGTTTTTGTCGTCGGCGTTGGTCAGCGCGAAGGCCTCTTTTGAGAGTGAGTCGAAGAAGAGTTTCTTGGCGCGGATGTATTCGGCGAAGGTTTTGTGGTAGTCGAGGTGGTCGTGGGTGATGTTCGAGAAGATGCCGCCCGCGAAGTGCAGCCCGCGCGTGCGCTCCTGCACGATGGCGTGCGAAGAACACTCCATGAAGCAGTACTCGCACCCTTCGTCGGCCATTTCGCGCATCATGGCGTTGAGCCGCACGGGGTCGGGCGTGGTGTGCGTCGCCTCGACGGTGCGTTCGCCGACCTTGTAGACCACGGTCGAAATCAGTCCCGCCTTGTGTCCCAAGGCCCGTACGAGGTCGTACAGCAGCGTTACGGTCGTGGTCTTGCCGTTGGTGCCGGTGATGCCCACGAGTTTCAGCGCGCGGCTGGGGTGGTCGTAGAACGCTGCGGCCATGTCGGCCAGCGCGCCTGCGGCGTCGGGGACTACGATATAGGCGACGTCTGCGGCGGTCTGTTCGGGCAGGCATTCGCAGACGACTGCGGCGGCGCCTTTTGCGACGGCGGCCGGAATGAAGTCGTGGCCGTCGTTCTGCGTGCCGCGCACGGCGAAGAAGCAGTCGCCCTGCCCGACGGCCCGCGAGTCGTAGACCAACCCGGCCACGGCGGCCGAATCGTCGCCGTGCAGCGCCGTGACGGGGGTATTTCGGAGAAGTTCTTTCAGTGTTTTCATAAACCGTTGTCTTTTGTCGTATTCGCCCCTTGGGCCTCTTTGCTGCCGCGGTCCGCGGGATTCGGAGCGCAGACGCTTCCGCGAACACGTCCGGAAGCCGGGAAAGTCTCCCTGCGGCGCGGCGCCGGAGTGAATATCGTCAGTTCTTTCATCTTAGTTCAGCGTTATGGCGACCGTCGCGCCCGGCGTGATGCGCGCTCCGGGAGCGAGGGTTTGCCGGACGACGGCTCCCCGGCCCGAAAAGCGGACCTTCAGGCCGCGGCTTTCGAGTACGAACAGCGCGTCCTTGAGTCCCATGCCCCGCACGTCGGGCATCGTGCCCGTTTCGGCCGGAAGGCTCGTGATGACCACGTTCGAAAGGCTGTCCACCTGCACGCGGCCCCAGCCCGTGCGGTGGTCGAACGAAGCGCGGGGCGAAAGCTTGTCCGCCACGCGGCGGATCTGGGCGATGTCGCCGCCCTTGATCCGGTCGGGGTGGCGGCGCGGGCCGTGCCGCTCGACGCGGCCGTACCAGTCGCGGTTGCGGTTGTAGATGTAATCGACCATGCGTTTGACGACCGGACCCGCCAGCGGACCTCCGTAATAGGCCTTGCCGGCCTGCGCACGGGTTTCGATGGTCGTCAGCACCGTGTAGCGGGGGTTGTCGGCCGGGAAGTAGGCGATCATCGAGCCGAGGTAGTAGCGGCCTTCGCGGCTGCGGGCGTCGGTGATCTGCGCCGTGCCGGTCTTGGCGGCCACGCGCAGCCGGGCGGTGTCCCTGAAATAGAGGCTGGCGGTACCCTCTGTGCAGACCAGTTCGAGACACCGCTGCACCTCGCGCAACGCCGAGCGCGAGCAGATCGACGAGGCGAGGGTGCGGCTTTCGAACCGCTCCTCGACGCGGTCGCCGCGCCGCAGTTCGCGCACCAGCACGGGCGAGATCATTTTGCCGCCGTTGGCGATGGCGTTGTAGAAGGTGATCATCTGGATCGGAGCCAGCCGCACGCGGTAGCCGTAGCTCATCTTGACCAGCATGACGCCCGGATCGGGAACTTTCCAGTCGGTGGTGATCGACGGGGCGCGCTCGCCCAGCCGTTCCAGTCCGACGGTCTGTCCGAGACGTAGTTTTTCGTGGAGGAAGTCGCTGTAATCTTGCTTCTTGCCCGTGATGCCGTAGCGCTCCCAGATCGCCTTGGCGAAGTAGACGTTCGACGACGAAGCCACGGCGCGGCGGAAGTCGATGACGTGGTCGCCGCGGTGCGAGTCGCGGATATTCTTGGCCGGGCCTACGGTCACCGGGTCGCCGTTGTGGGTGTCGTAGGCGGTCTGGGGAGACATGTCGGCGTCGTCGAGCAGCGTGAGCATCGTCGCCAGCTTGAAGGTCGAACCCGGCTCCATGCTGCGCCCCAGCGCGTAATTCTCGCGTTCGTAAAACGTCCCTTCGGTTCCAGCCCGGCCCAGATTGGCCATGGCGAGGATTTCTCCCGTATGGACCTCCATGACGATCGTCGTGCCCCAGATGGCGTTTTGGGCTTCGAGCTGGCGCCGCAGCGCCTTGTCGGCGACGTCCTGCAGGTCCAGATCGAGCGTGGTCACCACGTCGTAGCCGTCTTCGGGGTCCTCGTGGCCGCCGCCCGCGACGCGGCCGTAGAAGCCTCTGGCGATGCGCTGCCGCAGGGCTTTGCCGTCGCGGCCCGCAAGCTCTTCGCGGTAGGCCTCCTCGATGCCGTAATTGCCCTTGTCGCCCGTCAGTCCGATCGTGCGGCGCGCCAGTTCGCCCTGCGGGTAGACCCGCTGGTCGCGTTCGACGAGCCGGTAGACCATGCCCATGTTCCAGTTCAGCAGCGGATAACGCCGCAGGGTCTGCCATTCGGCGTAGTCCACTTCACGGGGGAAGATATTGACGGGCGTGTGGTCGCGGATGGTGTCGTAGATGCGGCGCGTGGCGAACTCTTCGCCGCGCAGACGGTCCATCAGGCGCGAGAACCACCCCTCGGAGCGCAGGAAGGTCGTGTCGCGTCCGTTGACGAGCCGGTAGCGGCGGGCGTGCTCCTCGCGGAATTTGCGGCTGTATTCGGCGGCGGACTTGTCCCGGAAGAACGCCGCGAGCAGTTTGGCCAGCGAGTCGCTCTGTTCGCGGAAGGTTTTCAGCGAATCGAGACCCGGCGAAGCGAAGTCGAAGGCGGCCTGATAGCGGAAGATCGAAGTCGCCAGCGGCGCGCCGCCGCGCGAGAGGATGCTGCCGCGCTGCGCCGGAATGGTCTCCTCGGTGAAGATGCGGCTGGCCAGCCGTTCGGCGTTGTAGGCCACTTCGGAACTGAAGAGCTGCACCCAGACCAATCGTCCGAGCACGACGGCCCCGGCGAGTATGAACAGCACGTAAAGCAGCCGTACCCGCAGCAGAATGTCGCTTTTGATCTTCGAACGTTCCTCTTTCATCGTCCGTCAGTTTTCGATGATTTCGCCCGGCGCCGGCGGGTCGGTAAGCTCGATGCCGCGTTCGCGCAGCCGTTCGACGATGGCCGAGTGGGTGGTGCGGCGGTAACGCTGTTCCTGCAGGCGGATCGAGCGTTCGCGCAGGATCTGCACTTCGCGTTCGAGGCGCGAGTATTTCATGTCCAGATGCAGGGTGGTGAACATCACGGCGATGCTCAAAAAGAACATGCCCGCGATCGAGAGCATGTAGGGATAGTATTTCGAGACTCCCTCGTGGACGAGGATCGTACCTGAGAAGAGCTGCCAGAAGGTGCTGGCCTTGCGGCGGCGCTCCCGGCGCTGGCGCTCCTCCTCTTCGGCCTTCTCCTCCTCTTCGCGTTCCATGTCGGCGCGGATGTCCTCGTCGGCTTCGCCCCGCTCGATGCGCAGCACTTCGCGCCGCACGCGGCGGGCGAATTCCTCCTCCTGCCTGCGGCGGGCCTCCTCTTCGGGGGTTACCGGGTCGAATTCGTGGTCCTTGAACATCCTTCTCTGCTGCTTTTGTCGTTGAATGATTCGCGGCGGCCTCCGCCCTCCGTTATTCGTTCTCCCGTTTTGCGGCCGCGCGCAGCTTGGCCGAGCGCGACCGGGGGTTGCGTTCCAACTCTTCGGCCGTGGGGACCACGGCCTTGCGCGTTATGATCTCGAACGGCGTGAGGGCGCGTCCGAAAAAGTCTTTCTCCACCGAGCCTGAGAAATTCCCGCTGCGCAGGAAGTTCTTCACCAGCCGGTCTTCGAGCGAGTGGTACGAGATGACGACCAGCCGCCCGCCGGGACGCAGTACCTTGAGACTCTGCTCCAGCGCCATTTTGAGCGCCTCCATTTCGCCGTTGACCTCGATGCGCAGCGCCTGAAAAAGCTTGGTCAGGAACTTCGACTCGTCTTTTTTCGGGGTGCAGGGCTTCACGGCCTCGACCAGCTGCGCCGTGGTCTCGATCGGTGCGGCTTCCCGTGCCCGGACGATGCAGTTGGCGATTTTCCACGGGGTCTCCAGCTCGCCCCAGTCTCCCAGCAGACGCGTCAGCGCGTCGGCCGGATAGCCGTTCACGACGCGGGCCGCCGTCAGCGCGCCCCGCTGGTTCATGCGCATGTCCAGCGGCGCTTCGCCCCGGAACGAGAAACCCCGCTCCACGGCGTCGAAATGGTGCGACGAGACGCCCAGATCGGCCAGAATGCCGTCCACCTGCTCCACCTCCCGCAGCCGCAGTGCCCCGCGCAGAAAGCGGAAGTTGCTCTCGACGTAGTGGAACCGCCCGTCGTCGGGACAGTTCGCGCGTGTGTCGCGGTCCTGATCGAAGGCGTAGAGTCTCCCGCCGGGACCCAGCTTTTCGAGGATGCGGCGCGAATGGCCGCCCCCGCCGAAAGTGAGGTCCACGTAAGTGCCCGCAGGGTCTACGGCGAGCAGGTCGACGGACTCCTCCAGAAGGACAGGTGTATGATACTGAGACATATTCGTTGCTGACAAGGTCGATTTGGGTGTAAAGTTAGGGATTTTTCGAAAAAGAATACCTATATTTGTGGATATAATTTTTTGTACGTCTTTATGCCCAGAATAGATATCGGAGCGGTACTTGCCGACAAAGCCCCGCGGCTGGCCCGCTGGATTCCCGGCTTCGTCATCGGCTGGCTCCGCCGCACGATTCACGAGTCGGAGATCAATTACATTCTCGAACACTACTGGAACCTGCCCCCGCAGGAGTTTATCCGCGCCTGCTTCAGGGAGTGGCAGGTGACCTATACGGTCGAGGGGCTCGAAAAGCTCGATCCCAAGGGCCGCTATCTGTTCGCCGCGAACCATCCCTTCGGGGGAATGGACGGCATGATGCTCGCCGACAAGCTGATAGACCGCTTCGGCGACGCCCGCGTGGTGGTCAACGACCTGCTGATGCACCTCGAACCGCTGCGTCCGCTATGGATTCCGGTGAACAAGCACGGTTCGCAGAACAGCGCCTACGCCCGCAAATTCGACGAGGAGTTCGTCGGCGAAGTGCCGATCCTGACCTTCCCGGCGGGGCTTTGCTCGCGCTGCATCGGGGCCGTGGAAAACCAACTTCCTGAAAAAGGCCTACGCTTCGCAGCGCGAGATCGTGCCGGTGTTCGTCGAAGGACGGCTGTCGAACTTCTTCTACCGCGTGGCCCGGCTGCGCGTGATGCTGGGGCTGAAGCTCAATATCGAGATGCTCTGGCTGCCCGACGAAATGTTTTCCCAAAAGGGCCGGCACTTCCGCATTTTCGTGGGCGACCCGATTCCCGTCTCCGAGCTGCAGCGTTACGGCGGACTCCGCGAGCAGGCCGAATTCGTACGCAAAAAGGCGTATTTTTTGGAAAATATGCTCGCGCCGGAACCGGAAAAACGCTAAAATCGGTATTTTTGCCCCCAGTTATATGCAACAGAGACAAATGGAAGCCATCATACCTCCCGTCGAAAGGGAACTGCTCCGCGCCGAACTGACGCCGGAGCGCAAGGCCCGCGATACGAAGAAGGCCGGGAACGAGATTTATATCTTCTCGGCCGCCGAGTGTCCGTCGCTGATGCGCGAGATCGGCCGTCTGCGCGAAATCGCGTTCCGCGGTGCGGGTGGCGGCACGGGCAAGGAGCTGGATATCGACGCCGAAGATCTGGCCGAGGACGGCTACTACCAGCTGATCGTGTGGGACCCCGCCGCCGAAGAGATCGTCGGCGGCTACCGTTTCATCATCTGCACGGACGAATATCCGCGCCATCTCTCGACCGAACACTATTTCCGCTTCAGCGACAAGTTCCGCCGCAAATACCTGCCCCGCACCATCGAACTGGGCCGTTCGTTCGTACAGCCCTCCTATCAGGCGCGCGGCAACGCCAAGAGCATCTATGCGCTGGACAACCTCTGGGACGGTCTCGGTGCGCTGATCGTGCTGGACCCCCGCGCCAAATACCTTTTCGGCAAGGTGACGATGTATACGACCTACAAGGCCGTGGCCCGCAACGCCCTGATCTGGTTCCTGCGCCGTTACTTCCCCGACCGGGACAACCTCGTCGAGGGCATCCATCCGCTCCGGCTCGATCTGGACGACCCCTATTACGAGCAGCTCTTCACAGGGCAGACCTATCAGGAGAATTACCGCATTCTGATTCAGAAAATCCGCGAGTTCAACGAGAACATTCCGCCGCTGATCAACGCATACATGAACCTTTCGCCCACGATGCGGGTTTTCGATACGGTGTCGAATCCCGATTTCGGCGGTGTCGAGGAGACGGGCATTCTGGTCACGATACGCGACATCTATCCCGAAAAACGGGAGCGTTACACCCGCTGGCTGGGGTGGCAGGCCAATCTGCAGTACCGCCGCGAGCTTTTCCGCAAACGGGTGCGCGAGCATCTGGACCGGATCAAGAAACGCAAAGGCGAATGACGTCTGCTGCATCGGATAAAAGCCGCACGGAATGCCGTGCGGCTTAATTTTTCAGACGGAAATCGGTCGCGGGATGCAGTAAAAGGGCTTTTGCAGCGTTTATAAGGGCAGTAACGCTAATTTGATTCGCTATGAAAAGATTGTTTTCGGCCCTCCTTTGTCTGGCCCTGATCGCGGGATCGGCGGCGTGCAGCGACGACGAAACGACCCGTCCCGTGCTGGTAGTCAACGCCGGCGAGAGTTTTCTGTCGCTCGACGCACTGGCCCGCGCCGGCAAGATCTCCGTAACTTCGTCGTTGCCGTGGCGCGTGACGGCAGCCGCCGGGGACAAGTGGTTTACGCTCTCCGCCACGGAAGGCCCGGCGGGATATTCCGAGATCGAGGTGACCTTCGACCGGAACGAAGGCCCCGCCCGCAGTGCGCAGCTGGCTTTTGCCAGCGAGGACCTGATCGTGCCGTTCGTCGTGTCGCAGAGCGCGCCGAAGGACGGTTACGACGCGCCGGATTACTATTTTTATGCCGGATTCGGCACGATGCCGGCCCTCTATGCCGGATTGCATGTGCTGTCCCACGACAAACCGAGTTATTTCTATTATACGCGTTCGAGAACGTTCGACCCGGATAAGTTCCCGCCGCATGTCAAAGTCACGACGGCGGCCGACCGGACCTCGGATGCTACCGAAGCCGAAAAGGACGCGATGTGCCGCGAAATGAAACGGCGAGTTCTGGAGATCAACAAGGCCGATCCGACGGCCGTCTTCGGTCTCTATGTGGACGACCTGCGCTGCCGTCTGGGTTACGACTGGTTCGTGGCGCAGGGAATCGACTCCGCGCGGGTGAAGGTGAGCCTGCTTTCGGACGGAACGGCGACATACAACAACTTTTACAACTATTTCGGCGATCCGGCCACGGCTCAGCAGAACTGGGAAACCTATGCCGCGGAGGTAGAGGCGCTCGACTGGAATCACGGGGGACGTTATCCCGAAACCCGTGCCGAGTTCGAACTCGAATCGTGGACGTGGCCTTACTACCTCGCGACCCGTCCCGGCTATCGCTTGGTGATGCAAAACGGGGCGCTGCTCGAAAGCTCCTGCCCGTTCATTACCGACAAACTTCGTGAAATGCAGATCGAAGATATTCAGCCCTACGAGATGCTGTCGGCACTGCCCGAATCGGCCCGCAGGCAGTTCTACGACATGGCGGGCTTCGATTACGACAAGTTCGCGGCGCTGTTCGACGCTTCCCCCAAAGGCAACCTGATCATCATCGGAACGAGCCATCAGAACGCCGCGAGCGAACAGCAGCAGCGCGATTACGTGGCGCGGATCGTCGGACAGTACGGCGCAGCGTACGACATTTTCTTCAAGCCTCATCCCGCCGACACCTCTTCGGCGTCGTACGAAACCGACTTTCCGGGGCTGACGCTGCTTCCCGGTCAGATGCCGTTCGAGATTTTCGTCTGGTCGCTGATGGATCACGTCGATATGATCGGCGGTTATCCCTCGACGGTTTTCCTGACGGTGCCCGTCGATAAGGTGCGGTTCATCTTCGCTCCGGATGCCGAGAGTCTGGTGCGGCCGCTCAACCTGCTGTTCCGCGATGCGGCGAACGTCGAGTGGATGCAGTAAAGGGTCTTCTGCGGATGTGGTTCCTGCGGATATGGAAACAGCCGGTCATGTGACCGGCTGTTTTTTTGTTTGCAGGTGTGCTGCCTGCCTTTTTCGGGTCTTGTCCCGTTTGTCTTGGTTGTCCGTTCCGTCCGTTCCCGGCGGCAGCTTACCGCGAGGCGGCCAGCGACGAGGGAGTCACGCCTTCGGAGTTTTTGGCCCAGTCGCCGCGGGCGCGGAGCACCTGCTCGACGATGTCGCGCACGGCCCCTTCACCGCCCTTGAATTCGGAGACGTAACGCGACGCTTCGATCACTTCGGCGGCGGCGTCGGCCGGGCAGACCGGGATGCCCACTTCGCGCATGCACTCCAGATCGGGGATGTCGTCGCCCATGTAGATTGCGTTCCGGGGGTCGATGCCCTCCTCGGCGAAGTATTCGTGCAGGGCGCTGATCTTGTCCATGCAGTCGATGTAGGCACGGGTGACGCCCAGCATCTTCAGCCGGTTTTCGAGGGTCTTGCCGCGTCCTCCGGTGATGATGCAGACCTTGTAGCCCATTTTGATCGCGTAGGCCAGCGCATAGCCGTCCTTGGCGTTGTAGCGGCGGATGAAGT
>OCHV01002431.1_pt1 | contig 10549 bp, 10 predicted proteins | sample 1538461 | NCBI WGS metagenome assembly OCHV01 (sample SAMN04571692, study PRJEB22368) | human gut metagenome | biome: human gut; material: stool | host: Homo sapiens | place: Luxembourg | collected 2012-08-03 | reverse complement strand
TTTTGGGGCTGGGCCAGGTGCCCAGGATCAGCGCCCGGCTATGCTCATTGTACACCGGCGCAAAGCTCATTGGCCGCCTGCGCTTTCGATCTGTGCCCAGGCCGAGCCCAGGTCCCGGCCGGAGGGCTCTGCTTTCGGGCCATCAAACCAGAGTTCCTCGATCAGCGCCGCAAGGCCGTCCTCCCGCACATCACCGATCACCCGGTCGGCAGCGGCCTTTGCATCCTCGGTGCCGTTGGCCATGCACACGCCCAAGCCGGCCGTGCGCAGCATGCTCAGGTCGTTGGCCGAGTCTCCCGCCGCCACCGCCTCTTCCGGCGACAGACCCAGCCGGGCGCACAGGTCGGTCAGGCCCACACCCTTGTCCATGCCGCCGCGCACGATGTCGTAAAAGCAGTAGCCGTCGGCGTTTTTCGCGCCCACCTGCATCCAGTTCAGGTTCAAGTGACCATATTTTTTCATGAAGTCCGCTACATGTTCCGGCGGCACCGCGGCAAACGCCGAATGCGGCATGTCGATGAGGTGCCGGTCTTGGTCCTCACCGTCCACGCAGGTCAGGCCGCTGCTGCCCATCTTTGCGTAGTTGTTGCGCAGGGCCTCGTACTCACAGTACACATAGCAGGCATCCCGGAAATTGAACTGCAGCGGGTAGTTGTAATCCTCGCAGAAATCCACCAGCGCGTACATTTCCTCGTTGGTGAGGGGGTGTTCCGCCACCACGGTGCCCTTGGCATCGGTCACGCAGGCACCGTTGCAGGTAACGATGTAATCCGGCCGGATGCCGCCCAGCTGCTCCCTGTGCACGCAAGGATAGGCACGGCCGGTGCTCAGCGCAAATTTCACCCCGGCGGCCTGCAGTTTTTTCACGGCCTTTACCACCGCCGGGCGGGGCTTCGGCTCCCCAAAGGGCACCAGTGTATTGTCAAAATCGCTTACCAGAAGTTTGTATTGCATGCTTTTCTCCTTCACGGGTCCGTGTTTTCTACCAGTATACCACAAATCGGCACGCCGTGGGGACTTTTGGCATACAAAAAACGGGAGCCGTCTCTCTCATGGGACAGCTCCCGCTTTTTGTGTTACAGTACCTCGCCCCGGAACAGTCCTTCCAGGGTAGGCATCCAGCCGTCGGCCGTGCGCTGGGCCAGGCCGTTTTCCACCGCCTTATCCAGCAGGGTGGAAAATTCCTGCGGCAGTTCCTGCCCGAACCGCTCCCGGAACAGCGGCTCCACCACGCCGTCGTTCAGCTTCATGCGGCCCCGCAGGTAGCGCAGCATCAGCGCGTTCTCGTCCAGCTGCGCGGCCTGCGCCGTGAGCTTTTCAAAGTCACCGGCATTCTTGATATAGAGCTTGAGATTGTTGGTGTTGCGCACGGCATAGCCGTCGTACACCGAACCGCCGTTGACACCCATGCCGATGACGTCATCCCCGTTCCACTCCATGGCACGGGCACGGTACTCGTAGCCTGGGCGGGCAAAGCACCCGGCAGCATACATCTTGTAACCGTTCTCCGGCAGGTACTCGCAGGCATAGCGGAACATCTCGAACCGCTCCGCCGCGTTGGGCATGCCCTCGGCGTCGGTCACGGCCAGCGGCTCTGCCGTGATGTGCCCGGCCTGCATGATGACCGCCGCGTGCAGGCTGTTGTGCCAGCTCTGCATCGTCTGCCCCGGGATGCCGTAGTTCAGGGTCAGGCCCACATTGTTCAGGTGGAACTTTGCCAGAAACAGCATGGCGTTGCGGATATGCTGCGCGTTGTGGGGGCAGCCCAGCGCCTTCAGCTCGGCGTCGTTGTCCGAGCGCATCATCAGTTCGGTGCGGTTGGGGTGGCCGGACGCGATGCCCGTGAGGGACGGCGTGCCGATGGTGACGGGCAGCGAGTCGTAGCTGACCTCTGCCCCCTGCGCCACCGGCAGATGGGTGCGCACCGTGCGCAGCACATCGCCCAGCAAGTCCGGGGCCATCACGCTGGCGCTGCCGCCGCTGAGGTGCACGGCCCGGATCTCGTAACCGTCCAGTTCTCCCTCATAGGAGAGCACCTCCCGCTTGAGGGCGTCCATATAGGCGTTTTTTTCCGCATTGGAGCCCACCGCGTTGAAGTGCGCGAGGTAGTTTTCCGGGCGGATGCAGTAAGGGATGTGCAGGTCAAGCACGAGCGGTTTTGCCATGGTGATGCTCCTTGTCGTTTTTTATAAAGTATACACGCATTCATGCAAAAGGGGAAGCCCTGTAACGGGGCTTCCCCAGAGAAGAAGAAAAAGAAACGCGTCAGAAGAGATCAGTGGTGACCGCCGGGGCCGCCAGGGCCGCCGGGGCCGCCGGGGCCGCCTGCGGGTGCCTCCATGGCCTCCACGGGCTCACCCAGGAACTTCTTGTCGGAAGCCACCTGATGGCCTGCGGTCCAGCCGTGAGTCATGGCCATACCGACCGAGTTGCCGGCGAACGGAGTGCTGTAGCCAAAGCCGTAACGACCGCCCAGGCAGTTGCCAGCCACATACAGGCCCTCGATGGGCTCCCAGTCCTTGTTCAGGACGTTCTGGGTCTCGTCGGTGATGACACCGCTCATGGTGACCATCATCGGGTTGGAGGAGTGGCCGGTGGAGCTGGTGCCGCCGAAGAACGGAGCGGTGTCGATGGGCACCATGTACGGTGCATCCTTGCCGTAGTCGCTGTCCACGCCTGCATAGCACAGCTCGTTGTAGTGTGCGATGCTGTCCAGGAAGTTCTGCTTGGCAGCGCCCTTGTAGCCCAGCAGATCTGCCAGCTCCTCCAGAGTGTCGGCACGGTAGATGGTACCGGCCATCTGGGTGCGCTCGGCCAGGTTTGCAATGGTGATGGTGTTGGCCTGACCGGACACGGTGTTGTTCATGTCCTGCTCGATCTTATCCCAGTAGTCCTGCATGCCAAAGTTGGGTGCGCCGTGGTCCAGCGGAGCAGCCTTCAGGGTCTTGGCCCAGTTGGCGTCGGTGACGTAGCAGGCCAGACCGGCGGGCTGACGCAGGCAGGTGGCCTGCATCTGCGCAATGGCGCCCTCGTTCATGAAGCGCTTGCCGCGGCTGTTCAGCATCAGCATGGGAGCGGTGCCCCAGGGGCCGGAAGCGCCGCCGCCGATGGCCATCCAGCCACGGGGGGTGGGCTCGATCATGCCGCCTGCCCAGCAGGCCATCTTGTGGCCCTGGCCGTTGCGGGTGCCTGCAGAGGCCCAGCTGTCAGCGGTCGCGCCGCTGCGCTCAGCCCACTCCATGCCCTCGTTCAGCAGCGCCCAGCACATCTCGGGGTTGCCGATGAAGTCGCCTGCGCACAGGATGACGCCCTTGTTGCAGTTATAGCGGTAGTAGGTGTCGTCTGCGCCCTTGGCGTACACGCCGGTGACCTTGCCGCTGTCGTCCTGGATGAGCTTGATGCCCTCGCGCTCAAAGTCCCAGGCACAGTTGGGGGTCTCCTGCACATACTTGACGATGTACTTGTGGATGTACTCGATGTTGTTGCCCTGATAGCCGTAGAACTGGGCGTTGCAGGGCCAGGTCAGGTAGCCGCCGCAGCTGATGGGGTAGCTGGCCTTGTGCTGGCCGTAAGCTGCCTGGGTGTTGCACAGCGGGTACTTGAACATATCGCTCAGGTCGTAGTGGCCGGCACCGCCTGCGGGCTCGCCGTCCACCCACTGGTCGCCGGTCTTGCCGTCGCCGGTGGCCTTGGGCACGATGACAGCGGTATCGGCCAGATACACATCGCTGTCGTTGGCCTTGCGCTCTTCCTCATAGGAGTCGTAGATCTCCTCATAGCGGTCGAACATCTGGCCGGAATACTGCACGAAGTTCTTGATGATCTCGGGGTTCACACGGCCTGCGGCACGCTTGCAGAACTCGGAGGTGATGGCACCGGTGTCATAGGGGCCATAGCCGCGCTCGATCAGCAGCTTGGAGTTGACGTGGCCGATGTCCTCGCCGTACCAGCCGCCCATGTTGGTGCCGGTGCCGTCCAGGTCCACAAAGTTGCCCCAGGGCTGCTTTTCAATGACCGCCACGGTAGCGCCCTCATCCACAGCACCAAAGGCTGCGCCGACGCCGGCATGGCCGCCGCCCACGATGACCACATCATAGGTGCCTGCATCCTCGTACTTGTCGGGGTCGGCCGGAGCCTCACCCAGCCAGTCGCCGGGGCCGCAGTAGCCGGGCACGCGACCGGTCACTTCGGTCGTCTCAGGCTTTTCCACCTCAGTGCCGGTAGCCTGTGCGATACAGTCGGCTACACACTCCTGGATGGCACCCACAGAGGCCACCAGCGTGCAGCTGGTCACAGCGTCCACATCGGCGCTCTGGCCCTCCACGATGGCCTTGGCCATGGCAGTCTTTTTGTCGTCGGTCAGCAGGTCCTGCTCACCGGAGGAAGTAATCTCGCAGGCGGTGATGCTGTTGGCATCAAAGGTCATGGAGACACCGATCTCGGAGTAGGAGATGGTCTTGGAGGCAGAATAGGTGCCCGGGGTGTACTTGTCCTCGGCGGCTGCGGTGCTGCCGGAGGATGCGGCGGTGCTGCTGGAACTGCAGCCTGCCAGCAGACCCAGCGCAGCGGCACCGCTGCCAGCGGCAGCAATGTTGCGCAGGAAGCTGCGGCGAGAGATCTTGCTCTTCATTTGGTTACCTCTTTTCTTCTTTTGCACCGGTCTTGTGTAGGCCCGGCGCTCTTGTTACAAGTTTAACAGGTTTCGGCAAAGATTTGAAATACCAATAATTTGCCCGCTTATAACTTAAGCGCATAAGGTGGTTGAGTTTGCACAAGAAATTTGTTATACTCTTGGCAAGGTTCCACAATTTTTGATGCAGGCAGGAGAAAAAGCGTATGACATTGCAGCAGATCTTGTACTTTCAGCGGGTAGCCCGCTCCGGCAGCTTTACCAAGGCGGCGCGGGCCTGCTTTGTGTCCCAGACAGCCATCAGCCGCCAGATCAGCGCCCTGGAAGAGGAACTGCACGTCACCCTGCTGGAGCGCGACACAGCCCATGTCAAGCTGACGCTGGCCGGGGAGTATTTCTTCCAGCAGGTCAACGAGCTCACGGCCCGGCTGGAAGAGGTCGTGACCCGGACCCAGACCATCGCCCAGGAGCAGCAGACCCGCCTGACCCTGGGCATCCCCACCATCCTGGAGCAGCACGCCATCTCCCAATTGCTCCGTCAGTACCACAGCCTGCACCCGGAAGTGCAGCTTTCCACCGTGGCCGGCTCCCGGCAGCAGCTGGTCAGCCAGCTGGTGGACCGGAAGATCGACCTGCTGGTCGCCATGGATTTTGACCTGCCCGATCTGGAGGGGCTGGACAGCATCATCCTGCAGCAGGTGCACGCCACCTGGCTGCTGCCGACCGGCCACCCCCTTGCCGGAGCGGAAAAGATCGCGCCGCAGCAGCTGCAGGGCGAAACGCTGATCCTGACTCAAGAGGACCCCCGGGGCAACACCGAGGAGCTGCTGCGCCAGTACTACAATCAACTGGGTCTGAAAGGAAACCCGGTCCTTCACACCCGGACGCTGGAGGAGCTGTTCCTGCTGGCCAGCGCCGGGGTGGGCATCGGCCTGCTGCCCTCTTCCGTGCCCAAATACCTGCGCCCGGACCTGTGCAGCGTGCCCATCGACGGCCCGCAGTGGAACTTCAGCTTCCTGCTCATTTCCCGCCGGGAGCGCAGCCGCGCCAGCGTGCGCGCCATGTTTGAACTGGCAGAACATTTATAAGTATAAGGCAAAAGGATCCCCCGGTCCACGCTGCAGGCGGACCGGGGGATCCTTTTGCCGTAAAACACAACAAAAAGCGTTCTGAGAAATCTCAGAACGCTTGGTGGTTGCGGGGGCCGGATTTGAACCAACGACCTTCGGGTTATGAGCCCGACGAGCTACCAGACTGCTCCACCCCGCGATATTTACTTTTCGCTCATCAGCTGTTCGCTGACTGCTCAAGTATAATACCACAGGGCGGGAACAATGTCAACCCCTTTTTCCAAAAATTTTGAATTTTGTGCAGGAGGGGCTTGCCGCCCTTACTTTTTCCGCTTTTTGCGCCAGACGGCAAAGCCTGCGGCGGCGGCCGCGACCACCAGCACCACCGGCCAGGCACCGGCCAGCCAGACGGCCAGCTGCTGCAGGCCGTTTACAAAATTGGACCAGCCCTGTGCAAAGGCTGCACCGACGCTGCCCAGGAAGCTCTCATCGGTGGGGGTGTAGTTCTGCACCTCGTTCAGGTTGACGTACACGGTGCACTGCTGCACCTGATTGCTGTACCAGTCCAGCTGGCTCTGCCAGCTCTCGATCTGGGACTGCACGTCGGTCAGGCTGGTCTCGATCTGCAGCAGGTCGGACAGATTGTCGGCCTGGGCCTGCAGCTCCTGCAGACGGGTGCGCTGGGCTTCCAGATTGGCCAGCCGCGTTTCCACGTCCATGTACTGGGTGGTCACATCGTCGGCCTGCTGGCTCTTGTAGGTCACATTGCCCGCCTGCGCCACAGCATCCAGAAAGCTCTGGTAATTTTCTTCCGGCACACGGAAGGTCAGGTTGACGCTGCGGCTGGACCCGACGTCTGAATATTCACTGCTGGATTCCAGATACCCGCCTGCGTCATTCAGGGCAGCATCCAGTGCCGCGCGGGCCGTGTCGTAGTCCTTGCTTTCCAGGGTCAGGTTGGCGGTGTAGATGATCTTGGGGCTGGTGCTGGCCTGCCGGTCCTCGGCGGCAGCAGCGTCGTTCTCAGAAAGGGCGGCCGCCTGGTCCAGGTCATAGGTGGCAGCCTCCGGGGTAGCGTCCAGCGTGGCCTGCTGGGTGGTAAAGCCACCTGCGGTGGAAGCTGCGGAACTATTGGCCGAATACAGAGCCATGTTGCTGCTCTTTGCACCGATGTCCAGCTTCCCGGTGCTCAGGGCACCGTAGCCCACCACGCACACGGCCAGACAGGCGCCCACCTGCTTTGCAGGGAAGTGGATGAGCTTTGCCTTTTTGGGCGGTTCCTGCGGGCGCACGATAGCCGTGTTGTCTGCCTGCGCCGGCATCATCGGGCGGTTCTTTTCCTCTTCGGGCAGGGTGTCGGCCATGGCCAGCAGCTTTGCCTTCAGATCTTCCGGGGCGTGGAGGTCATCCGCCTCCATCTTGTACTCATACCACCTCATCTTCGATCTCCTCCTTCAGCATCGTCTGTAACTGTGCCCTCGCCCGCCGCAGCCAGCTCAACACCGTGTTGGTGGGCACCTTCAGCATCCGGCCGATCTCCGCCGTGGTGTACCCTTCATAATAGTGTAAGTAAATGGCGTTGCGGTAATTCTCCGGCAGGGCCTTCACTGCATCCAGCACACTGCCGTCCTCCATCTGTTCCGGTGCGGGCAGGTTCTCGTCCAGTTCGGTATCCTTCTGGTGTGCCGCACGGGTCAGGTCCCGGCAGCGGTTGATGGCCACCCGCAGCAGCCACGCCTTGAGATGCTCCTCACTCTCAAAGCAGCCCTCGTAATGCAGGAGCTTTTCAAATACATCCTGCACCACATCCTCGGCATCGGCCGTGCATCGGCAATTGTGCACGGCCGCGCGGTAAACGGCGTCGCTGTATCGCTGCACCGCCAGCGCGAACACTTCGTTTTTGGTCAGCTGTCCCATTGTTCAAACTCTCCTTTGACGCCCTCAACGGGCACGGTGGAAATACTTTCCACGGGGACATTTCACTCAAGAAACGGTTGAGCAGTCCCGATTATTGCGTATCATTCACAAACGTGCAACAAAACTTTTTTCACCCCGCCGCAGCGGCGTATCGGTTTTAGTATACCATGAACCCCTGCAAAACAAAAGAGGGAGCCGCCGCGTCTGCGGCAGTTCCCTCGCTGCTTCATTCTTTTTTCCGGCCGGTCAGCGGCGGTAGACCCGCTGCAGCAGCGCCACCCGCTCTGCCAGAAAGGTCTCGGCCTTGGGGTGGGTCAGCCAGCACTTACCCGCCGGGCTGCCCACCAGCCGCCGCCCCAGAGCTGCCGGGTCAGCGTCGATGGCCTCCACATCCTGCACGGTCAGCTGCAAAGTGAGTGCCGCCGGAACATCCGGCAGCGGCGGCAGCGGATCCTCCCACACAAAGGGCGGCAGCAATTGCAGCGCCGTCACGCTGCGGGTGCACTCCTCGGTGAGCAGCAGCGCCGCCGGGGCACCGTCGGCTGCCACCTGCAGGCTGCTGTACAGCACCTGCATCTGCACCGCCGCCTGCAGGCGGACAAAGCCCTCCCCTGCCTGCGGCGCAAGACGCAGATACTCCCGCGCTTCTTCCGGGTAGATCCGGCGCGCAGGGGCCTGCAGGCTGGCATACAGGGCAGGCAGCGCAAAGCAGCCTGCCTTATCCAGAGCCTGCTGCACCAGCAGATAGAATTCGGTCAGCGGATGTGCCGGGTCCGGCTGTGCCATGCCGAAATCCGGCCGTGAAACGTGTCCTCCGCCCATACAGTCTCCCTTCCGTTCTCTCCCCTCTTCAGTCAATTGTAAACCCTGTGCAAACTTTTCTGTTGACCATTTGTCCGTTCACAGGCTATACTCTTGCACAGAACTGCCTTGCAAATTTTTACAGAGGGGAATTTCACTATGAAAAATCAAAAAATCACCACTTACCAGATGGCCGTTACTGCGGTGATGGCCGCCGTGCTGTGCGTGCTCGGCCCGCTGACCGTGCCCATCGGAGCCATTCCCATCTCGCTGGCAAACTTTGTCATCTGCCTGACCGCCTGGTTGCTGGGCCCCAAGTTCGGCACCCTGAGTGTCGTCATTTATCTGGCCATCGGCCTGATCGGCGTTCCGGTGTTCTCCGGCTACGGTGCCGGTTTGGCCAAGGTGGCAGGCCCCACCGGCGGCTATCTGGTGGGTTACCTGCTGCTGGCTTTCATCGGCGGCCTGTTCATTGAAAAAAGCAATGGCCAGCCGGTGGTCTCCGCCGTGGGTCTGGTGCTGGGCGATGCCGCCTGCTATGTCCTGGGTACCGCCTGGTTCGTGTTCCAGATGCAGTGCGAGCTGGGCTATGCACTGACTGTGTGCGTGTATCCCTTCATCGTGCTGGATCTGGCCAAGATCGTGGTGTCCTGCATTGTGGGTGCCCTGCTGCGCAAGCGTCTGGTGCAGGCCGGTGTGCTGCATCTGAAAGAAGCCTGAGCCCAAACCTAGCCCCCATCCTTTAAAAGCCATGCTCCCTGCCGATCTGTCGGCGTGGGAACACGGCTTTTTTCCTTATTTCTGAGGCAGTTCCTGCACCACCGGTTCTGCCGGGGGCGGGGTCAGGGTGGAATGCTCCAGCACAAAGGCCGTCGCCTTTGCACGCATCAGGCGCTGGCGCACCTTGCGGGCATCGTTGGCCGGGAAGGTGCGTTCCCCGTCCAGTTTCTCATTCCAGTCGGTCAGGGCGGCCGTCACCTCGGTTTCCGTGGGCTGCAGGCCCTCTGCTTCCGCTACCAGCAGCAGCCCCAGCCAGCTGCGCAGCTTGCGTTCCGCCTGGGTGTGCAGCCAGGTGCGGAACTCTTCCACCGTCTGGCCCCGCACCTTGAGGAACTGATCAAAGTTGATGCCGTTGGCCTGCAGGCTCAGGTTGAACTGCCGCTGCTCGGCGAAGTAGTTGCCGCCCACCAGCTGTTTGGGCAGAGGACCGGTCACCTCGTCCCCCAGCTGCCAGATGACTTCTTTTTCCGCGCGGGCCTTTGCCTGCACGCAGCGCTGGGCGTAGAGTTCCCGGGCCACCTGCTGACGCAGGGCGGCCTTTCCAGCAGCATCTGCCGCACGCTCCTCATCGCCATGATGACGGTTGATCTCCATTTCAATGGTAAGCTGCCGGATGAGGTGCGGCTCTACCGCCTGCACAAAACCGGTGTACCGGCCCAGCGTCAGCGGCGGCAGGGCATAGAACTGCGCCCCGGCCCGGAACCCTTCGGCCCGGTTCACGGCCAGCAATTCAAAGTCCGGGTCGGTCACCGGCGTAACGCCGTACTCCGCCGCGATCTGCTCATACAGGACCGAAAAGCCCTCCAGGATGGTGCGGTTCACCGCCGCCGTCAGCAAGTCCTCTTCGGCCTGCGGGGCGTCCGGCGCAGCCTGCTCGGCCGTGATGGCCCGTTCAAGCTCTTCGGCATCCGCCGTAAATACCAGCCGGCAGTCCCCCGGCTCTGCCATACCAAAATGTTCCAGTTTCATCTTATGGTTCCTCCTCTCACAGCAGTGCGAACATCAGCACCAGCAATGCCACGCCGATACCTGCGTACAGCGCCTCGGCACCCAGCACCGACTTATCGCCATCCACATACATTTTCTCCGGGGCTTCCGGGTCGTAGTACAGGGTCACCACGCTGCCCTCGGCAAAATTCTTGCTGCCGGTGGCTGCCGCCCGCCGTGGTGAACTCCAGCACATAGGCCGTGCCGTCCCGGCTCTGCACTGTGCCAGTGATGCGTGCCTGTACTTTTTCGCCGTTCGTGCAGAGACTGCGCCGCTGCCGCACACTGCGCAGCGCCATGTAAAACATGATCAGTGCACCCACCAGAAAGATGATTCCGTTTGCCATATGCATTCCCTCGTTTT
>OCHV01002425.1_pt1 | contig 10575 bp, 6 predicted proteins | sample 1538461 | NCBI WGS metagenome assembly OCHV01 (sample SAMN04571692, study PRJEB22368) | human gut metagenome | biome: human gut; material: stool | host: Homo sapiens | place: Luxembourg | collected 2012-08-03 | reverse complement strand
TATCTTGCAGGTATCGTATACAGACAATCGTATGGAATCTGGAAAAATTATGGACTTGTGCCGCAGAAAACAGGGGCTTATTTTCGGCAGGGGATCACAGTTTTTCTGCTGTATACAGGAGGAATCCTCGCAGAAAGTTTTCTGAATCCCTGGATCGTAGAAAAAGTTATAAAGGGCCTGAAATTTTTTTGAGGAAAATTTCCACAATATCTAGTGATGGTTTCCATAAAATCTGCGATATTTGGTGGTTTGTGCCGGAAAGTGTTGAAATTGTGCGGTTTTACGATGAAAAACTGTTTGATTTTATGTAAAATTCACAGTATAATTCAGTCATAAACGAGTATGATTTTAGAGAAACGGGATGCAGAGAAATGGATATAGAGATACGGGAATTTATTACATATTTACATAATAGAAAAAGGACGTCACATAATACAGAAGTATCTTACCAGAGAGACCTGAAGAAGATGGCAGTGTATTTTGCAGATCGTGGGATCTATGATATCCGAGATGTAGGAGAACTGGAGCTGGAAGGCTATCTCAGCTATATGGAGAGAGGACAGTTTGCTTCCTCAACGATCTCCAGAAATGTAGCATCTATCCGTGCCTTGTTTCAGTATCTTTATCAGGAGAACAGGATCGAGAGGGATCCGTCTCTGGAACTGAAGCCGCCCAAGGTTGAGAAGCGGATGCCGGAGATCCTTACTGTGGATGAGGTAGACCGCCTTTTGAAACAGCCGGATCTGAATACACCGAAGGGAATCCGGGACAGTGCCATGCTGGAGCTTTTGTATGCTACAGGAATGCGTGTCAGTGAACTTTTGCGGCTGAATCTGGAGGATCTCAATCTGCGGCTTGGTTATGTAGTCTGTCACGATGAGGATAAGGAACGGGTGATCCCGATAGGAAATGTATGCAAAACAGCCATGGAGAAATATCTGAAGGAAGCCCGTGGAAAATTTGTGAAAGAAAATGAGACGGAGAGTCTTTTTACCAACTGTTCAGGAAAATCCATGAGCAGACAGGGATTCTGGAAGGTTCTGAAGGGATATGCAGAGGAAGCCGGGATCCAGCATGATATTACGCCGCATACACTGAGACATTCTTTTGCCGCACATATGCTGCAGAATGGAGCGGACGTGAAGAGTGTGCAGGAAATGCTTGGACATTCGGATATTTCCACCACACAGGTCTATCTGAATTTTGGCGTTGCGAAAATGCGAGACGTATATATGAAAGCACATCCGAGGCGTTGATCTGTAAGAAATAATATAAAAAACGCGTTCAAAAAAGAACCGGCAGCTTCCAAAATGGAAGAATGCCGGTTCTTTTTTTGAACATAAAGTGTAAAAGGATCACAAATATCCGTTTCCTGAACTGCAGATCAGACAGATCTTAGCAATTTTCAGCAATTGTGTAAAGCAGCTTCTCAGACTCATCCCAACCAAGGCAGGCATCTGTGATGGATTTTCCGTAGATGTGATCTCCACCGATCTTCTGATTGCCTGGCTCGATATAGCTCTCGATCATGAGACCTTTTACCATGGAGTGAAGCTCTGGATCTACCTGACGGCTGTGAAGAACCTCACTTGCGATACGAACCTGCTGCTCGTAATGCTTGTTGGAGTTGGAGTGGTTGGTATCCACGATCACTGCCGGGTTGGCAAGGTTCTTTGCATGGTATTTGTCATAGAGAAGACGAAGATCCTCGTAATGGTAGTTCGGGATCGCTTCCCCATGCTTGTTTACCGCACCGCGAAGGATTGCGTGAGAGAGTGGGTTGCCGGTGGTCTCAACCTCCCAGCTTCTGTAAATAAAACGATGAGCGCCCTGTGCTGCAACAATGGAGTTCAGCATAACGCTGTAGTCACCACTGGTAGGGTTCTTCATACCAGCCGGAACATCCATGCCGCTGACAGTGAGTCTGTGCTGCTGATCTTCAACAGAACGTGCGCCTACAGCAACGTAGGAAAGCAGATCCGAGAGATAACGGTAGTTCTCCGGGTAAAGCATCTCATCTGCACAGGTGAAGTCACTTTCGCGGATAGCGCGCATGTGCATCTTGCGGATTGCGATCAGCCCGGCAAGAAGGTTCGGTTTTTTCTCAGGATCCGGCTGATGGACCATTCCCTTGTATCCTTCACCGGTCGTACGTGGTTTGTTTGTGTAAACACGCGGGATGATAAGGACTTTATCCTCGATCTTTTCCTGAACTTTGCGAAGTCTTAAAAGATAATCGCATACGGCATCTTCGTTATCTGCAGAACATGGTCCGATGATAGCGAGGAATTTATCGGATTTTCCGGTGAAAACGTCGCGAATCTCAGCATCGCGTTTCTCCTTGAGCGCCTGAAGTTCAGCATCGAGCGGATACTGATTGCGGATTTCCTCAGGAGTTGGCAGTTTTTTTATGAATTCAAAACTCATAGTACTTTATTCCTCCATAACTATAGACATTTCAATTATTTATTATAAACGATTATTGGCCGATTGTCGATAGGGAAATTTTAGCGCTTTCACGTGTAGAAGAGTAAGCAGCAGCTCACCCAGAAAAATTCCGTAAAAATAGCCTCGGATCCCCGTTGCCGGAATTATAAAAACAACGGAGAAAATACGGATGAGAATGCCGGCAATACTGTGGATCAGACAGAGCCCCGGTTTTCCAAGTCCCTGCAGGATGCTGGTGAGCATGGTGTTTGTATAAAGAAAAGGACAGATAAAAGACAGATACCGTATGTAGGTTCCGGCAGTCTGGCTGTGAAAAAGCAATGTTCCGAGGAATGGGCCAAAAAGAAAGAATCCGCTTCCGCATAGAAATCCCAGGAACATGCACAGAAAAAAGGTCTGATCTGTGACACGGCGGATCTGCTTCTGCTTTCCCAGTGCATCAAGCTGTGCGATGGAAGGCATCAGCATTACAGCGGCGGAAGACGTAAGTGTGGAAGGAAACAGGAGCAGGGGCAGTGCCATTCCTGTAAAGATCCCATAGATCTTCAGTGAGTCTGAGGCTGTCATGCCGGAACGCAGAAGCATCTGTGGGATCAGGACCGCTTCTATGCTGCCGAGAAGTGTCAGAAGGATCCTGTTCAGGGAAATGGGAAAAGACAGTGTGAAAAGGTCCTTTATCAGCGGAAAGATCCTGACGGGAGTCTTTTCGTGTACAGGGTGATTTCCGAAATGAAAGGAAACTACCAGCAGCGACACCAGCGAAGCGGCAGTCTCTCCGGCAAGGGAACCTCCCGCTGCGATCAATGCAGTGATCGGACGTCCTTCGGAAAGAAAGATCAGATACAGGATATAGGTAGTGCCGATCCGTGCAGACTGCTCCGAAAGCTGCACGACTGCCGGAACAGAGGCTTTTTTCCGGGCATAATAATAGCTGTCAATGCAGGAATGAATGGCACAGAGAGGAATACTGACAGCTGTTAGGCGAAGAAGACCGGCAGTCTGCGGTGTTTTCAGAATTGCGGAAGCAAAAAAATATGCGTGCTGAAAAAGCAGAAAACCGGCTGCAGCAGAAAAAAAGACAGCCATAAGTGTTCCTGTGACCAGCGAAAAACGTGCCTCCTTTTTCTCCTGAAGGGCAAGTCTGGACGCGATCAGGCGTGAAAGGGCAGACTGGATCCCTGTATAGGACAAAGCGGCCATAAGTCCCTGGAGAGGAAGAACCAGCTGATACAAACCAAGACCTTCCGCACCAATGGCATGGGAGAGGAATATTCTATAAAAGAAACCTGCGATACGGCTGATAAGGCCTGTGCAGGCAAGAATCAGGGTTCCTTTGAGAAATATTTTTTTTGACATGGATAACCTTGAGTCTTTTTTGTCAGTATATGAAGAAGTTAGTCTTGACAGAACCATATGTTTCTGATAGAGTAAACATGAAATCCGAGGAAAACACTGGGAATTGAAAAAGAGGTGAGCGGATGAAACTGTCAACAAGAGCAAAATACGGACTTAAGGCTTTGATAGACCTTGGTCTTTACAGTGAAAAAGAAGCGGTCTCGCTTCAGAGTATTGCGGGCCGTCAGAATATATCAGTCAGCTATCTGGAGCAGCTGATGGCACTTTTGAAGAAAGCGGGCCTTGTGAAGAGTGTCCGCGGTGCAGCCGGAGGATACTTCCTTGGAAGACCGGCAGAAGAGATTTCAGTGGGAGATATCCTTCGTGTCCTGGAGGGTGGCCTGGAGGCTGCAACATGTCCGGGAACAGAAGGTGACGGTGGCTGCCAGGGTTCTGATCTCTGCGTGGCTAAATTAGTGTGGAAGAGGATCAACGACAGCATCACAGATGCAGTGGATACCCTGATGCTCAGTGAGCTGATCGAAGAAAGCCGGAGAATACACGAAAAATAATTATCCTGAACAGGAGGAAAAGAAAATGGGAAAAATGATATATCTGGACAATGCGGCTACCACAAAGACCGCACCGGAAGTTGTGGAGGCTATGCTGCCGTATTTTACAGAGTTTTATGGAAATGCTTCAACCGTTTATGATTTTGCGGCAAACAGCAAGGCTGCCATCGCAAAGGCAAGACAGCAGATCGCAGATGTGATCGGAGCCAAAAAAGAGGAGATCTATTTTACTGCAGGTGGTTCCGAGTCTGATAACTGGGCTCTGAAAGCGACCTTTGAGGCATATAAAAATAAAGGAAACCATATCATCACAACAAAGATCGAGCATCATGCCATCCTTCATACCTGCGAGTACCTTGAAAAAGAGCGTGGTGCCAAGGTCACATACCTGGATGTAGATGAGAATGGTTTCATTGACCTGGATGAGCTTCAGAAAGCCATCACACCGGAGACCATCCTGATCTCTGTTATGGCTGCAAACAATGAGATTGGTACTCTTGAGCCGCTGAAAGAGATCGGACAGATCGCACATGAGCATGGAATCCTGTTCCATACAGATGCTGTTCAGGCATTCGGCCAGATCCCGATCAATGTAGATGAGTTCAATATCGATATGCTCAGCTCCAGCGGACATAAGATCAACGGACCGAAGGGAATCGGCTTCCTCTATATCCGTAAGGGTGTTAAGATCCGCTCCTTCGTACATGGCGGAGCACAGGAGAGAAAACGTCGTGCAGGTACAGAGAACGTTCCTGGTATCGTAGGATACGGTCTTGCAGCAGAGCGTGCAAACAAGTCCATGAAAGAGCGTACTGCAAAAGAAATCGAGATCAGAGATCATATGATCAACAGGATCCTCACAGAGATCCCGTACGTACGTCTCAATGGAGATAAAGTAAAACGTCTTCCGAACAACGTAAATGTAAGCATCCAGTTCATCGAGGGAGAGTCACTTCTTCTGATGCTTGATAATTTCGGAATCTGTGCATCCAGCGGTTCCGCATGTACATCCGGTTCTCTGGATCCGTCACACGTTCTGTTAGCTATCGGTCTTCCTCATGAGATCGCACACGGATCTCTCCGTATGACCTTAAGCGAGGAGACGACAATGGAGGATGTTGATTTTGTAGTAGATAAGCTGAAAGATATTACTGCAAACTTAAGAAGCATGTCTCCATTATATGAAGATTTTATTAAAAAGCAGAAAAAATAATAAAAATACTTGCCAGGAGGAAAAAATAATGTATAGTGAAAAAGTAATGGATCATTTTCAGCATCCACGTAATGTCGGTGAGATCGAGAACGCAAGTGGCGTGGGTACTGTAGGAAATGCAAAATGCGGTGATATTATGAGAATATTCCTTGATATCGATGACGAAACTCATATTATCAAAGACTGCAAATTTAAAACATTTGGATGCGGTGCAGCAGTTGCAACAAGCAGCATGGCAACAGAACTTGTAATGGGCAAAACCATTGAGGAAGCTATGGAAGTAACCAACAAGGCCGTTATGGAGGCTCTGGACGGACTTCCGCCGGTAAAGATCCACTGTTCCCTGCTTGCTGAGGAAGCAATTCATGCAGCTCTCTGGGATTATGCAGAGAAACATCACATTAAGATCGAGGGTCTTTCCAAACCGAAGTCTGATATCCACGAGGGTGAAGAAGATACAGAAGAGGAGTATTGATCCCTTTTATTTACGATCATAACCGGGGCATGAGCAAGCTTCAGTCGAACAGAACCGTAAGCCATTGAAAGGACAGGTAAGTAAGAAGCATGACAGGACTTACGAACGAAGAAGTTCAGGAAAGAATTGCGCAGGGCCAGGTAAATAATAACGAAAACCCCAACACCAGGACATATAAGCAGATCATTCTGGAGAATACGTTGACATTCTTCAATTTTCTGAACCTGGTGCTGCTGGTTCTCGTACTGCTGGTTGGTTCCTACAAAAACTCCATGTTTGTAGGAATCATTTTTATTAATACCGTGATCGGGATCATTCAGGAGGTCCGTGCCAAGAAGACGATTGACAAGCTGGCCATCCTGACAGAATCCAAGACGGTTGTTCTGCGTGAAGGAAAAAAATGGAAAATTTCTACAGAGAAGCTGGTTGTCGATGATCTGATATTCCTGAAGGCCGGAGAACAGGTTCCGGCAGATGCGAAGATCCTGGAGGGAAGCCTTGAGGTCAATGAATCTCTGCTTACCGGTGAGGCAGACAATCTTCCGAAGAATCCGGGAGATGAACTTTTTTCCGGAAGCTTTGTGACGGCGGGACAGGCCTGCTGCCAGATCATCCATGTGGGAAGTGACAACTATGCGTCAAGGATCACCAGCGAGGCAAAGGAATTCAAACGCCATAATTCAGAGCTTAGAAATTCCCTGAATGCCATTCTGAAGGTGATCAGTATCATTATCGTACCAATGGGTGCGCTGCTTTTTTATAAACAGTATTATTTTGTGGGAGACAATATCCGGGATTCTGTTGTCAATATGGTTGCAGCGGTCCTGGGAATGATCCCGGAGGGACTGGTCCTTCTTACCAGTGTGGCACTGACTCTGGGTGCGCTGAAGCTTGCCCAGAAGAAGACGCTGGTGCAGGAGCTGTACTGTATAGAAACTCTTGCACGCGTGGATACGCTCTGCCTGGATAAGACAGGAACTATCACAGAGGGTACCATGTGTGTGGAGGCGGTGGAGAACTATCCGCCGGTGTATGATGAGATTTCAGAGACAATATCCGGGAAAGATCCTGAATCCGGCGAAGGTGACAGCGATGGAACTGAGAGTTCTGCGACTTCTGCAGTTTCAGCAACAGATGCGATCGCAAAGGAGGATGGAAGCGCGAATCTCGTATTACAGGAAAAGTCAGAAGCTGACCCGGAGAAACATAGTCAGGAAGATCCGGAGAAGATCCGGGAGATTGAGCATATCATGGGAAATCTGCTTTCTGTGCTGAAGGATCAGAATGCCACTGCCGATGCACTCAGGGCGAGATTTAAAGTATCTCAGGATATGGAGCTGGATCATGTGATCCCGTTTTCTTCTGACAGGAAGTACAGCGGAGCTGCATTTACAGATACAGGTACTTATCTGATGGGTGCAGCGCAGTTTCTTTTTCCGGAAGGGAACCCGGAGTTGATGGAGTATTGTGGCAGATTTGCAGAGGAAGGTCTTCGTGTGCTGGTTCTTGCCCATAGTGTAAATGTGAGTGAGGGAGCGGAGCTTCCGGAGGGACTGGAACCTGTCGGACTTTTGCTTATTACAGATGTGATCCGTGCAGAGGCACCGGATACGCTGGCATATTTCGAAAGTCAGGGTGTTGATCTGAAAGTGATCTCCGGTGATGATCCGGTGACGGTTTCTGCAATTGCCAGACGTGCCGGCCTTAAAAATGCAGAGCATTATATAGATGCGACAACGATCACAACTCAGGAACAGATGGACGAGGCAGTTGCAGAATACAGTGTGTTCGGGCGTGTAACACCTCAGCAGAAGCAGGCAATGGTGAAGTCTTTACAGGCTCAGAAGCATACGGTTGCCATGACCGGTGATGGTGTCAATGATGTTCTGGCGCTTAAAGAGGCGGACTGCAGTATTGCCATGGCTGAGGGCAGTGATGCTGCCAAGAATATTGCCAATGTGGTATTGCTGGATTCTAATTTTGCAGCAATGCCGGAAATTGTGAATCAGGGACGCCGGGTTGTAAATAATATCCGTACTGCGGCATCTATGTTTCTGATCAAAACGATTTTTTCCGTGCTGCTGTCACTGATCACGATCTTCTTCGGGGATTCCTATCCCTTTGAGCCGATCCAGATGTCTCTGATCAGTGCCTGCGCTGTTGGTATTCCTACATTCCTTCTGGCACAGGAGAATAATTATGAGAAGATCGACCATACATTTTTGCGTCATGTATTTATGAATGCATTTCCGGCTGCTGTGACCATCACGGGCTGTGTGTTCAGTGTGATGCTGGTATGCCAGAATGTATACCATTCCAATGCTATGCTGAATACAGCCTGTGTGCTTGTAACAGGATGGAATTATATGGCGGCACTTAAGACAGTTTACGCACCTCTGAATAAGTATCGAAAGGTGATCATTTACAGTATGCAGGTGATCTTTTTCGGTGCGGCGGTGGTTCTGCAGAATCTTCTGACACTGGGATCGCTGGAATTCGGAATGATCATTCTGGTGTTCCTTCTGATGACATTTTCTCCGATCCTGATCGATGTGATCACGGCCTGGCTCAGAAATATTTACAGCCGTTCGCTGGATAGTGGGGAACAGGGGAAATTTGCTGCATTTATTGATAAGCTGAGAAAATAATAATATGAGAAATAAAAAAGGACACTGCCCGTTGAAAATGGCAGTGTCCTTTTTTGCAAATAAACTGTGAAGCAGTTATCCAGTTATCCGGTGCAGAGCTGTGTAGAGAATGCAGATTGTGGATATCCGCCTGACAAAGCTATTATTTCGTGTGCATAAGCCAGATAAATCCGAAGGCCGGGATTTCTACAGCCTGTGCGTCTCTCTGAACTCCTGTGAGAAGATCTGTGTAGGTACCGTCCTGTTCGTTGATCCAGGCTACCTTATCCTGGTCGCTGAAGTTGTAGATGCAGATCAGCTTTTCTTCGGAGGTTTCTCTTACCAGGGCAAGGAGAGCTTTTTCCCAGGTTTCCAGTGTATGTGCAGAAACTTCAGGTGCAAATACCGGATGGCTGGCACGGATGGATTCCAGCTGCTCAAGGCTGTTGAAAATGCGTCCTTGGATCGTTTCGGCATCGGCTCTGTTCCGGGCAAGTGCCCAGTTGAAACGTCCATTGTGGAGCCAGCGGGGATCAGCTGCTTTGGAAATGTCTGTTTTATAGGTGTAGTCATTCAGCTGTCCGACCTCGTCACCGCTTCGAAGTACCGGAATTCCGGGGAGGGAAAGAAGCAATGCATGAAGTGCTACGTCATAGCGGATTCCCCGGCTGACACCCTCCATATTTCCTTCATAATCAAAACGCTCGATTCCTGCAAGAGATGCGGTTGTTCCGCAGAGCTCAGATTCCTCGGTTTCCGGATTTACATAAATTTCACCCCGGGCAAAGGAATCAGGGAAAATACCTGCCAGGAATTCATTCAGATAATCTCTGTGAGGCCTTTCTGTGATAAAGCTTCCTTTCAGGAAATCATAGTCCAGATTCCAGCGTACCGTGTTGCGGTTACGGAGGTAATTCTGGAATACCGGTGCCTGCGGAAGGTCTGCAGCTCTGTCGATTCCCCGGCGGAGAAGGGCAGTGTCCTTTGTGGCAACGGTATGCCAGAGATCGGACATCAGCTGGGTGCTGTTTACAATGTGAAGTTCCGGCATATCGGAAGTTCCGCCGAATGCAGCAGCCTCTGCAGGTGGGCGGTCTGTTTCGCCAAGTAGAAGAATTCCGGGGCATACGATCTCACACACCATTCGGGTCATACGCAGCAGAGAGTGAAGCTTCCAGAGATTTTCTTCCGGCATCATCGGAAGGACACCAAGGCTGAATATAGAAGCACCTTCATTTGCAAGTTCCAGGATCTGAAGAAGCATTGCATTGAAATAAGCCGGAGTCTGGAGCACACATGGCGTACCGGACTGTGGGTCATCCACAGAAAGACTTAACGGGATCTCAAGAGCCAGGCGGATACCTGCTTTCCTACAGTTAGCTGCAAGTGTGTACAGATCTTCGGAGGTTCCGATCTCCGGGATAATGCGAAGAGAGCAGTTGGAGGTTGCCTGGAAAAGATCTGTCAGGTACAGAGTGTCTGCTTTGCATTCACTGATATAGTCCAGCTTATCGGACAGCCCGGAAAGAGTATCTGCGAAGTCAGCAGGATTTACAGCCATTCCGGTGAAAGTAGTCTTACGGAACCAGTCAGGATCAGCAGCGCAGGTCTGGTCAGCTTCCTTCATGGAAAGAGAGCGCTCACGATAAATCTCTTTCATTTTTTTTGTGAGGCTTGAGAATGTGCCGGCAACTTCCGGATGATCGCGGAACAGCTCACAGTAAAGCCATTTCAGATCATTGTAGTAGTGTTTCAGACGTTTCTCGTAGAGGGCATCGTAAGCTGTGTCCTCCTTGGAAGTTTCGACTTTCAGAGGCTCAATCTTGGAAGTAGTAACTTTCGCCGGCTCAGTCTTGGAAGTCTCGACCTTGATCGGTTCGGTCTTGGAAGTCTCAACCTTGATCG
>OCHV01002424.1_pt1 | contig 10577 bp, 9 predicted proteins | sample 1538461 | NCBI WGS metagenome assembly OCHV01 (sample SAMN04571692, study PRJEB22368) | human gut metagenome | biome: human gut; material: stool | host: Homo sapiens | place: Luxembourg | collected 2012-08-03 | reverse complement strand
CCGTTTCTGATTGCTGGAAACTTATTGGGCGAATATAGATGCCAGGGATTCATACCATGGGATGATGATATTGATTTTGGACTGATAAGAGAAGAATATGATGAATTCTTTCGGTTGGCGAAGGAGAAGTTTCCGGTTTGTATCTGTGATGAGTCAAATCCAGATATGCAGAAATGGGTAGATATGTGTACCCAAAAATATGCGAATCAGTATATTTTGTTTGTGTATCATAACATGATACAGATTTCACGGGGAAGCAATGCGTTAGACCGTCTGGCAGTTGATTTTTTTGCTTATGATTATATGGAAGAAGATGCTTCTTTTGAAGCGTTTACCAGTTATGTAAATAAGATAATGGATAGGTTTTCGGAGAAAGCATTTAGTGAGCGGGAAAAGTATTATTTTATTAAAGAAGAAAAAGAAAAAGGACTTTATACCAAAGAATATTCCGATAAAATATATTTTGGAATAGACAATATGGATGTGGTTAAGAAAAAACACAATCATAATTGGATAGAGAAAGAAACGTTGTTTCCACTGAAAAAATGCATGTTTGAGGGCAAAGAGTTTTGGAGACCGAATCATATGGAGGATTTTCTGAAATATGAATATGCAGATTATCAGACTTATCCGCCAGACTTTGCAGAGAATCCACATCGTTACTGGGAAAAATATATTGAGACAAATTATTTGAATGTTGAATTTTATCTGGTGGATTCATTTGAAATATATCATTTTGCACCGTATTATAAGCTGTTTCGTAAAAATGGAGCGAATGCGGTGTTTGTAGCAGAGAATAATCGGAAGAATGTAAGCGGAAAGTGGTTTGATTATGAAGAAGCAATAAAGATTCTGAATGAACTGGGCTATAAATATAAAACAATCTGTAATCCAAATGCACAGATTGCCATGACAACACAGGATGCAGAAAATTTGCGTAAATATGGGAAAGAAACATACCGGGTACATATTAATTATGGCTATGGACTGATAAGAAACAGTTATGCATTTTCTGAAAGGACAACGAGAGGATTTCAGGCATGCGTTATACAGGGAGAATTTCAGCGGAAAAAATTACAGAAAGTGTCCGGAAGTACAAAATTAATATCTGGTGGATTTCCAAAACATTTTGGACATAAATTGCCGGATCAGAAAACAGCGAGAAATGCATATGGTATAAATGCTTCAAGGAAAGTTTTGCTATACTTTCCAACTTGGGATGAAGACTGTGGGGTTATGCAATTTGGAGATGAGATTAAGCAGTTAAGGAAGACTTACTTTATTGTAACAAAAATGCATCATGTATTAGAAAGGGATGCAGATAAAAATCTAGAAAGAAGGAAAATTTCAGAGTTTTCAGATGTTATATTGCCGGCAGATTGTGATATTGAAACTGCGGTTGCAATGGCAGATTATATTTTGGCAGATGCAAAATCAGGTGCAGCAATGGAAGCGGCTTATTTAAATAATACAGTACCATTGGCATTGCTGACAGTAAGAGAACCTGTAGAGGATTGGTTTTATCCAGAAATAGAAAAATTGGGACCGGTGGTGACTGCGAAGGATTCATTGACAGAAAAGATGGCAGAATGTCAGGTAGAAAAAAATTGGGAAGAACGAAAAAAAATTTTGGAGACCTGTTATGGAAAGCCGGATTATCCATATTTAGAAGAGGTTATCCATTATTTGATGGATGAAAAGAGTAGGGTGTAGCCATGGAAAAAAATGATATTTTAAAGAATGCTCTTCTGGATGCAAAAACAGAACTGAATACTACATATTTAGATGGATTTCTAATAGATGTAGCGGATTTGGTTTTTGAAGAAAGAGTGAAAATGAACTGTTATTATTGCGGCAGATATAATTCTAATTGGAAATGTCCGCCGAAGCTGCCGGATATTGATTATCCGAAGATGTTTCAGGAGTTTGATTATTGTGCGGTAGTATATGTAAAAGTTCCGTTTGATAAAGATACTTATGCAGATATCAGAAATGAATCATCACTTTTACTTCATAAGGCACTTTTGCAAATGGAAAAGTATATGTGGAATCATAATAATGCAACTTGTATTTCCTTTATTGGGGGCGGATGCAAGTTGTGTAAAAACGGTTGTGGAGCGGAACGATGCAATAATCCATATATGGCAAGATCTCCGGTAGAGGCAACCGGAATAAATATATTAAAAAGTATGGAAAAATATAAATTTTTCATTACATTTCCACCAAAAGATAAAATGACCCGTTGCGGATTACTGTTATGGTAGATAGGAGATAAAGCAATGACATATATATTTCTAATTGCAGGAAAAGGAAATCGGTTACAGCCTTTAACGCTGAAAATGCCGAAATCAATGTATAAACTGGATAAGGATACTACGGTATTAGAACGAATGATTGCATTAATCGAGGAAAAGGATGAAAATGTTCATTTTGTAGTAGTAGTAGGATTTATGGCAGATGAAATTAAAAAGAGATTGGCAGATAAAAGGAATATTACTTTTATTGTGAATCCATTTTATGGAATAACAAATTCCATAGCATCTTTGTGGTTTGCAAGAGATTATATGGATGAAGAAGTAACAATTATAAATGGAGATATCGTCATGGAAAAAAAATTAGTACATGATGTGGTCTGCGCAACAGCAGACCGGCCATATGTCCTGGTGGACCAGTCCATAAAGAATAATGGGGATTATAATGTTCAGGTACTGGAAAAGTCAGTGCTTGTTATGAGCAAAAATCTCGATGAATACTTTGGAGAATATGCCGGAGTAACAAAGTTGGATAAACAGTCTGCATTAAAGGTGAAAAATCAAATCGAAAAAATGGTTGGAATGGAAATGTATGATCAATGGTATGAGAATGCATTGGTGCAGATGATATTTGATGATGACTTTAATCTAGAATTTGAAGATATCAGTGACTACAAATGGACAGAGATTGATTGCGTAGATGACATGTTATTGGCAAAACAAATACATAGTAAAGAAAATGAAAGATAAGGAAGAGAAGAAAATAGAAAAGGATAATGGAACTGTGTATCGAATTGGAATAATTGGCACAGGAAGAATTGCTGCCCGCTTTTTGGCAGAAGCAAGGGAAGTTAAGGCGGCAGAAGTGACAATTGTTTACAATCCAAAAAGGGAAAGTGCACAGAAGTTTGAGCAACAGTGGAATGTTCAAAGTACAGATGACTTAATGTTGTTTTTCCTGATGTCGGATATTGTATATGTTGCATCTCCGCATGAGACGCATTATGGATATATACAAAAGGCATTGCAAAAGGACAAACATGTTATCAGCGAGAAGCCAATGGTTTTAAAGAAGGCTGAAGCGGAGAAATTGTGCAGACTGGCAGAAGAAAGAAATCTTATTTTGTTAGAAGGGATTAAAACACTCTATTGCCCGGGGTATCAAATGGTTCTAAAACTTGTAGCAGGTGGAACAATCGGAACGCTTTGCAATGTGGAAGCCTGTTTTACCAAGCTGGAAAAGAGACATACTAGGGAATTAAATGATACGTTATATGGTGGAAGCTTTACAGAACTGGGGAGTTATGGATTACTTCCGGTTTTGCAGCTGTTGGGAAATAATCCCTCAGAGATAAGAATAGATTCCCTTTTTTCTGAAAAAGGGATAGATTTATTTACCAGAGTGTCTTTTATATATGAAAGTGCATTAGCAGATATTACCTGTGGTTTGGGCGTAAAGTCAGAAGGGAGACTGTTATTATCTGGAACAGAAGGCTATATTCTGGTTGCTGCACCGTGGTGGAAAACACAGCATATTGAAGTGCATTATGAAGATGCTTCTGTGGTAGATGTTTATGAAGAACCCTATGTAGGGGATGGATTACGATATGAGATAGCAGAAATAATCAGAAGAATTGAGGAACATGAGACGAAAATAGAAGAAACGGCAGAAATAATAGAGAGAGCATCTATTATGGAAATGTTTTTGAAAAAGAGAAATAAGGAGTAACATGAAATCATACGTTTTATTTGGAGCAGGGGCGAATGCAGCAAATGCTGTTCGCATAATAGGAAAAGATAAAGTTGCATTTATCGTAGACAATGATAAGAGCAAGATGGGGACAGATATTTCAGAAATTCCGGTATACTATTTTCCTGAGAAGGAGAAAGACTGTGCTTCTTATCAAATTGTAATTACAACATCTGAAAAGTTTTATTATGAGATTAGTATGCAGTTGGAAGACTGCGGAATTCATTCATATATATCTTTAAATTATATTCAGATGCAGAAAACAAAAGAAAAAATACAGAATAGATTTAATTGCATAGAAGTATATGAGCATGCGATAGAGTGGATAAAAAATCATTCCATAGACGGTCATGCAATTATGTGTACATCAGAACGAAGAAAGGAATATCCGGAAGTGACCGGCTACTATATACCGACTTTGTTACGTTGGGGGTACCGGGTGCTGGCATTAAATTATGCAGAGTGGCTTTTGCAGGTACAAAAAAAAGATGGCTCCTGGTATGATATGGATGACAGAGCACCATATATCTTTGATACGGCGCAGATATTAAAAGGTTTGATTGCTGCGAGAGAACTGTATAAAAATACAGATACCATAGATGATGCGATTCAAAGAGGCATAGACTGGATATTAAGCTGCATGACAGCGGAGGGGCAGCTTGTTACGCCGGACAAGGAATGTTGGGGAAATGATGAATCCATGTGTTCGGAATTAATTCATTTGTATTGCCTGAGTCCTTTGATTGAGGCGGGGAAATTATACCATAAAGAAGAATATTCAGAGAAAGCCCAATTGATTTTGAACTATTATAAAGAAAATTATCTGGATAAAATATTAAATTTCAGTCTGTTATCACACTTTTATTCTTATGTGATAGAGGCATTGGTGGATTTAGGAGAAGAAGATTTGGCTAGGTCTGCCATGAAACAGATGGAGACATATCAGAAGAAATCTGGTGCAATTTCGGCATATTATAATGTTGATTGGACATGTTCTACCGGAATGTTTCAGATGGCAGTCATCTGGTATAAATTGGGTGATTTTGAACATGGAGAAAAGACTTTTCAGTATGCCTGTAGATTACAAAATGAGACCGGGGGATGGTATGGAAGTTATTTGTCGGAAGATAATGAAAAGGAGATGAATAACTATTTCCCATTGGAAGAGATAAGCTGGGCAAATAAATATTTTTTAGATGCACTATATTATCGCAATTGTCTTTCTTTTCAGCTAGAAGCAGATTGTTTTATTGAAACAATTGCAAAAGAGGATGAAAGATATTGTATCATTCGGGAAAGAGTAAGCAAAGCTGGAAGTAGTGCAAAGATTTTGGATGTTGGATGCGGCAAAGGGCGTTATATTAAGAACCTTTTGGAAGAAGTACCGGATTGTACATATTTTGGAGTAGATATTTCAACGAGAGTAATGGATGTATTGAAAGGATATTCAGTAGAATGCAGGGAAGGAACCTTGACACATATTCCATATGAGGATAAGACTTTTGCAGTGACATATACTTGTGAAGCATTAGAACATGCAGTGGATTTTGAAAGTGCTATAAGAGAGATGGTACGGGTAACACAAAGTGGTGGATATATTATTGTAATTGACAAAAATGATGAGAATTATGGAATGCTTGAAATCGGGGAATGGGAACACTGGCCGAATGAAAATAGATTAAAAGAACTTATGGAACAGTATTGCCGGACGGTTGAAGTCAGACATGGTTTACAATATGACGAAGTAAAAGAATCGGATTTATTTACTGCATGGATAGGAAAAGTAAAATGAAAGTATTGGTAGTATTTGGAACCAGACCGGAAGCAATTAAAATGTGTCCGGTAATCAAAAAACTCAAAGAAAAATCAAATATTATATGCAGGGCCTGCCTTACAGGACAACATGAGGAAATGCTGAATCAGGTAATGGAAACATTTGACATAAAGAGTGATTATAATCTGCATGTTATGACGGAACGCCAGACACTGGCCGGAGTATCTGCAAGGATTATGACGGGACTGCAGGAAATATATGAAAAGGAGAAACCGGATGTGGTTTTGGTTCATGGGGATACTACAAGCTCTTATATTGCTGCTGTCTGTGCATTTTATCAGCATATTCCAATCGGACATGTGGAAGCGGGATTGCGAACTTATCAATTGCAGTCTCCATTTCCGGAGGAATTTAACAGACAGAGTATAGATATGATTTCGGATATTTATTTTGCACCAACGAAGCTGGCACAACAGCAGCTTCTGAACGAAGGAAAGAATGCGGCGCATATTTATGTAACTGGAAATACAGCACCATCCGGGAGTCTTATTACAGCAGTGATCTGGAATGGTGCAAGGACAGCCGTTTTATACTTCTGACGGCGCATCGGAGGGAGAATATTGGGGAACCGATGTATCATATGTTTGCGGCAGTCAGGAAAATAATAGAGAATAACCCAGATGTAAAAGTAATCTATCCTATACATAAGAATCCGCAGGTAAGAAAGATTGCAGAAGAAGTGTTTGCAGGTTGCGACAGAATTCGCATGGTAGAGCCGTTAGATGTAATGGATTTTCACAATTACATGAAGCAGAGCTATCTGATTCTTACAGACAGTGGCGGAATCCAAGAGGAGGCACCGGCACTGGGAATTCCGGTACTGGTTATGCGGGACACCACAGAACGCCCGGAAGGTGTGGAAGCAGGAATCTTAAAACTGGTAGGAACAGATGAAGCATGCATCATAAAGGAAGCAGAACAGCTTTTGTGGGACAAAGCGATGTATGAGAAAATGAGTCAGGCGAAGAATCCATATGGAGATGGCCATGCATCAGAGAGAATCGTTGAGTGTTTGCTGAAAGAATTTGGAGGATGAAGTGCCGGAGATATCAATAGTTTTACCGACTTATAACGGAGAGAAATATTTAAAACAGTCAATAGAGAGTATTCTGGGACAGACCTATACAGACTGGGAACTGATTGTTGTAAATGACTGCTCTACAGACAGTACACAGGAGATTATAGATTTCTATAGAAAGAAAGACACCAGAATCAGAACCATATTTAATTATACAAATCAAAAGCTTCCAGAGTCATTGAATATAGGATTCCGGGAAGCGAAAGGTGAATATTTTACATGGACATCCGATGATAATGCGTATCAGCCGGATGCATTGGAAAAAATGCTGACATATCTTAAGCAGAATCCCGATGTTCCTTTTGTATGTACAAAATGTGATATTGTGGATGAGTATGACAAAGTACTTGGGCAGACGGAAGAATATGATGAAAAGAAAATGCTGATTAATAATTATGTGGGAGCATGTTTTTTATACCGGCGGGAAGTGGCAGAACAGATTGGATGTTATAATAAGTCAAAGTTTCTGGTAGAAGATTATGACTACTGGTTACGAATTCTTTTTAAGTATCATAAAATAGGCTATATAGACGAAGTGTGTTACCGTTATCGGAGACATGGCGGAAGCCTGACAGAAAAAAGAAGAGTAGAAATACAACAACAGCTTTTACGGCTGCATAAAGAATATCTGAAGGAATTGTTAGAAGAACTTGAGGGAGAAAAGGCATTATTATGCTGTCTTTATTATGAATTTGCATGGAATGGAATGGCGGATGCGAAGATAAAGGATATATTTGCAAAACAGATACCGGAAATAGGCATGGATGTAAAAGAAGAATCAGACCGGAAGATTGTGATATACGGTGCAGGAGCATATGGGAGAAATGCATATGAACGATATGAGGATAAGATAGCTTTTTATGCGGATAGAAATGCAACATTACAGGGAACTTTTTTGAATGAAAAAAGAATCATTTCTTTAGAAAAAATGAAAGAAATGAGTGCAGAATATCAAATTTTTATTGCTGCAAGTGCCATGCATGTTTATGATTTTATAAAGACTCTGCAGGGACTTGGGATAAAGAAATGCCATGTAATAGAATTTCCGCTTACAAACTAAAGGAAGGGTTATAGATGGAACGGGCAGTAAAGAAATACATTTTCTGGGGAGCCGGTACACATGGAAGGCTGGCGGTAGAGAAGTTTGGACAGAATCATACTACAGATGAAAGTTTGACAGGTTTTATTGATAAGAATCAGACAGGTGAATTTTGTGGATATCCGATATTAACGGAACAGGAAATTCATAAGGATACAGAAGTGCTGGTTATTACAGTGGATAAGACAGAATTTGTGGCAGAGATATATGAACAGGCAAAAAAGAGTGGCTATAAAAAGGTTTACTGGTTTACCAGTGTAAAACAGAAAAAGACCGGAAAATTTCTTCTCGACTATTGTGTGAACTGCAAGACCTGGGGAGACTTGGTGCTTTCTCAGGCGGAGATACATGTAGTAGATTATTGCAATTTAAATTGCAGAGGATGTGCCCATTATTCTCCGATATTCAAAAAAGAACTGCCGGACAGGGAAAGCAGAATCAATGATATCAGAAAATTAAAGGATAAGTTTTCCCATATTATCAAGTTCTTTCTGATGGGCGGAGAACCTTTTTTGAACCCGGATATTATTTCTTATATTGAAGAAACGAGAAAAATTCTGCCAGATACGATGATTCAGATTGTAACGAATGGTTTATTGATTCCGAAATTAAGTCAGGAAGTATGGAAGGCAATATATGAGAACCGGATTGTAATCAGCATCTCCGAATATGAGCCGACACACAGTATGATAAACAGAATTAAGGACATTTTAGAGGAACATGATGTGGCATATATCCTTCGGCCTTATGAATCAAAGACGAAATTTATCAAACCACTTTCACTGATACCGGATAGTAAATATGAAAAGGAATGTATATCAAACGGCTGTATTAATATCTGGAATGGACAGATTGCCAGATGCCCGAATTTGATGTATATCAATCGGTTTAATGAAGCGTTTCAGACAGCACTTCCGAATCAGGGGATTTATGAGCTGGATTCACTGGATGGAAGAGAGATAATCCGGTTGATGAAGGAAGCGGTTCCGTTATGTGATTATTGTATCCATAATGAAATAAGCTGGGGAAGCTGTGGAAACCATCCGACATTATATGATTTCGCAGAGGAAGATTAATCTATGAACAAGGAATTAAGCATTATAGTACCGATGTATAATGCAGAGCGTACGATAGAGAAGTGTCTGCAGAGTATATTGGGACAAACCTATTCGAATTTTGAACTGCTTCTGGTAAATGATGGCTCAGAGGATAAAACCTTACAGATTTGTGAGGCATATGCAAAGAAAGACAAAAGAATCCGAATCCTTTCACAGGAAAACAAAGGATTGATTAAAGCCCGTAAGCTGGGCGTGAATGCAGCGACTAGCGCAGTCGTAGGATTTGTAGACAGTGATGACTGGATAGAAGAAGACATGTATGCGGAATTGATGAAAATCTACAAAGAGACAGGCTGTAAACTGGTATCCTCTGGGATTTACAGGGATTATCCGAAGGATGATTATACAATAGAAGTTTGTGACCACTTTGAAGAAGGTTTATATCAGAATCTTTCGGCAGAGATTTATCCAACGATGCTGTGGGATAGTAAGTGGTCTGATTTTGGTTTATATTGCACACTGGTAAATAAACTGTTCCAGCGTGAAACATTAAGAGAAATTTATGATGAAATAGATACTAGAGTGTTTTATGGAGAGGATTGTCTGACCTTGTATTCTTATATGATGAGGATTCAAAGTATCTATATTTTGAAAAAATCTTTTTATCATTATATCATCTGGCAAGGGTCTATGTGCAGAAGTGCAGATGAAAAACTGCTTTGTAATACCTACTATTTGTTTCAGGGGTTACAGAAGGAATTTCAGAAAGTCAATGAACAGGAAATAAAGTTTGCATTATTAAAACAGCTTAGGAGATATATTTTGGAGATGGAGTCACACACGCTTAGCATGTTGTATGGGATAGATACAGTGGCAATGGGAGAATGGAATTATGATTTCTCGGAAGTGTTGAATAAGAAAGTGGTGCTTTATGGTGCAGGCGGAGGAAGCAGAGCTCTTTATCGTTATTTAAAGGATAGGTGTGACATAGTAGCATGGTTAGATAAAGCACCGGAAGGGAAAGATATGAGATGCCTGCATGAGATACTTCCGGCGGATAAAATCCCGAAGCTTGATTTTGATTATCTTGTAATCTCGGTATTGAGTAAGGAACTGGCGCAGAGCATCAGAAAAGAACTGATGGAGCTGTATCATGTGCAAGCTGATAAAATATTATGGCAGCAGGCAGAGCATACATCCATATTTGAGAATGCATAGAGAAAATAAAGGAGAATACCATGCTTCATCTATTGAATGGTTCCAGAAAAGAACTGGCAAAGTATATCAAAGAACAGAATAAAAAAATTGTTGTATATGGAGCCGGCATGATTGGAAAAGTGATTATTCCGGACTATCTTCTACAATATGATATAATAGATAATTTACAGTTCTATGTGGATATGGATGTACGAAAACAGCAGAAAGGTATTGAGGTTCAGGGACAGCATTATGAAGTCTGTTCAAAGGACGGCCTTTTAAAGATGCCAAAGGACAGCATTTTACTGG
>OCHV01002419.1_pt1 | contig 10599 bp, 7 predicted proteins | sample 1538461 | NCBI WGS metagenome assembly OCHV01 (sample SAMN04571692, study PRJEB22368) | human gut metagenome | biome: human gut; material: stool | host: Homo sapiens | place: Luxembourg | collected 2012-08-03 | reverse complement strand
CCCGCGACGGCTTCCGCGAGACACATCTGCCGCAGGCGGTTGGCCGTAGTCTCGAATTCATGCTCGACGCCGCGGTGCTGGTATCCCAGCGCGATTTCGAGGTGGAGCACCTGCTCGCCGTTGCAGATGAAGCGGAACGCGCCGGGTTCGATGATTCCCGCATGAATCGGGCCGACGTTCACTTCGTGCAGCGAACGGCCCTCCATCGTGTAGAAAGGGTAGTTGTCCATCGTACTGCCGCGGTCGAACCGGTCGAACGGAAAACGCAGCGGCTTGGGCCACGGCATGCCGTCGAAACGCACGCCGTAACGTTCGGCGATGTCGCGCTCGAACGGGTGCACCTGCGGGTGCAGGGCTGTGAGCGAAGGGAGTTCCTGCTCGTCGTAGTACTCCATGGCGTGCGACGCGATCAGCACCTTGGCCTCCGTGTCGTCGAGCAGCAGGCAGAAGAACCGGAGCCGGTCGCCGAGCGGCAGGGCGAAATAGTGGGCTATATGGTAACGCGCGTCGGCCAGCTTGGCGGCCAGATCGGCGTAGAATTCGGCGTACGACGCTTCGGGAATTTCAGACAGCGGTACGGCGGGGGCTGTATTATCGGTTATATAATATTTCATAACGCGGCGATTTCGGTGATGATCCGTTGCAGAAGTTCCGGCTGCCACATGCCCAGTACGATGGCGGCCGCGAGCAGCGACAGGGCCGACCACGAGAGCGCCTTGTGGGCTTTCGAGGGGTGCAGGCGGTCCTGATTGGGCTGGTAGCAGAGCCGGATCAGACGCGATCCGAACGAGTAGATGACGATGCACATGAGCAGCAGCAGTCCCGCCACGAGCCACCAGTTCCGGTCGGTGATGACCTGCTTGAGGATCATCAGCTCGGAGAGGAACAGCGGCGAGGGCGGGAAGGCCAGCAGTACGACCATGCCCGTCAGCAGGCCGACGGCCCCGACGCGGTTGATGCGGATGTAGTCGCCGATGCGGTTGATGCGGTAGCTGTCATACACCTGCCGTACGACGGCCATCTGCAGGAAGAGACTGCTCTTGATGAGCGTATGGCAGAATACGTGGAACAGCGCCGCCCATACGCCGATGCCGCCGATGCCCAGTCCGATGGCGGCGATGCCCATGTTCTCGACGGTGGAGTAGGAGAGGAAGCGCTTGTAGTTGTTGGTGCGGCGCAGGAAAAGCGCGCCCACGCCCAGTGAGAGAATGCCCACGATGAGCAGTACCGAGCGCACCCACGGGAAAACCTCCGTTCCGGCGAGCAGTTTGTAGACGCGCAGCAGCGCGAGGAATCCGGCGTTGACCAGTCCCGTGGAGATCAGCGCAGAAGCAGGCGCGGGGGCCGCGAAATTGGCGTCTATGCCGACCGTGTAGAGCGGGAACAGCTCCAGTTTGCAGCTGTATCCGCTGAGAATCAGCAGGAAGGCTGTCTTCAGGTAGAGCGGGTTGCCCGATGAGGCCGCTTCGGCGACGGCTTCGTACGAAAGCGTTTCGCATTTGGTCGCGGCGGCCAGCAGCAGGATGCCCAGATAGGCCATGGCGATGCCCGTCGAGCAGACGAAGACGTATTTCCACGCCGCTTCGAGCGCCTGCGCCGTGCGGCGGTGGCAACGTCGTGGCGGCCCACGAGGACATCGACTCCGCCGAGCAGAGCGTCGTCGCTTCGAGGAAAATCCACGTCACGGCGAGGTTGTTGGCGAAATAGGCTCCGGCGATGGCCGTGGTGAGCAGCATCAGCAGGGCGAAATAGAGACGGTAGGAGCGGAGGTCCTCCCCTTGCAGGTAGGCTTCCGAGTGGCCGAAGACGTACATCGAGACGACGACGAGCAGCAGGTAGAAGAGCGTGCCGAGCGCGTCGAAGGTGAAGAATGCGGCCGAGGTCGTGTCGTAAAGCCCGCCCCAGAGCAGCAGGCCCGCGGCGGCGATCTGAACGGCGTAGAAGAGTATGCCGGCGGCGAGAACCGCACGTTTGGTCCGGGCGAAGAGCGCCGTGACGGCGATCAGGATGCTGGCGATCAGGTAGTATATCATGGCGTCAGTCCTTTACGTTGGTGAGTGAATCGGCGTCGTCGGCGTGTATCTTGCCGTCGATCTTGGTGAAGAAGATACCCAGCATCAGCACCGAGATCAGGATGTCGAGCAGGATGGCGATGTTGATGAGCAGCGGCATTTCGACGCCTATGGCCATCGAAAAGAGGAAAACGCCGTTCTCGATCACCAGAAAGCCGACCATGTGCGAGAAGATGCGCGAGCGCAGGACGATCAGGATCAGGCCGCTCAGCAGGGCGTATAACGCCACGCCGAAGAAGACGAGGTCGATGGCCGAGTCGGCGATGTAGTAGGTGATCGAGGCGCTGACTGCCAGCGCCATGAGCGACAGCAGGAGCGAACCCGACTGCGACGATCCGGAGCGGCGTACGCGGTTGATCTTGGTTTTGCGGATCATGGCGAAGAGGATGGCCGGGACCAGCAGGGCCTTGAACGCCAGCGTCTCGATGGCGATGAAGATCAGTTCCAGCGGATTGATGGCGTGCAGGCGCAGCAGGGCGACGGCGAAGAGAATCCACCCCTGCAGTCCGATGATCGACGCGAAGTTGCGGAAACGTTCGGTGATCGCCAGATAGACGAGCGTGATGACGTAGAGTATGACCAGCGGGAGTATCATTGGATGCTGATGTTTAGTTGCAGCAGGTAGCCCGTGAAGAAAACCAGAGCCGCCAGAGCCGCGATGGTGAGAATGAATGTGGTGTTGCGCGAGAGTTTGTTGCGGGCCTGCGTCGATTCGACCACGCCGACCGAGAGTCCGGTGAGGAGTACCGCCAGCGGCGCCGCGGCCCACCAGTGGGGACAGAGCGCCGCCGTCACGGCGTCGGCCGCCAGCATCGAGAGCGCCGCGGTTTTGAGCCACCCGGCGATTTTGATCATGCCGAGGTCCGTGCCGCAGTAGTCGAGGCACATCACTTCGTGGATCATCGTCAGTTCGAGGTGGGTGCGGGGATCGTCCACCGGTACGCGGCCGCTTTCGGTGAAGACGATCTTCACCAGCACGTAGGCCGTGAGCACCAGCAGGACGGTCAGCTGCAGGTCGCCCGTCGCCGCTTCGGCGAAGATCCGGGCGAACGACGTGTGGCCCGCCAGCAGGGCCAGCGTGCCGGCCGTGAGCATGAGCGCCGGTTCGACCAATGCGCCGTAGAGGGCTTCGCGGCTCGCGCCCATGCCTTCGAACGAACTTCCGGTGTCCATGGCGCCGAGGATCAGCGCGAAGCGGCCGAGAGCCATCAGGTAGGCGAAGCAGACGATATCGCCGTCGAACGACAGCAGGGGTTTCAGCTCCCCGACGGGGATGAAGAGCACGGCGACGATCGCCGAGCCGAGGTAGACCGACGGCACGGCGCGGAACAGCGCCGAAGCGGTCGTCGAATAGACCGCGCCTTTGCGCAGCAGCAGGCGCACGTCGTAGAGGTGCTGGGCGAAGCGGATGCCCCGGCGGCCCGCCAGCACGGCCCGCGTGCGGTTTATCAGGCCCGGAATGCAGACGGCCGTCAGCAGGATCAGGAGTGTATTGAGTGCCGTCATCGTCAGATCAGGTTAAAGATGGACAACAGGAATATCAGGACCAGAAACGCCAGTGCGAAGAGCACGTAGTGGTTGATCTTGCCCGTACGCAGGCGCATGGCGCGCTTGTTTATCACGCGCAGCAGTTCGACCCACCATGCCGCGAAGAGTTTGTCGAAGCGGTCCTTGTGGCGGATGTCGAAGTTGTGCGCGGCAGGGAAAATCTCGCCTTTGCCGACGGCGCCGCCTTCGCCGCTGTTCTGCGTGAGCGACGTGGCGATCGACTGCAGTCCTTCGGAGTAGGATTCGCCGCTGTACTGCATCCGCACGTTGGGTGAGGTGAAGCCGCAGCCCCATGTCGCGCTGTCGGTCACCTTGCGCGTGCGCAGGGCGCGGCTGCGAAGCCATGCCAAGAGTCCGACGACCAGAATCAGCAGCCATGCCGTGCGGCTGACGGCCGCCAGCGTGGGCGACAGCAGGTAGTCCGCCGCATCGGCGGGGTGGTGGATGAAAAATCCCGCGGCGCGGGTTACCGCGCTCACGGCGGTTTGCGGAAAGAGTCCGATGAAGAGGATTCCGGCCAGCGGCAGCGCCATGGCGGCGATGCGGAAATTATCGACCTCGGAGGCTTCGGCCACTTCGTGCGTGCGGGGCGCGCCGAGGAACACCGTGCCGTAGAGCTTGGTGAAGGCCAGAATCACAACTCCGCCGATCAGCGCCAGTGCGGCCAGTCCGGCCGCCGAAGCGAGCACGTCGCTGCCCGAAGCGATGCCGTCGAGCATGCCGAGGTAGATCAGCAGTTCCGAGACGAACCCGTTGAGCGGCGGCAGGGCGCAGATGGCCGTCGTGCCGGCCAGAAACAGCAGGCCCGTGACGGGCATGTGCCTGCCCAGCCCTCCCAGCGCGTCGAGCGAGGTGGTGTGCGTTTGGGAAAGTATGTTGCCGGCTCCGAAGAAGAGCAGCGATTTGAACAGCGAGTGGTTGAGCGTGTGGAGCAGTGCGCCCGAAAGTCCGCAGATCGCCGCGAGCTGGTTGCCCGAACTCTTGCCCAGCGCCGCGATGCCCAGTCCGATCAGGACGATGCCGATGTTTTCGATCGATGAGTAGGCCAGCAGCCGCTTCACGTCGTTCTGCGCCGCGGCGAGGATCACGCCCCAGAGTCCCGTGACGATGCCTGCGACGAGCAGGATCAGGCCTGTGGTACGGAGCGTCGGCAGGTCGGCGATCTGCGCCGTGACGCGCAGGATGCCGTAGACGCCCGTCTTGATCATCACGCCCGACATCAGGGCCGAGACGTGCGACGGGGCGGCGGGATGCGCTTCGGGCAGCCAGACGTGCATCGGGAACATGCCGGCCTTCATGCCGAAGCCCGCAAGGAAGACCACGAACAGCGGCAGGGCGGGCTGCGTGCGGAAATATTCGCCCAACAGGGCGAAGTCGGCCGATCCGCAGACGCTGTCCAACCGCACGAAGCCGATGAGCAGCAGGGCGAATCCCACGTGCATCATGATCACGTAGGCCAGCGCGGCGCGGCGCACTTCGCGGCGCTCGGCGTCGAACAGGATCAGCAGGAACGATGCGACGGTCATCAGCTCCCAGAAAAAGAGGAATGAAAATCCGCCTTCGGAGGTCACTACGCCCAGCATGGCGTAGAACATCGTCGCCAGCGCGGTGTAGTGCAGCGAGATGTGGGCCGGGGATTTGCGTCCGAGGTAATGCGCGAGATATCCCCGCGAGTAGAGCACCGCGGCGACGGCCCCGACCGAGACGATCAGCGCGAACAGCGCCGAAAGAGGGTCCATCGAGCCAGCGTCGCTTCCGAAGAGGAAGACGTCGGTCGCCCACAACCGTACGGTGTGTCCGCCGGCAAGCACTCCGACGGCCGTTGCCGACGCCCAGAGCGCTCCCGCCGCGACGACTGCCAGCGTCGCCCACACCTTGGCCTTGAGAGGGGCGGCGAATATCAGCGTCGTCACCACCGCCAGTGCGAGAAGTGAATAGAGAAACATGAGCTATTTGTGTGTAATTATACTGTTTATACCGTGCCGCCGTGCGGCGGAACCGGCGATGCGGACCGTTTTGTCCGTATCGCTAACCGTTTGCCACGGAGACCATCACCACTGCGGCCACTGCGGCCGTTTCGGTGCGCAGCCGCTGCGCGCCGAGGGTTATCTCCTCGAATCCGTTCGCGCGTGCGAAAGCGATCTCTTCGGGCGAAAAATCGCCTTCGGGACCGATCAGGATCAGCGCCGCCTCGCCCCTGCGGAGCGTCGCCGGGAGGTAGGTTTTGCCTTCGGGCGACTGCGCCGGGGCGCAGTGGGCGATGAATTTGCGCCCTTCGAAGGGCATGGCCGCCGCTTCGCCGAAAGGCGTGAGCGGACGCAGCGTGGGACGGTAGGCTTTGAGCGACTGCTTCATGGCCGCCGTGATGACCCGTTCGCCGCGTTCGGGCTTGAAGACCCGGCGTTCGCAGTGCTCGGTTTCGAGCGGGATGATCGTGCCGACGCCCACTTCGGTCGCCTTTTCGAGGAACCATTCGAAGCGGTCGGCGTTCTTGGTCGGCGCAACGGCCATCGTCAGCGAATAGGGGAGCGCCTCCCACCCGGCGCGGGTCTCCGTGACGCGCACCGTGCAGCGTTTCGGATTGTCGTCCGTAATCTCGCAGCAAAATAAATTGCCCCTCCCGTCAGTTATATGAAGGGTATCTCCGCGTCCCAGACGCAGCACCCGCACGCAGTGTTTCGACTCCTCTTCGCTCAGCGTATGGAGGGGCGGCGTGATGTCGGGGGCGTAAAAAAGTTGCATACCTCTTATAATTTACTAACTTTGCAACATTGTACGGATGCCTTGCGCGCGTCCGTATTTTCAGCTCGCAAAGTTACATAAAATAACATGAATAGATGAAACGTATTGCAGGTTTATTCACAACACTCTTACTGCTTATGGCACTTGCGTCATGCAACTCCCCGAAAAGCGCCGGGGAGAATCCCTTCTTCACCCAGTGGGACACGCCTTTCGGCGTGCCGCCCTTCGATAAGATCCGCGCCGAACACTTCATGCCCGCCTTCGAGCGCGGCATGTCGCTGCACGACGCCGAGATCGACGCCATCACCTCGAACAACGACGAGCCGACGTTCGAGAATACGATTCTGGCTTACGACAACGCCGGACAGATGCTCGCGCAGACCGAGCTGATTTTCAGCATGCTCTGCGCCGCCGAGACCAACGAACGGATGCAGGCCCTGCAGGAGCAGGTGATGCCCCTGCTCTCGGCGCACCGCGATAAGATCCGGCTCGACGAGAAACTTTTCGCCCGCGTGAAGGATGTCTATGACCGGCGCGCGTCGCTGGGACTCGACGCCGAGCAGAGCCGACTGCTCAGAAAGACCTACGACGCTTTCGTGCGCTCCGGCGCCCTGCTCGACGCCGGACAGAAAGCCCGGCTGAAGGAGATCAACGGCGAGCTGTCGCTTACGGCCGTGAAGTTCGGCAACAACATTCTGGCCGAGAACAACAACTTCGCGCTCGAACTGACGGCGGACGATCTGGAGGGACTGCCTTCGGGCGTCCGCGACGCCGCGCGCGAGAAGGCGCAGGCGATGGGCAAGGGCGACAAGTGGGTCTTCACGCTCCACAAGCCCAGTCTGATTCCGTTCCTGACCTATTCGGCCAAGCGGGACCTGCGCGAAAAGATCTATAATGCCTACCTGAACCGCTGCAACAACGGCGATCAGTACGACAACAAGCAGCTCATCAACGACTTCATCCGTCTGCGTACGGAGAAGGCCAAGATGCTGGGCTATCCGTCGTACGCCGCCTATGTCGTGGCCGACGAGATGGCCGGCACGACCGATGCGGTCTACGCGCTGCTGGACCAGATATGGACGCCGGCGCTCGACCGCGCCGGGGAGGAGCTGGCCGAGATGGACAAACTCCTGCAGAAGGACGTTCCGGGCGCGACGTTCGAGTCGTGGGACTGGTGGTATTACGCCGAAAAACTGCGCAAGCAGAACTATGCACTCGACGAGGAGATGCTGCGTCCCTATTTCTCGCTCGAAAACGTGCAGGGCGGCATTTTCTACCTCGCCAACCGGCTTTACGGCATCACCTTCCAGCCCATCGTGGCGCCGCTCTATCATCCTGAGGCGATCGCCTACGAGGTGCTCGACGCCGACCAGTCGCATCTGGGCGTGCTCTATTTCGACTTCTTTCCGCGTGACGGCAAGAGTCAGGGGGCGTGGTGCGGCAACTATGTCGAACAGACCTACCGGGACGGCGAGCGCGTCGCTCCCGTGGTGAGCATCGTCTGCAACTTCACCCGTCCGGTGCGCAACACCCCTGCGCTGCTGACGCTCGACGAGACCGAAACGCTCTTCCACGAATTCGGCCATGCGCTCCATTTCCTGTTCCACGACGTGAAATACCGCGGACTCACGGAGGTCGAGGGCGACTTTGTGGAGCTTCCGTCGCAGATCATGGAAAACTGGGCTTTCGAACCCGAAATGCTGAAACAGTACGCCGTGCATCACCGCACGGGCGAGGTGATTCCCAAATACCTCGTCGATAAACTGCGCAGGAGCGAACTCTTCAATCAGGGTTTCGCCACTACGGAGCTGATCGCCGCGTCGCTTTCCGACATGGACATCCACTCGACCACCGACTACGAACCGTTCGACCCGATGGTCTTCGAGCGCCGGGCGCTCAACGAGAAGCGCGGCCTGATTCCGCAGATCGAACCCCGCTACCGTTATCCCTATTTCAGCCATATTTTCGACGGCGGCTATTCGGCGGGCTACTACTTCTATACGTGGGCCGAAGTGCTCGACAAGGATGCGTTCGCGGCCTTCCGTGAGAGCGGCGATCTGTTCAACAAGAAGATCGCCGCCGATTTCCGCACCAAGATCCTCGCCCGCGGCGGTTCCGAGGACGGCATGACGCTCTACCGGGCCTTCCGCGGGGCCGATCCCGACAAGCGGGCGATGCTCCGCGGCCGCGGCCTGCTCGCCGAACCCGATCCGCAGCCGGACGAAGAGGCCCCGATCCCCCTCGAACCGGAATCGGACGGGCAATAGACGAATCGTGAAAAATAACCCAATATTTGCAGTAACATGAAAAAAGCACTTATCATTATGACCTTTTCAGCTATGGCGGCAGGCTGCGCCGACAATTCGATTCCCAAAGCGCAGCTGCCCGAACTGGATACCACCAACCCCCTGCTGGCGGAGTGGAACACGCCCCACCAGACTCCGCCGTTCTCGCAGATCGAGCTTTCGGATTACGAGCCTGCGTTCGATGCGGCCATCGCCTGCTCGCGCGCCGAGATCGAGGCGATCGTCAATAACCCCAAGAAACCGACCTTCGGCAACACCATCGTGGCGCTGGAGCGTCAGGGGGCGCTGCTCGACCGCATTTCGGGTGTTTTCTACAACCTGCTCGAAGCCGCGACCTCGGACCAGATGCAGGAGATCGCGCTGCGCGTTCAGCCCAAGCTCACCGAGCTGTCGAACGACGTTTCGCTCAATCCGGAGCTTTTCGCCCGCGTGAAGGCGGTTTACGAGAAACCCGGCCGCGGTCTTTCGAAAGAGGACAGGAAACTGCTGGAAGACACCTACCAGAGTTTCGCCCGCAACGGCGCCGCCCTTTCGGACGCCGATAAGGAGCTTTACCGCAAGTATACCTCCGAGCTGTCGGCCGCGACCCTGCAGTTCGGTCAGAACGCGCTGGCCGCGACCAACGCCTTTACGATCAACATTACCGATCCTAAGGTCGTTGCCGAACTGCCCGCATTCGTCCGGGAGGGTATGGCCGCCGACGCCAAGGCGCGCGGCGAGAAGGGTTGGACCGTGACGCTGCAGGCGCCGAGCTATGTGCCGTTTATGACCTATTCGTCGAACCGCGCCCTGAAGGAGAAGCTCTGGCGCGCCTACAATTCGCGCGCGCTGGGCGGCGAGAACGACAACACGCAGATCGTGAAGCAGATCGCCAACCTGCGCCTGAAGATCGCCAACCTGCTGGGTTACAAGTGCTACGCGGATTACGTGCTCGAACGCCGCATGGCCGAGAATACTCCGACCGTCACGGCGTTCCTCGACGAACTGCTCGGCGAGACCAAAGCCTATGCCGACAAGGATTACCGGATGATCGGCGACTATGCCGCCTCGCTCGGCTTCAAGGGCCAGCTGATGCCGTGGGACTGGGGCTATTACAGCGAAAAATACAAGGACGAGAAATATGCGCTCAACGACGAGGTCGTGAAGCCCTATCTGAAGCTCGAAAACGTCAAGAAGGGCGTGTTCATGCTCGCCAACAAGCTTTACGGCCTGAATTTCACGCCCAACGACAAGATCGAGGTCTATCATCCCGACGTGACGGCCTATGACGTAACCGACGAGAACGGCCGCTTTATGGCCGTGCTCTACCTCGACTTCTTCCCCCGCGAGTCGAAGCGTTCGGGTGCGTGGATGACCGAATTCCGCGGCACGAAGATCGAGGACGGCGAGGAGACCCGTCCGCTGGTGTCGCTGGTGATGAACTTCACCAAACCCACCGAGACCGCGCCGTCGCTGCTGACGTTCGACGAGCTGGAGACTTTCCTCCACGAGTTCGGACACGCCCTGCACGGCATGCTGGGCGAGGGCAAATACGAGTCGCAGACCGGTACGAGCGTTTACCGCGACTTCGTCGAGCTTCCTTCGCAGATCATGGAGAACTGGGCTACCGAGAAGGAATTCCTCGACCTGTGGGCCGTGAACTACCAGACCGGCGAGCCGATTCCCGCCGAAATCGTGGAACGCATTATCGCGGCGCAGAACTATCTGGCCGCCTACCTGAACGTGCGTCAGCTTTCGTTCGGCCTGACCGACATGGCATGGCATACGATCACCGAACCCTTCGAGGGCGACGTCGAGCAGTTCGAAGTGGCGTCGATGGCCCCTTCGCAGGTCCAGCCCGTCGTGCCGGGGACGGCGATGGCCCCGGCTTTCGGCCACATCTTCTCAGGCGGTTACGCTGCCGGCTATTACGGCTACAAGTGGGCCGAGGT
>OCHV01002417.1_pt1 | contig 10604 bp, 8 predicted proteins | sample 1538461 | NCBI WGS metagenome assembly OCHV01 (sample SAMN04571692, study PRJEB22368) | human gut metagenome | biome: human gut; material: stool | host: Homo sapiens | place: Luxembourg | collected 2012-08-03 | reverse complement strand
ATATTAGAACTGACGTCAGAAACGATAACTGAAAGTATAGAAGAACAAACTCAGGAAGCAGAAAGCGAAAGTACACAAGAACAGACTCAGGAAGCAGAAAGCGAAAGTACACAAGAACAGACTCAGGAAACGGCAAGTGAAAGTATAGAAGAACAGACTCAGGAAACAGTAAATGAGAATTTACCAGAACTGGTACAGGAATCTAATAGTGAGGATGAGACAACTGAGTGCTCAACGGATGCATTTGTAGATTCAACTGATGAAGATATGGATTCTGATATTTATGAAATTGGAGATGAGTTTTTAAAGACATTTTCATTTGATATGATAGTAGACAGAAATCCAATTTATTTAGGAATGGCAGGAATCAGTACAGCAACTGGAAACTATTATGATCAGCTTGATGCAACATCTAAGCGTATCTATAATGCGATTTACGAAGCAAATAAAAGTAGTGCCAGTACAGCAAAGATGAAGTTGAACCTGACAAAAATTTTTGAAAATCAGAAGGTAACAAAGGGAGCCAATGGTAAGGCTGTATATTCAGAAGAAACAAAGCAAGCAATTTTTGCATGGCTTAGCAGTTATGTAACTCCAGCATATTTAGCATTGACATATGATCATCCAGAGTTAGTATGGCTTTCAGGTGCAAAATATACTATTGGTTATAGCGTATATACACCGCTGTTCGAGTCAGGTGAAATAAGTATTATAACAGATCTTGAGCTTGCAGGAAGTACATTTACCATAACACCTACTAAGGATACTGGGGTACTTACAGGAAGTAAAGTAAATCCATTGTTTGATGGAACAAAATCACAGATTGATGCTATGCTTCCAGCAAATGCAACTACATATGATAAAGTAAAGGCAGTTCATGACAAGATTTGCAGTATGGTCAGCTATGAAAATAATATGCAAAATATCGGAAATCCGTATTATCAGACGCCATATAGTCTATATTATGACGCAGATGGTGATGGAAAGATTGAAACTGTTTGTGCTGGATATGCCAAGATGATGAAGCTCCAGTGCAATAAATATGGTATTCCATGTGTGCTTGTTACTGGTGTAACAGACAGTGGAGAATATCATATGTGGAATTATGTTCAAATGGAAAATGGCGTATGGTATGCAGTGGATGCTACGTGGGATGATCAGTCTACCACTATGTACGACTTTTTCTTAGTAGGTTCAGAAACATACTCATCAGCAGCATTTGGAACAAAGAAATTTGTAACTACTCATATTCCAAGTGGAAAATGGACGACTAGTGCAAATTGTGTATTTAGCTATCCGATTTTAAGCACTACAGTATATAAATCAAATATTTCAGTTGTTCAGGAGGGTTTGGTACAAAATACAGACGGAAGTTGGTCTTATTATAAGAACAATCAAATTGATTCAAATTATACTGATTTGGTTCAATGCGGAAATGATCTTATTTATATCAAAAATGGTGTTCAGAATACTTCCTTTACGAATCTTTTAAATATTAAAAATAAATGGTATTATGTGGTGAAAGGAAAAGTTGATAAGTCTTATACTGGTCTGGTACTTTACTATGGAACTTGGTATTATATTAAGCAGGGTGTTCTTGACTGGAATTATACAGGACTTTGTTTGTATAGTGGAACCTGGTATTATGTAAAGAAGGGTGCGCTTGACTGGAATTATACAGGACTTTGTCTGTATGGAGGAACCTGGTATTATGTGAAGAAGGGTGCGCTTGATTGGAATTATACAGGTGTTTGTGACTACTATGGAACGACATATTATATAATAAATGGTGTGTTAAAGTGGAATTATAGCGGAAAGGTTATTTGTAATGGAAAAACCTATAATGTAGTAAATGGTGTTGCTAAGTTGTAGATGAAAAATAAGACATGCTGCCTATCGTAATAATGATGGGCAGCATGTCTTTTTCTTATTTATTTTTATTAAGTCCAATCTGCTCTTTTAAGGAATTAAGGGCATCGGCATATTTTTTTGAAGTAAGCATTGGGTTTCCTTTTAAAAGGATAATCTTACGAAAATCCATACGCTTTGAGATAGCATTTTTCAGTTCACCTAAATAGGCAAAGCGTTCTTTGAGTCGAATAACATCGGCTGTTTTTTCCTTTGGAACAAGAGAGTAAAGCTTTTCGAGATATTCAGAAACAGAAGTCTGAAATTCCTCAATACGAGAACTCTCCGGCTTTTTTATAGTGCCAATCTTATCGCGAAGCGTCTCGCTTACGGAATCAGTAAGTACAACAAAGCGTTCACGAAGCTTTTCTGCATCTGATTTTAGATTAGTAATAGATTCAAGAATCTGACGCAGATCCATAGCAGCATGGAAGGAGGAAGCAAAGTCGATGGCAAATACTATCGTGATTACAACAAGAGCACCAAAGCATACGTTTTGAGGAATCTTTTCCACCAAAGCTGATATGCGTGGATGAACGACGCGTATCAAAAGAAGTGTAAAAACACCCCATGCAAGCGAGGAGCTTAGGCAGATATGTCCCTGTATATTAAACTTTTTGTCACTGTAATCCCAGTAACGCACCTGAAAAAGTGTTTCCATAACGACACCGGTAACGTATTCAAGTATTGTGGCAGCAATAAGTCCAAGCAGAAAAATACCAATGTCGGACGATTGCACCGGGTAGGTGGCACAGAGCATGACTACAGCGCCGCTTCCATAGATCGGAAGCATTGGACCAGTTAAAAAACCTCGGTTCGTCAGCCGTTTTGTGAGAATAGATACATAGCTGGATTCCCAAATCCAGCCGACAAAGCTGTAGAAAAAGAAATACAGTAACAGATGAGCATAAGCAGTCATAAAAACAATCCTCGTTTCTGAATAATAAAACATAGGGCAGGTGTAATGTGAACGCCTGACTTGTAATGCTTAAAGTGTAAATGATATTTCTTTTTATTGCAAGCATTTATAGCAAACACATGAAAGATAGTCAGGAAAATCGCAAACTGTATGATGTTCGAGTTTCCAAAATGAACCATCATCAAGAGAGATGGTATTGCTTTTACTAAAATCGTATGAGGAAGCTTTTGCATCAATACCTGTGCCTATGGCTTTTAAGAAGGCTTCTTTTGCTGTCCACAGGCGAAGAAACTCATGGTTTTGTATATCTCCTGAAGGAAGATTAGAAAGTGTATCAAGCTCATTTGGATGAAAAACATGGTGTGAAAGGACAGTTTTATGAAGCTTTTCAATGTCACATCCAACAGGGGTGTCACTCACGGCAAGCATGACAAAATCATTGCTGTGTGAGAGATTAAAAAAAGGCGCATTTGCTACACTGGGCTTTCCGGATGCATTGTAAGAGACGGTGAAGTGCTCTGGGTGCTTATGATAAATATGTTTCCAAAGAAGAAGCCCGGCTGCTGCGCAGCGTTTTTGATCAGATTCCAAACGAAAAGAAAACAGCTGCTTTCTGCGCTGCGGCTGCAGCATGGAAAGCAGCTGTTCGTCAATTACGATGTCACGGATCAGTTGGTAATAGATCTGAACAGCCATAATCAATTATCTCCCAAAGTAAGCGTCAATACCGTTTGCAAGACCCTGTGCAATTACAGCCTGAAACTCAGGATTTGCCATCTTTTGGTCTTCCTCAGGGTTAGACATAAATCCCATTTCTACGATTGTGACAGGAATAGTACACCAGTTGATACCTGTCATATTATCATCCTGAAGAACTCCTTTGTTTGCAAGACCTGTTGTGGAGCAATAAAAAGAAAGCATCGTAGAAGCAAGTGTGTTGCTTGCAGATATTACATCAGCAGACAGATAAGAATTTGCTGATGATGGAGCATAGAACATAGCGCCATTTACAGAAGGATCATTGGAGCTGTTTGCATGGATGCGGACAAAGATTTCAGCACCGCTTTCATTTGCGTATACAGCACGCTCAGCATTGCTCATAGCGCAGTCATTTGTTGTACGAATCATCACAACCTGATAGCCACGGTTTAAAAGCTCCTGTTGAAGCATTTGAGAGACATCTAAGTTTAATTGATACTCGGCAAGACCAGTAGCTACGCCGCTCGTTCCAGTAGTAAGCTTAGCCTTCATTACAGAAGAGCCTGGACCGTTTGGTTCCTGTTCGCTGATGCCTGCCTGCTGATGACCTGCATCAATGCACACAATATGTCCGTTTGAAGAAGATGTGTTTGCATTTGATGTTTCGTTTGAGGCTGGCGCAGCAGATGCAGCGGCATCTGCCGCTGCACCATCTACCTGATCTGGAGAAGATACAAGAAAATCTGCTTTTACATAGCCGTCCATTGTTGCACTGTGAATCTGAACCCATCCATTTTCTGCAAGAGCAAGGATTCGAACTTCCTCACCGCGATAAAGCTCCCCAATTTTATTGCCTTCAGTAGAAGGGTAATCGCGGATATTAAGGGAATCGGTATTTACATACCAAATGTCACCTACAGCAAGTTCTTTGGAAACAACATGGGCAGCAGTGGATTCTTCAGTGGAAGCTTCGGTGCTTTCTTCAGTAGAAGCCTCAGTGGATGCCTCAGTAGATTCTTCAGTAGATTCTTCAGTAGAAGCTTGTGTGGAAGGTTCTGTTTGCAGTTCAGTTTGTGTTTCTGTCACAGATGAGGTCTGTGCGTTTGGATTATAATATTCAGTTTCTTTTTTGCATCCTGCAAGTCCAGATAAAAGCGCTGCAGAAAGTAAAAAAGCAGGAATGAAGCGAGATTTTTTCATAATAAGTCCTCCTGATGCATAAGTTAATTTTATTGTACTTTGTTTCTAAAAAAAAAGCAAGAAAAAACACGGATTCATAAGGATTGAAAGGTTTTCTTAAGAATACTTGTAACAGCAGATAAAATGATGTAAAATAAAGTTGCAAAGAACAAGAGACTTAGAGAACAGAAAGGTGTGTGGCTGAATATGGCAAGAGAGGATTATCAGAAGGCGCTGAAAAAGGGTGAGAGAAGCTATGGAAAATATCCGTATTTGCAGGTGCTTGAGGAGCTTTTGTCTCATACGGATGTGGTGGCAGAGGAAGATCTGGGAATTTGTTCCATTCCATCGGAAATGATTGTGGGAACATTTACGGCAGGAAGACGTACTGCATTTGCACCGAACTTTATGCCGCTGCTCGATGATGAATCGGAGTTTGCAGCCAAGTGGCAGACTCTTTATAATGCCCATTTGGAAGAGGGAATACATGATCCGATTAAGTGTTATGAGTTTATGAACCGCTACTATGTATTAGAGGGTAATAAGCGTGTCAGTGTATTAAAGTTTTGCGGTGCACCTAGTGTGCAGGGTAATGTAACTCGTATTATTCCAAAGAGGACAGATGAGCCAGAGAACCGCCTGTACTTTGAGTTTCTGGCATTTTATAAGTGCTCTAAGGTTAATTACATTGTGTTAAGTAAGCTTGGAAGTTATAGGACTTTATTGGAAAAGCTTGGATTTGAAGTAGATTATGATGACCGTATGGAGGTTCGTTCTTTGTATGTGCGCTTTGAAAAGGTGTATAAGGAAAAGGGAGGAGAACGACCGCCGATTCCGACAGCAGATGCCTTTTTGATGTATTTGGAGCTATATCCATGTGATCCTCATCAGGAGGAAAAGCTCCCATCTCAGATCAAATCAGAGCTTGTAAAGATGTGGGATGAGATTTTGCTTCAGGCAAAGGGAAATCCTTCTGAGATTAAGACAGAGCCACAGGAGGCACCAAAGAAAAATCTGTTTGATTATCTGTTGTCTCCAGGAACAAAGTATTTAAAGATTGCATTTGTACATGATAAAAATCCACAGGATTCTGCATGGATATATGGTCATGAACTTGGAAGAATGTATCTTGAGGAACAATTTAAGGGAAAGGTTGAAACAATCTCTTATAATGATGTTTCACAGGGAGCAGAACTTGAAAATACACTTGATGATGCAATTGAAAAAAAATGCAACATTATATTTACAACAACGCCGCAGTTTCTTGAAGGCAGTATAAAGACAGCGATAAAAAATCCATCTGTCAAGATTTTAAATTGTTCTGTTGACACGAATCATCAGTGTATTCGTACCTACTATGCGCGCTTGTTTGAGGCAAAATTTTTATCAGGACTTGTAGCAGGAGCATTGTGTAAAAATGGAAAGATTGGCTATATGGCTGATTATCCGATCTGTGGAATGATTGCTAATATCAATGCATTTGCGATTGGCGTGAAGATGGTTAATCCAAATGCAACGATTCAGCTGGAGTGGACGACAGTGCGCAGCAAACAGGAAATTCTTGAAGACTTTAAGGCAAATGAAGTAAATCTTGTATCATGTCTTGAGATGATTGTACCTAATTCACCGTCACGCTATTTTGGACTGGTCAATATAGAAAAGGATGAGCCGGAAAATCTGACAGCTGTGATATGGAACTGGGGTGCGCTTTATAAAAAGCTTGTCGAGACTGTGCAAAATGGTGCATGGGACAGTGCAGGCTCAGACGGTGTTGCACTTAATTACTGGTGGGGAATGTCAGCAGGTGTTGTTGATTTCATCTGCTCACCGAAGGTTCCGGTAAAAACAAGGCAGCTGGTTGAGTTTATGCAGCATCAAATTATGGAAGGTGGCTTTAGTCCGTTTTCAGGAGAGCTGTATTCACAGGATGGTATTGTACAAAGCGATGACAATCGTTCACTGACACCAGAGGAAATTATTAACATGAGATGGCTGGCCGATAATGTGAATGGCAGTCTGCCGCATTGGAACAAATTAAATGAGGATGCAAAGGCTGTAGTTGAGGTTCAGGGTGTAGATAATATAGAAGAGTAGAAAAAGCGGTTATGAAGGCGCAGCGAAGTATAGCTGCGCTGGCAGAGGTAGAGGTAGGAATGAGAATACTGGTAATTGCAGATATCGAGTCGAAGGCGCTGTGGGACTATTTTGATAAGTCGATGCTTGAAAATGTGGATCTGATTGTTTCGTGCGGAGACTTAAATCCCAAATATTTGTCCTTTCTGGCAACATTTACAAAGGCACCTGTGATTTATGTGAGGGGAAATCATGATGCAAACTATGAGATGACACCTCCTGATGGCTGTATCTGCATTGAAGACGATATTTTTGAGTTTCATGGTGTACGTTTGCTTGGTCTTGGGGGATCAATGCGCTACAAAGAGGGAAGTAACATGTTCACGGAAAATGAGATGAAAAAGCGTGTGAATAAGATGCGTTTTAAGCTGCGAAAGAAAGATGGCTTTGACATTCTTGTTACGCATGCGCCGGCATATCAGTTAAATGACGGTGATGACATTCCTCACAAGGGATTTCAGGTATTCAGGGACTTAATGGACTGTTATAAGCCACTTTTGTTTGTACATGGTCATGTGCATGCCAATTACGGAGGACGTTATAAAAGAGAATGTAAGTATAATGAAACACGTGTAGTGAATGCATATGAGCGTTATTATATTGATATTGATGATGAAGTGATTGAGGAAAATCGAAAAAAAAGAGGTCCGAAGACCCCTTTAATCGGAAATTTATTTCCTAAATGATTTATCGTCGTCATCTGGTGACGAAGAATTTTTCTTTGCAAAAAACTGAAGAAGATAGATAACGATTGGGATAAAGAATGTACAGAATAAAGCACTGCATAAAAATCCCTGTGCAGTCGGGCTGTTAAAGAACGAAGCGATAAGCGCTGCGAGATAAAGTCCGACTAAAAGTATGATGCCTAAAATGGCAAGAACACGTTGTTTTTTTGTATATTTTGATTTCATCAAAAAGCTCCTAGTTTTATTCAAAGGTGATATTTGTCAGTTCAGGTGACTGAACACCATACACGATCATTCCAAAGGTGATATAAGAGCCTGCCGGGATGGTCGTGTTATAGTCTACTGGAATGAAAAGACGATTATTTCCAGAGCCGCCGATTTCACATGACCAGTATTCCTTTGGTGAAATTTCCTCATTCCAGGTTATGCGAAAACGCCAGTTTGTTACATCAGAAGAAGATGTATTTGAAACAGTTACATCATAAGAGGCATACTGCATGGATGTATCGGCCCAGGTATCAGTAAGGCTTACAGAAACATTGCAGCCATTGCTAAAGCTCCAATAATCATCACTTGCGTAAAGTGTAGTAGGAGTGTCGACAGCCGCTGTTGGAGCGGCAGCTGCTTTGTCATAAATTGAAGCATTATTTTGCTGATTCTGTAAAAACCATTGTCCGGCAGGCGAATAATCATCAAAAGTCCAGTCGGATAATGATGTGCACGAGGAACGAAGAAGAGCACAGGCTTCGTCTTTGTTTGAAAGATTCCAGTAAATGTAGCCAATGCCGTTTTCATTTAACAGTTTCATCCAGGTATCAGCGCTTGTGGTATCAACGATTCCGCTTCCGGAAGCCTCCGTAATGCCAAATTCTGATACAAAGACAGGAAGCCCATTTGTGAGTGCGGTCTGCATCTTGCTTTGTAGATCTTCCTTGTGGGTTGCCGCATAAAAATGAAGACTATAAAGGAGATTGGTGCGCTCAATTGGAGATGAAGAAGCAATATCCACATCCTGACTCCAAGTTGGGGTACCAACAATTACAATGCTTTGCGGTGCATACATACGAATGCGGTCAATCACGTCAACAGAGTAGCTTTTGATTTCGTCCCATGAGGTATCACCGTTTGGCTCATTGCAGATCTCATACAAAATGTTTGGTTTGTCACCATAAGTGGAAGCAATCCTTTCGAAGAAAGAAAGGGCAGTTTCCTTGTAGAGATTTGGGTTGGAATCTGAAAGAATATGCCAGTCTACGATCACATACATATCCAACTGTATGGCAGCTTCAATACCAGAAGTCAGACAGGCAAGCATTTGCTGTCTTGCAGTGTCATCACTGACGCAATAGCCGCCATCTTCTGCTGTGTACATGGCAAGGCGGATTGTGTTGATATTGAACTCATCACGAAGTTTGCGAAATGTATCGACATTTACATACTCCGGATACCAAGCCAAATTGTGTGTACTTATACCCTGAATTTGGAAGACAGATTGATTTTTGTCCACTACAAATCCAGATGATGAGACACTTAACTGACCATGTTCGCTGACAATACCAGCTGCCTCAATAGCAGAATCGTCTGTAGTTTCCGCCTGCAGCGTAGCTTCGGCTTCTGCTGCAAAAGAGGGACGCACAGAGCAAAGGATCATAAGACAAAGCACAAACATAAAAACCCCACGAGATCGGAAGGTGTTAAAAATAAAATGTGCATCAAAATACATGATAGCACCTCCATGATAAAGTATAATGGGTAAGTGGTAATAAAGTAAAATCATTACAATCAATTCTATCATATAGCTTTTTAGGAGAAACACAACTGCTTTTTGGGAATTGTAAGAAAAAGTTAAATATGGAGACAAAAAAATGGAAGAAAATAAGCATTTTACAATAGACTGGACTAATTGCAGGCTGTGTCCGCGTGAGTGTGGTGCTGACCGTACGCGTGGTTTTGGCGCCTGTAAAGTTGGAAACACAATAACGGCAGCAAGAGCTGCCCTTCATATGTGGGAGGAGCCATGCATCTCTGGTGATGAGGGATCAGGAGCTGTATTTTTTTCAGGCTGTAATTTAGGCTGTGTATATTGTCAGAATAGAGAAATTGCGCTTGGTCATTCTGGCAGGACAATTACACAAGATAGGCTTTGCGAGATTTACATGGAGCTTCAGGAAAAAAAGGCAAATAATATCAATCTTGTGACGGCAGGCCATTATCTGCCAATTGTCATTGAGAGCATAAAGCGAGCAAGGAAGAGTGGATTGACAATTCCAATTGTCTATAACTCGAGCGGATATGAAAAGGTTGAGGCAATTGAGGCACTTGATGGAATTGTGGATATTTTTTTGCCAGATTTTAAGTATATAAGCAGTGAGATGGCTGCGCGCTATTCTAATGCACCAGATTATCCAGAGGTAGCAAAGCGTGCTCTTGCACAGATGGTAAAGCAAACTGGAGATGCAAAATTTGATGAGAGAGATATGATGAAGCGAGGTGTGATTGTGCGTCATTTGATTTTGCCAGGCCATATAAAAGAGTCAAAAGAAGCTATTCGTTATCTATATGAGACATACGGTGATCAGATCTATATAAGTATTATGAACCAATACACACCGATGCCGGGAATTGAGAAGCGCTTTAAAAATCTTGGCCGCACGATCACACAGAAGGAATATGATGAGGTTGTGGACTATGCAATTGATTTGGGTGTGGAAAATGGATTTGTACAAGAAGGTGAGACTGCAAAGGAAAGCTTTATTCCGCAGTTTGATGATACAGGATTATAATGGTTGAAAAAGACACACAAAACAGCTATAATAGATCAATATAAACAAAACACGATTGCTGTTTTGTATTCAAATGTGGATAATGTTGGAGGAAGTGATTATGGAAAAAATACGAATTGATCTGGTAAGATTAAAGACAGAGGAGGATGCGCTGAAGCGTTTCGGACGTCTTAAAGGAATGCCGGCAGATTATAATAGTGAGCTTGAGGAGCTTCATGGTATTTTACAAGCATGGGACAAGCCATTAAAAATAGAGATCGTTATAGGCGGAAATATCGGCCCATTTACAAAGCTGAT
>OCHV01002412.1_pt1 | contig 10618 bp, 12 predicted proteins | sample 1538461 | NCBI WGS metagenome assembly OCHV01 (sample SAMN04571692, study PRJEB22368) | human gut metagenome | biome: human gut; material: stool | host: Homo sapiens | place: Luxembourg | collected 2012-08-03 | reverse complement strand
AAGCTGCTAAAATGCGACCGTTCTAAGAAAGTGTTTTTTCTTTCTATATTAAAATAGTCTTTCCAATGTTTGACATCTCGCCCCGTCTGTCCGTCGGAGTATGGATGCATTATCGGAATCTGCACAAGGGCTCTTAGAATTTCGTCTGTAACCGGCAACACTGGCACAGGGATGTGCCAGTGAGGCGCAATTGAACACGGATGTGAATTTGCGCCGGTTGCCAGCCAAAATCAAACACAATATCGAAATTCTTATGTGTCCTTGCAGATTCCAGTTCGCATCCGCTTCCGACGGACAGACGGGGTGAGCAGTCAAAGCAGCGGAAAGACAATTTATTATCAGAAAAAACACTTTCAAGAACGATAACGCATTTCATCAAAAACTTCTTCCCGGACACCGGAGGCAAATTTGTGCTTGTATTATTCTCTCTGTCCTTAGCCCATCTGGCTGCATCAACTCTTGACGGAAGCTGTCCTGCGACATATACTAAGCTTAATCACAAGGTAAGGAATGAGACAGATGTATCGGAAAAAGATAATCAGGCATTTGGCACTGCTGTGGAGCATCCTGTTTCTGGTAGCCATTGCAGGCGCATCCACCAGAACAGAACAGGTTTCCCCGGCAGAGAAAGAAGCCTTTGCAGTAAATTACATAGAATTAAAGAATGTCCGTCTTTTAGATACTCCGGATAAGATGTTATCCAGAGAGGAGCAGATGCAGAATACAGGCATTGCGGCATTGACACTAGGCTGCAGCGGTAGACTGGCGAACCATAGGAGAAATATTGGAATGCTGTTCTGGTTGCTGTTGGTGGTACTGCCACAGCTTTTTATGGGACGCATTCAGAGGAACCGGAAGAAGCATGGCGATAATGTACTAAGGAGCCTGATGTTAGCAAGGTTTGAGCGGAAGGCGGACGGAAAGAAGGAAGCATTGGCACCCGCATATTAAATACATAAAATAATAATATGCGAGGTGTAAGAAATGAATATTTTTATCTGGATTATGATAATCTTAGGTGGTGGAGTAGGAATTCTTTCCTGTGCTTATCTGGTACTGGCAATGCCGGTACTTCTGGTATGGAAGATTTGCCGGAAGGTAAAATATCACATTGGATTATTTGATTAGAAGATAAAGAAAAGAGGATTCTGGAATCTGGCAGCAGGTCAGAAAACAGAGTCCTCTTTGTTATGCATTTTCTAAAATTTTTATGAAAACCATGATATTTTTCGAAAGTGAGATGTAAAAATGTTTGGAATAAGGTAATATAAAAAACAGAGTGAGAAAGAAAAAGTAAAATAGAAAAATAAGAAATGGAAAACGAGAGAATAGCATATGCTTCAGATTCAACACATTTATAAGGAATATAAGACCGGAAGTCTGGTGCAGAAGGCACTGGATGATGTCAGCTTAAATTTAAGGGATAATGAGTTCGTGGCAATCCTCGGGCCGAGTGGTTCGGGAAAGACCACATTGCTTAATATAATCGGAGGACTCGACCGTTATGATAGCGGAGATTTGATTATCAATGGAATATCCACGAAGAAATACAAGGACAGGGATTGGGATTCTTACCGGAACCATACCATTGGTTTTGTGTTTCAAAGTTATAATCTGATTCCCCATCAGACGGTACTTGCAAATGTGGAACTGGCATTGACCATTTCCGGTATCGGTAAGAAACGAGCCGTTGCGGCATTAGAGCAGGTGGGACTGGGAAACCAGTTACACAAGAAACCAAGCCAGATGTCCGGTGGACAGATGCAGCGTGTAGCCATTGCAAGAGCTTTGGTCAATGACCCGGATATTCTGCTGGCGGATGAACCGACGGGAGCATTAGACAGTGACACCAGTGTGCAGGTCATGGATTTGCTGAAGGAAGTGGCAAAAGACCGGCTGGTAGTTATGGTAACCCATAACCCGGAATTAGCAGAGCAGTATGCTACCAGAATTGTTAGATTAAGTGATGGAAAAATTCGTGCTGACTCCAATCCTTATGAAGTGGATGAGGCAATGTTGCAGGAACCGGAGCATAAAAACATGGGAAAATCCTCCATGTCATTTCTTACGGCATTGTCCTTAAGCTTTAATAATTTAAAAACGAAAAAGGCAAGAACCCTGCTGACTTCCTTTGCAGGCTCTATTGGAATTATCGGCATTGCACTGATATTATCTCTTTCTACCGGTGTAAATAAATACATCAAAAATGTAGAAGAAGAGACCTTATCCGAGTATCCGCTGCAGATTCAGAGTACGGGATTCAGTCTGGCATCCATGAGTCTTGGAATGGCAGATTCTGAAAAGAATACGGAAAGTGATGACGGAAATGCCAAAACAGATAAAGAAAATTCCGGGGATAAAGTAAAAGTCATTAAGATGGTAACCAATATGTTTTCCACGATGGCATCTAATGACCTGGAGGCTTTGAAAAAGTATCTTGATGAAGGAGACAGTGGAATTGGGCAGTATACTACAGCGGTGGAGTATACTTATAATATCAGTCCGCAGATTTTTAAGGAAAATGAAGACGGGATACGTCAGGTAAATCCGGACAAATCTTTTGATGCAGTAGGTCTTGGATCTTCATCTGGTTCCAATAGTCTGATGTCATCCATGATGAGCACGGATGTTTTTTATGAGATGCCGGAAAACAGTAAGTTATATGAAAAGCAGTATGATATTAAGGAAGGCCGCTGGCCGGAAAATTATTATGAGTGTGTGGTGGTGCTTACTTCCAATGGCGGAATTAGTGACTTTTTACTGTATACATTAGGTCTTCGTGACCCGCTGGAATTAGATGAAATGATACAGCAGTTTGCCAGTGAGGAAAATATTGAGACACCATCTGATTTCGGAACTTATACCTATAAGGATCTGGTAGGAATCCAGTTTAAACTGGTGAACAGTGCAGATTATTATACTTATGATGAAGAGTATCAGGTCTGGAAGGATAAGTCAGACAATGAAGACTTTATGAAACAACTGGTGGCAGACGGAGAAGACCTTACGATTGTAGGTGTGGTGCAGCCGGCAGAAGGAAGTAATGCCGCATCCTTAAATGCAGGAATTGCATATCCAAAATCTCTGACAAAGCATGTGGCAGAGGAATCGGCAAAGAGTGAAATAGTAAAACAGCAGCTTGCAAATCCATCCGTAAATGTCTTTACCAATGAAGCGTTTGGTGAGGTAGATAAGGAAAACGGATTTGATATGCAGTCATTGTTTACCGTAGACAGTGAAGCATTGGAAAAAGCATTTTCCTTTGATGAAAGTGCCTTAAGCGGGTTGGAAAATTCTATGGGGGATATGGGAAGTGCCGATTTGTCCGGAGCATTTTCCATGGATGCTTCTTCCATGGGTCAGTCAATTTCTGCGGAAGAAATGCAGGCAATTGCAGGCAGTCTCTTAGAGGGCTACCAGCAGTATGCAAAGGATAATCCGCAGGCAGATTATTCGAATCTGTCCCAGTATTTTATGAACTATTTAAATACGGAAGAAGCCCGGAAAATTTTATCCGATAATATCAAAGAGATTATTACAGCAAATGGCATGGTAACTATTACACCGGAGCAGATACAGAGCCTCATCCAGCAGATTATGGGTGGATATCAGCAGTATGTCATAGACCATGGTTATACCGACCCGGAGAAATTTGATGAGTACTTAGCAGAATATTTGCAGACAGAGGAAGCCCAGGGAATCATAACAGCGTGGGCATCTGAGATATTTACAGGTAGTGGAAATATTGAGATTACGCAGGAGCAGATGCAGAAATTGTCTTCTGAATTATTTGCAGGTTATCAGACTTATGCACAGAATAATGGATTACCTGACCCGGCAAAATTGGGAGATTCTTTTGCGGCATATCTGAATACAGCAGATGGTCAGCAGAGAATTGCAGCCGGACTTTCGAATGTTATGAATGTGGACGCAGTACAGCAGCAGATGATGACGGCAATACAGCAGTATATGCAGCAGGCAGTGACACAGATGGGAAACAAGCTGCAAAGTGCCATGGCATCCGGCATGCAGGTGGATGAAGAAGCATTTTTAAATGCATTTCAGATTAATATGAATGAGGATGAGCTGACAGAGCTTTTGATGTCTATGAGTTCTGCAACCGGAACAACCTATGAGAATAACTTAAAGAAATTAGGCTATGTGGATTTTTCAGTGCCAAGCGGAATTAATATTTATCCGAAGGATTTTGAAAGCAAGGAGCATGTGGTAGAAATTTTAGATGCATACAATAATCGCATGGAAAAGGAAGGCAGGAACGAGCAGGTGATAACCTATACCGATATGGTAGGAACGCTGATGTCTTCCGTAACCGATATTGTGGATATTATCACATATGTACTGATTGCATTTGTGGCAATTTCGCTGGTGGTATCTTCAATTATGATTGGTGTCATTACTTATATCAGTGTGTTAGAGCGAAGAAAAGAAATCGGAATCCTAAGAGCCATCGGAGCATCGAAGCGGAATGTTTCCCAGGTATTTAATGCAGAGACCTTTATTATCGGACTGTGTGCCGGACTGATTGGAATCGGATTTACGCTGCTTCTGATTATTCCGGTCAATGCGATTATCCATAATCTTGCAAATACAACCGATGTAAGTGCGGTGCTTCCGGCGCTGGTGCTGATTTTACTCAGTATCCTTTTGACACTTCTGGGTGGTCTGATCCCATCAAAGAAAGCATCGAAGAGTGACCCGGTAACAGCACTCCGGACGGAATAATGAGGTTGACATTTTTTGAAAAATATTTATAATAAGTAGCAAAGCTACCTAAAAGGAGTGAAATTATGGCAGTGAAGATGCCGCTTGGACTTCGGATTGCAATTATAGACCGGGCATTCCGTCGCAAAATGGATGAATGGGCAGAAGAAATCGGAATTACTGCCGTCCAGCTTCGGGTATTAGGAGAAGTCAGTCTGATGGAAGATAATGGAGTGGAAGAAGTAAATCAGAAGGACTTAGAACATATCGAGCAGGTGACACATCCGACAATGACGGGAATTATAAAAAGGCTTGAGGCAAAAGGATTTTTAATCTGTGCACCAAGTGAGAATGACCGGCGTTATAAGAAAATATCCTGTACGGAGAAATCCCGTGGAATTCATAAGGAGATTGCGAAGAAGGAAGCACTGGTTGTAAAAGAAATGTGTAAGGATTTTACACCGGAGCAGATGGAAACATTTCTGCAAATGACAGAGATGATGTTACAGAATATTTCCTAAGCATAAAATAAAAGTGAAATCGGAAGAGGAGGAAGTTACCGTGTAAATTTTCTTTTCTGATTTCACTTTCGTTTTGAACTAATAGGTAGCTTTACGACTTAATAAAAAATGGAGGTAATGATTATGCCAATGCATAAGAGAGAAAGTTTGATTTATACGGTGTTAATGTGTTTTACCATGGTGTTATGGATGAGTATGTATAATGTAGCACTGCATATGGGAACACTGAATATGGAAGTAATAAGAGAAGGCTGGCTGGGATTCCCACTGGCATATGTATGCGCAATGTGTCTGGATTGGCTTCTGGTATCTAAAATTGCAAAGGGATTTGCATTTCGTTTTCTGGTAAAACCGGAAAGCAGCACAACGAAAAAAGTGATTGCAGTTTCCTGTTGTATGGTAGTTCCGATGGTAATTTTCATGTCCTTATACGGTGGACTGGAAGCCTGCGTAAAAAGCGGAGCATGGAATATGCTTCTGATTATCTGGCTTACCAATATTCCAAAGAATTTTATTATGGCACTGCCGTTTCAGCTTCTGATTGCAGGTCCGTTGGTAAGAAAGATTTTCCGGACAGCATTTCCGGTTGGAACCGTATTATTAGAAGCAGAAAGTGGAAATCCTGTATGAGAATTCCTCTTGTAAAATCCAAACATATGTGCTAATATAAAACAAGAACAAATGTTCTTGAAAGGCATTGATATGAATGGAAATAAAATCTATTTATGTATTGATTTAAAATCTTTTTATGCATCGGTGGAGTGCGTGGAACGGGGATGGGATCCGCTGACTGCCAGGCTGGTGGTCGCAGACCCGGAACGCTCAGAGAAAACCATCTGTCTTGCCGTATCACCGGCGTTAAAGCAGATGGGAGTTCCCAACCGGTGTCGTGTCTTTCAGATTCCCAAAGAAATTCCATATAAGATGGCACCACCCCGTATGCAGCTATATATTGATTATGCAGCGGAAATCTATGGCGTATATCTAAAATATATTGCAAAAGAAGATATTCAGGTCTATTCCATTGATGAAGCATTTTTGGATGTGACGGATTATCTGCATCTCTACCAGATGACAGCAGTGGAACTGGGCAGAAAAATTATGCAGGATATCTTAGATACCACGAAGATTCCGGCTGCCTGTGGTGTAGGAACCAATCTCTATTTAGCAAAGGTTGCTTTAGATATTCTGGCAAAGCATGAAACAGACCGGATTGCCTATCTGGATGAAGCACGCTACCGGGAGAAGCTCTGGAAACATAAACCGCTGACTGATTTCTGGCGGGTGGGGCGTGGAACGGTAGAGCGTCTATCGAATATGGGCATCTGCACAATGGAAGAGATTGCCCATGCCAGAGAGTCTTTATTATATAAGTCTTTTGGCATAGATGCAGAGCTGTTAATTGATCACGCATGGGGAAGAGAACCGGTAACGATAGCGGACATCAAGGCTTATCGTCCGAAGAATACTTCTCTTTCCAGTGGTCAGGTACTGCCGAGGGACTATAGCTATGAGGAAGGCATTCTGGTAGTGAAAGAGATGGCAGATTTATTGTGCCTTGACCTGGTAGACCAGGGCCTTGTAACATCCCATATCAGTCTGGTAATCGGTTACAGCAATCAGAAATGCTTTGAACCGGCGAAGGGAAGCACAACGCTGCGCAGTGCAACCAGCTCCAACCGCCGGCTGCTGTCTTATGTAGAGCAGCTTTATCGGAGAATTGTAAGACCTGGAGCATATATCCGGCGGATTACATTGACTTATACCGGCGTAATGACAGAAGATTATCAGCAATTTGATTTGTTTTCAGACCCGGAAGAGACAGAGAAGGATGTGAAGGCACAGCGTGCAGTAATCTCCATCAAGCAGCGCTACGGCAGGAATGCTATTTTAAAGGGAATGAATTTGGAAGAGAGTGCAACTACAATAGAACGAAACGGTCAGATTGGAGGGCATAAGAGTGGCGTATAGAAGAGACACCATGGGAGCCGGACAGCAGGAAACAGCATCCGGCTGGAATGAGAGAGAGAATCTGAGAAGAGAGAAAATGGACATCGAAGACCGTGCCAAGCAGTTTATGCCCTTCGATGCCCTAAAGGGCTTTAAGCAAGCACTGCGGAAGAAGGAAAAAGAAGTTAATTCGAAAGAGAATCCCACCCCTTGACATCCATAGTATAATAAGAAGAAAACCAAGGATGAGAGGATGATAATTATGAGGCGTTCCAGACAGATGTCGGAATCAATAGAACTTGGAATCGTGCTGGCATTGGCTGGAGGATTTATGGATGCATATTCCTATATGTGCAGGGATGAAGTATTTGCCAATGCGCAGACGGGAAACATGTTATTGCTCGGAATCAATTTATCGGAGAGAAATTGGGGAATGGCATTGCGTTATCTGTTCCCGGTGCTGGCATTTGCAATCGGAATAGCATTGGCAGATGTGGTGCGGATGCACGCAAAGGATAAGAGCCTGTTTCATTGGCGGCAGCTTTCTGTATTGTGTGAAGCACTGGTACTATTTGTGGTATGCTTTTTTCCACAGAGCATGAATCTGGCAGCCAACAGTCTGACTTCACTGGCATGTGGCATACAGGTGGAGAGCTTCCGGAAGATTCATGGAAACGGAATTGCAACCACGATGTGCATCGGAAACTTAAGAAGCGGGACACAGAACTGGTGTGATTTCCATTATACGAAGAATAAAGAATCCGCGTTTAAGGGAATGCTGTATTATGGCATTATCCTGATGTTTATAATAGGGGCGATTATTGGAAATGCTTTTGTGAAATTATTGGCAGAAAAGGCAATTCTGATATGTGCAGCCGTGTTGTTCATGGCATTCATTATGATGTTTGTAGACAAAGAAAAAGCTTTGGAGCAGTAGTATTACTGCTTCAAAGCTTTTTTGATTGCGGTAAAGCTTTCTTTACTGATAACATGTTCCATTTTGCATGCATCTTCTGTTGCGATTTCCTTTGGTACCCCAAGACTTTCTAACCAGGTAGAAAGAAATTCATGACGTTCATAAATCATTTCTGCAATTTCACGACCGGAGTCGGTAAGATAGATGAAGCCGGAATCGGTTACCGTAATATGATTCTTTTCTCTTAAATTCTTCATTGCTATGCTGACACTGGATTTCTTAAAGCCAAGTTCATTGGCAATATCTACAGAACGAACCACAGGAAGCTTTTTGCTCAGCATAAGAATAGTCTCAAGATAATTTTCTGCTGATTCATTTGTTGCCATATAACAACACCCCCATTAGAGTTTTTTTCTATAATAATACATGAATTTAGGTAAGTATAACATATTAAGCCGAACATATCAAATCATAAAGTGAATCTAAAAAATGTTTCTTAATGATAAAAATTTCTCAAAAACGTTCTTGACAACTAATGACAGTTAGAATATACTAACCAATGAAATGAGAAAAAATTAACAATAGCACAATAGAAAAGAGGAGAGTATGATGCCTTTATCTATGGTAAAAGAAGGAGAGCCGAACGTAATTAAGAAAGTCGGCGGTAAAGAAGAAACAAGAAGATTTCTTGAGAACCTTGGCTTTGTTGCTGGTGGTACAGTAACAGTAGTATCTGAGGTAAATGGAAATATGATTGTAAATGTCAAAGAATCCAGAGTAGCAATTGGAAAAGACATGGCAAATAAGATTATGGTGTAACAGCCAGAAGGAGGAAATTATGAAGACATTAAAAGAAGTAGCCTGCGGTCAGACCGTAAAGGTGAAAAAGCTGTCCGGAGAGGGACCGGTAAAGAGACGTATCATGGACATGGGTATTACCAAGGGCGTGGACGTTTATGTAAGAAAGGTTGCTCCGCTGGGTGATCCGGTAGAGGTGACAGTCAGAGGCTATGAGCTTTCTCTTCGTAAAGCAGATGCAGAAATGATTGAAGTAGAGTAATTTTTTTTGCACATAGGTTAGTAAATACTAACATAAGGAATGCTGAGCTAACATTGAAACAGTCCGACTAACAAAAGAAATATCGGACTAACGGCATAGAAAGGCTCTATGCAGGAAATTCAAAAATGATAAAAGAAAGAAGAAAAGAGGAGTAAAAAAGATGGCGATTAAAATTGCATTAGCAGGAAATCCCAACAGTGGAAAAACCACATTATTTAATGCTCTGACAGGTTCTAACCAGTTCGTAGGTAACTGGCCGGGTGTAACTGTAGAGAAAAAAGAAGGAAAGTTAAAAGGTCATAAGGATGTAACAATCATGGACTTACCAGGTATCTATTCCTTATCACCATATACACTGGAAGAAGTCGTTGCAAGAAATTATCTGATTAACGATCGTCCGGATGCAATCTTAAATATTGTAGATGGAACCAATATCGAGAGAAACCTTTATCTTTCTACACAGTTAATGGAACTGGGTATTCCGGTTATCATGGCTGTAAATGATGGACTTGGTAAAGAAATCCGGAGACCAGATACATATCGACAAGCTTTCTAAGAAATTAGGATGCGAAGTTGTTGAAATTTCTGCATTAAAGGGAACCGGAATTACAGCAGCAGCAGAGAAAGCAATCGAAGCAGCAAAACAGAAAGCAGCAGCTCCGGTACATGAGTTCTCGAAAGAAGCGGAAGATATCATCCGTAAAGCAGAAGAAAAATTAGGAAGTGACATTCCGGAAGAACAGAAACGTTTCTTCGCAATCAAACTTCTTGAGAAAGATGATAAGATTGCAGAGCAGATGAAACAGAAAGCAGATGTATCTGCAGAAATCAAAGAAATGGAAGATGCATTTGATGATGATACCGAAAGTATTATCACAAATGAAAGATATGTATATATTTCAAGCATTATTGGTGAGTGTATTACCAAGAATGGCAAGAAAGCACTTTCTACTTCCGATAAGATTGACCGTATCGTAACAAACCGCTGGCTGGCACTGCCAATCTTCGCAGTAGTTATGTGGGTTGTATATTATGTATCTGTAACAACAGTAGGTTCCATTTTAACAGACTGGACCAATGATACTCTCTTTGGTGAGTGGATTATCCCGGCAGCACAGAACTTCTTTGAAAATATCGGATGTGCAGACTGGCTGACAGGTCTTATCGTAGATGGTATTATCTCCGGTGTTGGTGCGGTTCTCGGATTCGTACCGCAGATGCTGGTATTATTCATCTTCTTAGCATTCTTAGAGTCCTGCGGTTATATGGCTCGTGTTGCATTTATCATGGACCGTATCTTCCGTAAATTCGGTCTTTCCGGAAAATCATTTATCCCGATGTTAATCGGTAGTGGTTGTGGTGTTCCTGGAGTTATGGCATCAAGAACCATTGAAAATGACAGAGACCGTAAGATGACAATCATGACAACAACATTTATCCCATGTGGAG
>OCHV01002402.1_pt1 | contig 10651 bp, 8 predicted proteins | sample 1538461 | NCBI WGS metagenome assembly OCHV01 (sample SAMN04571692, study PRJEB22368) | human gut metagenome | biome: human gut; material: stool | host: Homo sapiens | place: Luxembourg | collected 2012-08-03 | reverse complement strand
CCGCGCATGCGTGCCCTCCCGCCTGCGAGGAGGAGCGCCCCGAGCAAGCTCGACCCGTACAAGCCTGTCATCCGCCAATCGCTCGAGGACGACGCACGGAACTGGCGCAAGCAGCCCTTCAATAAGTTGCGGTGAAATAGCGTCTGTTTTTGCTGCTAAATAGCATATTCAGTCCCTAATTCACCGCAACTTGTTGGTGGTGGCTTACTGGTAGCGTAGGCATTCCACCGGGTCGAGCTTTGCTGCACGGCGAGCGGGGTAGAAGCCAAAGATTACGCCGATGCCGACCGATACGGCAAACGCGATCAACACTGTTGTAATGGAGAAGCTTGGCGTGATCGTCCCGGTAGCTCCAAACTCGCTCATGATGCCCGAGCTTGCGGCAAAGAACGTGAGTCCCCATGCCAGCAGATAGCCAATCAGGACACCCAACAGTCCGCCGGTGACGCACAGCGCCGAGGACTCGGCCAAAAACTGCGCGGTATATCGCGACGACTTGCGCCCAGGGCACGGCGAATGCCGATCTCACGGATGCGCTCAGTCACGTTGGTGAGCATCATATTCATAATGCCGATACCGCCGACAAGCAGCGAGATGCTGGCGACAGCGCCCATGATGAGCGAGAACGCGCCCATAAAGGAGTTGAGTGCATCGATGGCGCTTTTCATGGAGGTCGCCGATACACTGTCGTACTCATCATCGTCCGCGATGCCCTTCATCGCGCGCACCTTGGACTCGATGGTCTTGCAGAGCTTATCCATGTCCGTGCCTTCGGCGGCGAGTGCCGTCACGCTGGGGAATGAAGGATTCTCGTCGCCAAACAGCCCGGAGATGGTTTCGCGTGGCATATACAGCGTGAGCGAGCCCATGGAGTCGCTGCCGCCATCAATCACGCCTACAATCTGCACCTCGCCGTTGGACACCTTGATGGTTTTCCCCAGCGCATCCTGTTCGTTGCCGTAAAGCTGATCGGCGCCGTTGCGGCTGATGAGCGCCACGCGCGAGCCTGATTGGGACTCGGCCTGGGAATAGGTTCGCCCCGCAACGAGCTTGCTGGCCCCCACGGCGTCGAGCATGTCGCTATCGACACCCTGTGCCATGACGGTATAGCTTTTATCGCCGGTCTTGTACTCGGTATACGCGCTGTCGACAATGCCGATCTGCTCTATCTGCGGCACCAGTTTTTGAAGCTTCTCGATGTCGGACTCGGTGAGTTCTTGCGACGAATAGATTTGCACCATGCGTGCCGCATTGAGGCCCAGACTGTTGACCAGGCTGTTTTGGATGCCGCCGATGAGCGAAGTCATGGCGATAACCGAGGCGATGCCGATGACAATGCCTAGGATGGTGAGCAGGCTGCGCCCCTTGTTGGCTTCGAGCGAGTGAAGGGCTTCCTGGATGAGATCGCGGGCGCTCATGCCATCTCTCCTTTCGGCGGGTTGGCGGAGGCGGAAATCCTGGGCAGGCTATCTACGGCGCTGCGCAGGGTTCGCGGTGCATGTGGAATATACGCGCCGTCGTGAATGCGACCGTCGCGGATTGTCACGGCACGGTCGGCCTCGGCGGCGATGCCGGGGTCGTGTGTAATAAGCACGATGGTTTTGCCGCGCTTCTGGAGCTTATGGAAGGTCTCCATCACAAGCGATCCGGTAGCGGAGTCCAGGTTTCCCGTCGGCTCGTCGGCCAGAATGATGGGCGGGTCATTGACGGGCGCGTGCGATGGCGACGCGCTGCATCTGGCCGCCCGAGAGCTCGGATATGCGGTGGTCCCAGTGGTCGACGGGCAGCGTGACAGCCTGCAGCGCGTGCACGGCGCGCATTTCGCGCTGGCTACGGGGCACATTGGTGTAGGCCAGCGGCAGCATGACGTTTTCGATAACAGACAGGCGCGGCAGCAGGTTGAAGCTCTGAAAGACAAAGCCAATGCTCAGGGCGCGAACTTCGGTGAGCTCGTCATCGTCAAGCTCGGCCACGTTGAGCCCTTGCAGGTAGTAGTCGCCCGCCGTCGGCTTATCCAGGCAGCCTAGGATGTTCATGAGCGTTGATTTGCCCGAGCCCGAAGGGCCGGTAATTGCGACGAACTCGCCGGGATCTACCGCCAGGCTCACGTTATGCAGGATGTGGGCGCAACCTGCCTCGCTCTCAAAGATGCGGTGCACGTTGCGGATGTCGATAACGGGACGCATTACATGCCCTCGTCGGCAGACATACTGCCCGAATCCGCGCCGTAGCCGCCGTCAGCCGTTGCGTCCTCTCCGGTGTCCATGACGAGGGTGTCGCCATCGCGCAGCTTGGTAACCGGCACGTTGGGGTTGATCTCGTTGCCCTGGTCGTCGCGCTTGACCTGTGTTTTGCCGATTACGGCTTCGTTGTCGTTTTGCGTCACGACGGTCACCTTCACGCGACGGGTTTGCTTGCCCTCGTCATCAGTCGCCACGTTGACGTAATAGTGTTCGCCGTCTTCGGTCATGAGCGCCATCGTCGGAACCATCACTACGTCGTCGAGCCGCTCGGTCACCACCGAGACCTCGGCCGTCATGCCCGGCTTCAGGCGCGCGTCGGGCGACTCGATGAGGATATCGACGTTAAAGGTCACGCTGCCTCCGCCACCGTTAGCGGCGTCGGAGTTTGCCACCGACGCGATAGCCGTGACGGTGCCCTGGCTCACGATATCGGGAAACGCGGGATACGTGACGTTGGCGCTCTGCCCAACGGCGATCTTGGCGATGTCCTTTTCGCCCACCTGCACGGTTACCTTCATCTTGGATAGGTCGGCGATCTGCATGCACTGCTTGCCGCCGCTCGTATCGCTTTCGCCCATGATCATGCCGCCTGTTACCGTGGCGCCCACCTTGGCGTTGAGCTCCACGATGCTACCCGAGCTCGGGGCCGTGACCGTGCGACTGGCTGCCTTGGCGTTCGCCTGATCGAGGTTTGCCTGGGCCGATGCGAGGCTGCGCTGCGCGGCCGATACGGCGTTCGTGTCGCCGGACGCAGCGGGCGCGCCTGCCGCCGCTGCGGAAGCTCCCTCGACGTCCGTCGTTGGGGTGGCCTGCGCGGCAGCTGCGGCTTTCTGCGCGTTGGCGAGGTCTTCCTGAGCGGATGCAACTGCACGTTGCGCCTCGGCAACGTTGCGATCGAGCTCGTCGTTTTTAATGGTCATAAGCACGTCGCCCTCGTTGACGGATTGGCCTGCCTGCACGTTGATAGAATCGACCGTGCCGTCGACAGAAGGGGAGACCACTGAGGACGAAATGGGTTTGAGCTGGCCTTTCGCCTCGACCGTTGTGGTAAACGTGCCCTCGGTCACCATGTCGGTCACAGGCCCGCTAGCGCCTTGTGGCTGCGCATTGATAACCAGGGTTGCGACAATGGCAATGAGCGCGATGGCACCTACGACGCCGGCGGCAATACCGCCTCGAATCAGCTTTTTGCGTCGACGTTCGGCACGTTTTGCTTTGAGCTTGGCGTAGGCCTCTTCGTCAGAAATCTCGGTTGTATCGCTTGTGCTGCCATTTTGCTGTGTGGCGTGCACGTCTGTTATGAGGGGAATCGTTTCGGTGGCACCCTCGGGCGCTCGCTCGGTATCATTTGGTCCCGAGCTGATGGTGGGGACATTCGACATGGCGTCTCCTTTATAGAAAGTTCCTCAATAAGTATATGCGCCCGTCGCGTGAGGCGGGCGCATATGGCGGATTCTTTCGGAACTGTTAGATTGGAGCGTCAGTTTCCCGTTGTGTGAAGGCGTGTTTTCCTACGAGTGGACAACCACGCACAGGCCGACTTTGATGCAATCGTGCAGTGCCTTGGCATCGGCCAGGCGCAGGTTGATGCAGCCGTGGCTACCGCACCATTTATAGGACTCGGCATTATCGAAGCTCTTGTCGTTTTGCCAGGTGGCATCGTGGAAACCGATCATATTGCCCTCGAACGGCATCCAGTAGCTCACCGGGCTCTCGTATTTGGGCTTACCGGTCTCGGGGTCCTTGGCTCCGATCAGGGTGCTGCCGCCGTCGTTGCTGTTGATTTGCCACACGCCCTCGGGGGTGGCGTCTTCGCCCGGTTTGCCGGAAATAAAGTTGGCCTCCCAAACGATATTACCGTTCTCGTCATAGTAGCGCGCGTGCTGCTCGGACAGGTCGACGTCGATATACGCCTTCCAGTCGGGCTCTCCCTTTGCGGTAAAGGTGTCGGCCTTCTGGGAGTACTTGATCTCGATCTCGCCGGTCTGCTTGTTGTTAATGGCGTCCTCGACCTGCTTGGCGAGCGAGCTGCTGTCGATGGACCAACCAAAGTCACCGCCTTCGACGGCGCACTGCTTGCCATCGGCGCGCGTCCACCAGCGAGTGGAGCCCACGGTATTAAAGCCGTTGGCGAGCTCGGCTGCCCAGCTACTGATCTGCGACGTATCGAGCGTGGGGTTGGCCGGATCGGCAAAGCTGATCCACTGCAACACGGAGCTGCCGTCGACCTTTCCGGCATCCTCGCCGTTGAGCTTGAGGGTCACGTTGACGCCCAAGAAGTTGTTGGCGGCATCGCATGCGGCCTGAATCTGATCATCGGTCAGCGTGCCATTGAGAGGATCATAGGCATCGTTGCCGAGCTTGGAAAGATCGACGGTCTCGGCCAGCGAGGCAAGCTCGAGCTCGGCATACTTAATGACATGCTCGCGGTTGAGTTTTTCGTTGGAGCGCGCCTTCTCGACGGTAAACTTGCCGGCCTGCTCGTCATAGGAGCTATTGGCCTCGAACGTGCCCGAACGGCCCTCGTTAAACTCGTCGATGGCGGCGCCCAGATCCTTCTCAAACTGCTTTTGGTTAAAGGTGTCGGAGAGCATGGACAGGTCAACGTCTTGATCAAGATCGACTTCGTTGGGGGTGGCGGTTGTTTTGGTCTTGCCGCTTAAGGATTCCACAAGGCGGACCGGCCATACAAAGGCTTCGTTGTGGTTGATGATTTCTTTTGCAGCAGCTTCACCGTCGACGATGGGTTCATCGGACTCGGGCTGATAGGTCCAGCTAAAGTCATCTCCTGTCACGGTGAGTTTATAGTGCTTCCATGCCGAGTTGACCTTGGTGGCGGCAGACGACGCGTTGGAGAACGAGACGTCGACGCCGGCGACGGTGGTGTTGGGGTAGGCTACCTGCGAAAACGCTACGACGCCTACGATATAGACAATGACGATTAGACCAAGGACGACAAAGAGCGTTGTCTTTTTGCCCGACTTATTGTTGCCGGCGGACTTGCGCGCGGGGCCTCGATCGCCTCGATCGTGCGTGGGGGGCTGCTTGGGCGCATTGCCGTTTGCCTGACGCTGCTGACGTTGTTGACGCTGCTGTCGCTGTTGGTTCGGGCGTTGGGAAGCGTTTGCTGCACTACGCTGCTGACGGTGGCTCGGCGCGATAGGACGCGGCGACTGAACGCCGCCGGTGTGCCTGTTCGGCTGCTGCGGATCGGGAATCAGTTGAGTTCGATCGTTTTGCGACATCGTATGCATATCCTTCGATTTTCGCCTTGCGGTTCATCGTGTTTTTACTGGGCTTGCATTATAGCGATTGCCCTGCTGTTTGTGGTACGGAAACGGTGGCATTCGAAAGAGCTGGGACAAATGTCCCACCTTTGAGTCGTTCTTAGTCGCTATCCGCACACACCGCATTTTGCACAGGCCGAAAGTGCGGCCGGAGCCTGCGCGATGCCGCCCTTTGCCGTCTCGCGCAGCGTGGCTGGCAACGCGTGGCCCACCGAGAGCATTACATGTGCCATCTGGTCAAACGGCACCAAGCTCTTAATGCCTGCGAGGGCGAGTTGTGCCGAGCTAAAGGCCGCTGCTACGCCGATGGCGTTGCGGTTTTGGCAGGGCACCTCCACGAGGCCACCGACGGGGTCGCAAACGAGACCCAGCAGGTTACTCAGCGCGATGGAACTGGCGTCGAGCGCCTGCTCGGGCGTGCCGCCGAGCATCTGCACCAGCGCGGCGGCTGCCATGGCGGCGGCGCTTCCGACTTCGGCCTGGCAGCCGCCCTCGGCGCCGGCAACGCAGGCGCTTGTGGTGAGGTTGAGGCCGATGGCGGCTGCGCAGTAGAGGGCGTCCATGACCTGCTCGTCGTCGAGCTGCAGGCGATCGGCGAGCGCCAGCACGCAGCCGGGCACAACACCCGCGGAGCCGGCCGTGGGGGCGGCGACGATCACGCCCATGGTAGCTGAGCGCTCGAGCACGGCCATGGCGCGGGCAACGGCGTCGGTCTGGACGGTGCCCATCAGGCTTGCACTCAAATCGTTGCAGCGGGTTGCTTCGACGAGCTTGGCCTCGCCGCCGATAAGCCCGCCGAGCGAGCGCTGCGGATTGGCGATGGGGGCCGTGGTCTCCTCGCGCATGACGTCGAGCACGCGGCGCATGGCGGCGACGGCGTGGGCCTCGCCGGTCAGACGTGCCTCGCGAACGGCCATGACGGCACCGATGCTGAGTCCCAGTTCCTCGCACGCATCGAGCAGCTGCTCGCCGTCGTCGAAGATCTCCTTAGCCGAGACGCCGGGGGAGAGCGACGAGGCAGAACCGGGGAGCTCGATAAAGGTCGCGTAATCGACATTGTCGAGCTTGCGGAGCATGGGGACGACGGTGTCGTCGGGCGCACCGTCGGTCTCAAAGACGGAGTAAGCCTGGCCGCCCACTTCGGTGCGGTAGGTGCGGCAGAACGCGATGTTCACATGGGCGTAGGCGAGCAGGTTGGTGAGCGCGGCGAGCACGCCGGGAACGTCCTTGTGCGCCACGAAGAGCGTGGAATACATGCCCGAGATGTCGACGCCGACGCCGTTAATGCGGCTGATGCGCATCTTGCCGCCGCCCAGGCTCTCGCCGCGGACCTGTGCCGTGGCGCCCGTGTCGTCGACCATGTCGATGTCGACGGTATTGGGGTGGATGGAGGCGTCGTCGCCCTTGATGTCAAAGTGATATTCTAGGCCCTGCTCGCGCGCGAGGTCGAAGGCCTGCTTGATGTTCTCGTCATCGGTGTCGAGGCCCAGGATGCCCGCGACGAGCGCACGGTCGGTGCCGTGGCCGCGGTAGGTGTGGGCGAAGGAGTTCCACAGGCCAAAGGTGACTTTGGTGATGCGGCCTTCCAGCAGGCTGGCGGCAACTTGGGCGCACCGCAGGGCGCCAGCGGTGTGCGACGAGCTGGGGCCGACCATGACGGGGCCCAAGATCTCGAATGCTGAGGTCGTAGCTAGTGTTTGCGGCTTGCCAGCCATGACTGCTCCTTTGTTTTGTCCCATCGTCCCGAGGGCGGGGCATAAGGTCGCCTGCTCGGACAGTCCTGCTCGCACGGAGAGCACATTAAGTGCTCTCCGGCTCGTGCGGAACTCGCGATCGACCTTATGCCCCGCCCTCGGGACTAAGGATACATGGTAGAGGCGCGTGTGCTCCAAAATTCATTGGCTGGTGACCTATTCCATGTCCCGCGGTGGCTCATCTTCATCACCGGTTAAATAAAAAAGAAGTACCGGTTGGAACCGGTACTTCTTTTGAAAGTGCATATGCTGTGACCTTAGCGGTTCTTAATTACAGGCCGCAGGCTGATTTGAGTTCTTCGACTCGGTCGGTTTTCTCCCAGGTGAAGTCGGCGTCTTCTCGGCCGAAGTGACCGTAGGCTGCCGTCTTTTCGTAGATGGGGCGACGCAGGTCTAGGTCGCGGATGATTGCGCCCGGGCGCAGGTCGAAGGTCTTCTCTACGGCCTCGACGATCTTGTCCTCGGCAACATGCGCGGTACCGAAGGTGTCGACCATGATTGAGAGGGGCTTGGAAACGCCGATGGCGTAGGCAAGCTCGACTTCGCAGCGGTCGGCCAGGCCGGCGGCGACCACGTTCTTGGCGACCCAGCGCGCGGCGTATGCGGCGGAGCGGTCAACCTTGGTGCAGTCCTTTCCGCTAAAGGCGCCGCCGCCGTGACGGCCGTAGCCGCCGTAGGTGTCGACGATGATCTTGCGGCCGGTGAGGCCCGTGTCGCCCATGGGGCCGCCCACGACAAAGCGACCGGTGGGGTTCACGTAGATGTCCGCGTTGTCCCACGGCATGTTCTCGGCGGCCATGACCGGGGTGATGACGTGCTCGATGAGGTCGGCCTTGATCTTGCCCATGTCCTCGATCTCGGCGGCGTGCTGCGTGGAGATGACGATGGTCGTGACCTCGACGGGCTTGCCTTCCTCGTAGCGCACGGTGACCTGGGTCTTGCCGTCGGGACGCAGATAGGCGAGGGTACCGTCGTGACGCACGGCGGCCAGGCGGCTTGCCAGGTAGTGTGGCATGGGCATGAGGGTCTTGGTCTCGTTGGAGGCATAACCGAACATCATGCCCTGGTCGCCGGCACCGATCAGGTCGATCGGGTCGGTGGTAGCGCCGGTCTGGGTCTCGAAGGACTCGTCAACGCCCTGGGCGATATCGGGTGACTGTTCGTGGATGAGGCTCATAACGCCGCAGGTGTCGCAGTCAAAACCGAACTTGGCACGGTTGTAGCCAATGCGGCGGATAACACCGCGGGCGATTTCCTGTACGTCGACGTAGGCCTGGGTGCGAATCTCGCCGGCGACGATGACGGTGCCGGTGGTCACGAGGGTCTCGCAGGCGCAGCGGACGTTCTCCACGTTGGCCGGCACGCCGTTGGGGGCGATGTAACCCTGCTCCTGGAGCTCTATTTCTTTGGCGAGGATTGCGTCGAGGACGGCGTCGCTGATCTGGTCAGCGATCTTATCGGGATGACCTTCGGTCACCGACTCCGACGTAAATACGAAGGACCCGTGTTGGGGTGGGATGGAACGAAGTTCTTCTGACATGATTGTCCTTTCAAAAACGTGTCCCGGCGACCGTTACCATTCCGCCGGGCTCTCTATGCAAGGGCACATCATAGCGCGTAAATCAAACATTCACACCCTTTCCGCACCTAATCATTGGGGACAGACTTAAATGACCAGCCTTGCCTAAGTGCCGACAGGTTGCCCAAAGACTGGTCATTTAAGTCTGTCCCCAATGAGTAGGTAGGTGCCCTTTGTGCGGAGGTTGCATTGTTGCTTTATACTGGTGCGGTTAGACATCCATCCTGCAATCGAGGAGATTTCCATGGCATCAGACGTTCGCGTCCGCTTTGCACCCTCACCGACGGGCAAGCTGCACATTGGCGGCGCCCGCACCGCTATCTATAACTGGGCTTTCGCCCGCGCAAACGGCGGTACGTTCATCCTGCGCATCGACGACACCGACCCCACCCGCTCCACCGACGAGAACACGCAGATCATCCTGCGCGCCATGCGTTGGCTTGGCCTGGACTGGGACGAGGGTCCCGAGGTGGGCGGCGACTATGGCCCCTACGCCCAGACCGAGCGCCTGGACCTGTACAAGCAGGCCGCCCAGAAACTTTGGGACGAGGGCAAGGCCTATCCCTGCTTCTGCACCAAGGAGCAGCTCGACGCCGACCGTAAGGCCGCGCAGGAGCGCAAGGACCCCTTCCAGGGCTATCAGCGTCGCTGCCGCGATCTTGATCCCGAGGAGGCCCGTCGCCGCATCGAGGCCGGCGAGCCCTACGTCTTGCGCATCAAGGTGCCCGAGGACCGCGGCGACGTGGTGGTGCGCGACGCCGTCCACGGCGAGGTGACCTTCGATACCAAGGAGCTCGACGACTTTGTCATCTTCCGCTCCGACGGTACGCCCACGTACAACTTCGCGACCGTCGTCGACGACGCCATGATGAAGATTACCCACGTCATCCGCGGCGACGATCACCTTTCCAACACCCCGCGCCAGGTCATGGTCTACGAGGCTCTCGGCGCGCCCGTGCCCACGTTCGCCCACATCTCCATGATTCTGGGCTCCGACGGCAAGAAGCTCTCCAAGCGCCACGGCGCCACCTCGGTGGAGGAGTACCGCGACGCCGGTTACCTGTCCGATGCCTTCGTCAACTACCTGGCGCTGCTCGGCTGGTCGCTCGACGGCGAGACCACGATCATCCCGCGCGACGTCCTGGCCAGCAAGTTCTCGCTCGACCGCATCTCCAAGAACCCCGCGACCTTCGACCCCAAGAAGCTCGACTGGGTTAATGCCGAGTACATCAACGGCATGTCCGACGCGCAGTTTGCCGACGAGATCATGGTCCCCGAGTTGCACGAGGCAGGCCTCATCGAGGGTAACGTCGAGTACGGCGAGGACTGGATCGACGCACTCGCTGCCATCGTCAAGCCGCGCACCAAGATGCCGGCCGATGCCGTGACCGTCGCCGCTCCCATCTTTGCTACGGCCGAGACGCTCGAGTATGACGAGAAGTCCGTCAACAAGGGCCTGGCCAAGGAAGGCATGGGCGCCATTCTTGATGCCGCCAAGGCCGCGCTCGAGGGCGTGGACGATTGGACGGCTGCCAACATCGACGCCGCGCTTGAGCCGCTGCCCGAGCAGATGGACCTCAAGAAGCGCGTGGTGTTCCAGGCCGTGCGCGTCGCCGTCTGCGGCAACATGGTGAGCCCCCCGCTGGGTGAGACCATGGCGCTCGTCGGCCGCGACGACTGTCTGGCGCGTATCGACCGCGCCCGCACGATGGCGCTGTAACAGTCGCGTAAACGCACGTATCCGAGCCCCGTTCACCCGAGCGGGGCTCTTGTTTCTGAAGACGAATG
>OCHV01002388.1_pt1 | contig 10682 bp, 7 predicted proteins | sample 1538461 | NCBI WGS metagenome assembly OCHV01 (sample SAMN04571692, study PRJEB22368) | human gut metagenome | biome: human gut; material: stool | host: Homo sapiens | place: Luxembourg | collected 2012-08-03 | reverse complement strand
CGGCGAATGGTACATCGACGAGATGAAGACCAAGGCCAACGACGCCCCCGGCGTCCCCTTCTCGCTGCCCAAGCACAAGTACACCTTCAACAACGACATGATCTACGTCACCAACAGCATCGACCGCCCGGTGGAGATCAAGGAGGTGATCGACTTCGTGCGCAGCGACGACCCCCGCAGCAAGGTCAAACTCGCCGACGGCACGCTGGCCGACTACATCCCCGCCAAGCGCATCGCCCTGCCGGTGAACAAGGAGAACGCCCTGGCGTCGGGCATCGTGGCCGAAAAGGACCGCGACAAGATGGTCGACACGGTGTTCATCAACATCAAGAAGAATTCGCTGGACAAGAACCAGCTGATGATCCTCGACATGCTGGCCAACTTCGACTGGAAACGCCCGATCTACATGACGCAGGTCTACATTCTCCAGGACTTCGGGCTGATGGACTACCTCCAGTTCGACGGCTACGCCTACCGCCTGGTGCCGATCCTCACCCCGACGCAGAACCCCTACGAGATCGGACGCATCGACGCCGACTACGCCGCGCCGCTGCTGCGCGACACGTTCCGCTACGGCAACCTCGAAGACCCGCGGGTCTACGCCGACTACTTCATCCAGTACAACCTTTCGGCCTCGCACGCCCGCGACGCCTTCGCCCGCGTGGCCAAGGAGCTGCTGCGGCAGAACCGCGTCGCAGAGGCCGTCGAGCTGCTCGACCTGGGGCTGGAGCGGATGCCGACCTCGCAGGTGCGCTTCACCGACACCAACACCTACCCCTTCCTGGAGGCCTATTACGCCGCTTCGGCCATGGGCGACAAGGAAGCCGCCGCGAAGGGCGACGCCCTCTTGAGGGAGTATGCCCAGACGCTGATCGAATACATCGAGCACTACCTCCGTTTCGAAGGGGCGCAGGGCGACATGGTCTCGGGCCTTATAGACGAGAAGCTCGACCAGCTGGGCGACATCTACTACCTGGCCAGCTACGCCGACCGCAAGGAGGTGGTGGCCGAACTGAACGACTACTACCGTTCGCTGGGGGTCTCCGAGGAGAACCTGATCGACGTGGGCGACAAACGCCAGCAGCCCGACTCGGCGCTGCTGCCCGCCGCGAAATAACCGGAACCGGAAATGAAATAACGCACGTAACGCTTCTGTTACGTGCGTTATTTTTATGCTGCCGCCCCACCCGGAACGGATTTCGGGCAGGCTAAAATCCGGTTCCGCGGTTAAAACCGACATTTTTTGAGCCTGAACACTCCCAATTGCCCTCACCTTTCACTATATTTGCAAAATAAACCGTTTTTCACGAATCCAAACCCTGAACTTATGCCGCTTTTCATTCCGGAAGACTATACGGCCAAGCTCGCTCCCGAAACGATGGAGCAGGCCATCACCTATCTCAAGGAGATTTTTCCCGACATGCTGGCCCGCCGCCTGCGCCTACGCCGCGTCACGGCGCCGTTGTTCGTCCTTTCGGGCACGGGCATCAACGACGACCTGAACGGCGTGGAGCGCGCCGTGTCGTTCCCGATCCGCGATCTGGGCGACCGCCGGGCCGAGGTGGTGCACTCGCTGGCCAAATGGAAACGCATGAAACTGGGGACCTACAAGATCGCCCCGGGATACGGGCTGTACACCGACATGAACGCCATCCGCGCCGACGAGGAGCTGGACAACATCCACTCGCTCTACGTCGACCAGTGGGACTGGGAACGCACGATGCGCCCCGAAGAGCGCAACCTGAACTTCCTGAAAGCGACCGTCGAAACGATCTACGAGGCGATGAAAGCCGTCGAGGAGGAGGTTTACGAACTCTATCCGCACATCACGCCCATACTGCCCGAGCGAATCACGTTCCTGCAGGCCGAGGAGTTGTTGCAGGAGTTCCCCGCGCTGACGCCCAAGGAGCGCGAGCAGGCGGCGGCCCGCAAATACGGCGCGCTGTTCCTCATCGGCATCGGCGGCGAACTTTCCGACGGGCAGCGGCACGACGGACGCGCCCCGGACTACGACGACTGGAGCACCCCGACCGAAGGCGGTTACAAAGGGCTCAACGGCGACATCATCGTGTGGAACCCGGTGCTGGAGAGCGCCTTCGAACTTTCGAGCATGGGCATCCGCGTCGACGCCGAGGCCCTCGAACGCCAGCTTGCGATCTGCGGATGTCCCGAGCGGCGCGAAATGGAGTTCCACCGCCTGCTGCTCGAAGGACGGCTGCCGCTCTCGATCGGCGGCGGCATCGGCCAGTCGCGCCTCTGCATGTTCTACCTGCGCTGCGCCCATATCGGCGAAGTCCAGGTCAGCATCTGGCCCGAGCGGATGATCGCCGAGTGCGCCGCCCACGGCATCTACCTCAAGTGAGGCGGCTCCTCGAAAGCGCCCCGGTCCCTCGCCGAAAGCCGCCCGCCCCGCGGAAACGCTCCGGCTGCTCCGGATTAAGAAAAAGCCCCCGCTCTCGGAGCGGGGGCTTTGCTTATTTTCCGGCGGCAGGCTGGTCCGGAGTCTGGCCGTTCTTGTTCTTGTTGTAAAGGAAACGCTTGATCTTGTGCGTGGGGGTCTTGATGAAATCCTCCTTCTCCTCGACGACCTCCGAGATCCGCGAAAAACGGTTGACCTTGGCGTTGACGAAATCCATGATCTCCTTCTTCAGCTGTTCGGTCTTGGCCTCCCAGGCCTCCTTCTTGCTCTCCCACTCCTCGCGCCAGTCGTCGATCATCGACTCGATCTCCTCGCGGTTGAAGTGCACCAGGGCGATCAGGCGGCCCTCCTGCTCCGTGACGATCGAATCGGCGATGCAGACGTGCGAGTTGAGCACCGTCTCGATGTCCTCGGGATAGATGTTCTCGCCGCCGGGACCCACGATCATGTTCTTCAGACGGCCCTTGATGTAGAGCCAGCCGTCCTTGTCCAGCTCCCCGAGGTCGCCCGTGCGGAACCATCCGTCGGCCGTGAAAACCTCCTTCGTGGCCTCGGGATTCTTGAAATAGCCCACCATCGCGCTCGGCGTGCGGGCCACGATCTCGCCCTGACGGGTCTCGGGGTTGACGTTCTCCAGCCGCAGTTCGACGCCCGGGGCCTGGGGACCGGTCGATCCCAGCCGCACCATCGAAGGGGCCGCGCCGGCCAGCAGCGGTGCGGTCTCGGTCAGCCCGTAGCCGATGGCATAGGGGACGCGGGCTTCGAGCAGGAATTTCTCGGCCCCGCCGTCGAGTTTCGCACCCCCGATTCCCAGGAAGCGCAGACGGCCGCCGAAGAGTTTCATCAGTTTCCCGCCCGCGACGCGGTGGAGGTAGCGGCGCATGAAGCCGATGCGGTAGAGCGTGCGCCAGAAGGAGTTGGAATTGAACTTGGCGAGCACCTGGTGGCGGTAGATTTTCTCGATGATCAGCGGCACGATCAGCATGACCGTCGGGCGGATCGCCCGCAGGGCGGGCATCAGCGCCGAGGCCGTGGGCGGACGGTCGAGGTAGACCACCCGCGCGCCCATCGAGAAGGGATAGATCATGCCGATGGAGCACTCGTAGGTGTGCGAGAGGGGCAGCACCGAAAGGAACGTGTCGCCGCCGTCGACCGGGAAGATCGAGGCGGAGATGTCGACCTGCGCGCAGAGCGCCGCATGGGTCAGCATCACGCCCTTGGGCTTCGAAGTGGTTCCCGACGTGTAGATGATCACGGCCAGGTCGTCGGGCCGGGGAACGCCCGTCGAGCCTTCCCCGCGGACGCGCTGCGAGATGACGCCGAGGTTCTTGGTGCGGACCGCCACGTTGAGCCGCTCGATGGTCTGCTTCGAGAGCTTGGTGAAAAGTTTGTCCGACACGAGCAGGGCCTTGGCCTCCGAATGCTCGATGATCATGTCCAGCTCCTCGCCCGAGAAGTCGGGCAGGATCGGCACGGCCACCATGCCCGCCGACGTGACGGCGAAATAGCTGATGCCCCAGTTGGGCATGTTGCTGCTCAGGAGAGCCACCTTGTCCCCGGCGCGAAGCCCCGCTCCGGTGAGGATTTCCTGCACCCTGGCGATACGACGGTCCACCTCGGCATAAGTCACGTCATCGCCCTCGTACATCGAGAAAGCGACCTTCGACGCGAACTTCTCCACGCTGTTGCGGACCAGTTCGTACAGTGTATTGATAGTCATCATGTGTTCTTTTTTAGCTACGTTCGGATAACGCAAAAGTTTGGGGCGAAATTACTAATTTCCGGCTAAAAAACACTATTTTTGACATAAATTATCACGATGATCGACCATCTGTACATCAAACGGCTCGCCGCCGGCGCAGGGTTCGACCTCTGCGGCATCGCCCCGTGCCGCCATCTGGCCGAAAACGAGGCGCTGTTCCGCGCATGGCTGGCCCGCGGCCGCCAATCGTCGCTGGGCTATCTGGAACGCAACGTCGACAAACGCTTCGACGCGCGCCGGCTGGTCGAAGGCGCACGCACGGCCGTGGTCTGCGCCGTGTCGTACAAAAACCGCGTCGGCGAGGGCTATCCGCCCGGGCACCGGACGAAGGTGGCCTCCTACGCCTGCGCGGCGGATTACCACGCCACCCTCCGGACGATGCTCGGCGGGATGCTCGACGCCCTGCGCGCGGCGCACCCCGGTCTGGGAGGCCGCGCCTTCGTCGACACCGCGCCGCTGGCCGAAAAGCAGCTGGCCGTAGAGGCCGGGCTGGGGTGGATCGGCCGGCAGTCGCTGCTCGTCACGCCGCAATACGGGAGCTACGTCGTGCTGGGCGAGCTGATTCTCACCGAAGAGACCGACCGCTACGACGCGCCGTTCGAAGGGTCGCGCTGCGGAACCTGCCGCAGCTGCATCGACAACTGCCCCACGGGAGCCGTCGCTCCGGACAGGACCATCGACACGGGCCGCTGCATCTCGTGCCGCACCATCGAGCGGGAACAGCCCGGTCAAACGGACCTTCACGGCTGGATCTTCGGCTGCGACGCGTGCCAGAGCCTCTGCCCCTGGAACCGCCGCGCCCCGCAGCACCGCAACGCGGCGTTCGATGCCGTGTTCGACCCGCTGGCGATGGACGCCGCGACGTGGCTCGGCATGGATGAAGCGGCGTTCGAAGCCCTCTGCGGCCGCACGCCGCTGACACGCAGCGGACTGACCCGCATCCGAGAAAACGCCCTTCGAAACGCCGCACCCGAAGAGCCGTCGGAACGCTGAACCAGCCCCCGCTCCGGCACGAAAAAGCGGGTTCCGGAAATCCGGAACCCGCTCTGCGGTTTATTTCATGGGGCCGGAGGCTCACTGTCTGCGGCCCTTCGGAAAACCCGGCAGGCCGCCCTCTTCCTCCTGCGGCCCGCAGGCTATTTGGTCAGTTCGGCCAACGCGGCTTTCGCACTCTCGACAGCCGGTCCCGCCGTCACCTTCCGGAAGGCCTCGATGGCCTGCGGCTTCATCTCCTTGGCGTTGTAGGCGGCGCCCAGCGTCAGGTACATCAGGCTCACATCCTCGGGATCGGTCTGCACCTTGGCGGCAGCCTCGCCCAGCTCGATCACCTTGTTGTAATCCTTCTTGCTGGCATAGGCCTGCAAGCGGACCTTCTGTGCCAGAGCGTTTTCGGCGTTCTTCGCCAGCAGCGCGTCGGCCATCGCGATGATACCGTCGAAATCGTTGGCAGCCTGGAGCGTGGCCACCTTGTTATTGGTGTAGAGGGCGATCATCTCCTTGGCCTTGGCGGCGTCATCGGCATACTTGGGGTGCGTCTTGGCGGCCACCGCCTCGTAGATGTCCATCCCCTTCTCGTACTCGCCCATCTCGCAGTAGCTCATGGCGAGGTTCAGCGCCATCGCGGTATTGTCCGGGTCGGCCTTGTAGCCCTTCTCGAACACGCCTGCGGCGGTCGCATAGTCCTTGTTGTTGAAAGCGTCGCCGCCCTGGATCTGATAGATCTTGGCCACCCAGCCGTTGGCCTTGGCCATCTGGCTCATGTCGCCGTAGAGTTCGGCCAGCTCCGCCGATTTGGTGAAATTCTTCAGCGCCTCGTCGTAGTTCTTGGTCCGGATCGCTCCGCCGCCCATCATAAAGTAGCATTTGGGAAGCGTCGTCTTGGCCGTGGCCACCAGCGACGCAGCCTCCTCGCTGTCCAGCCCCTGCTCGATCACCTGTTCGAACTTCGCGGCCGCGCCTGCGAAATCCTTGGCGCCGAAAGCTGCTGCGGCTTCGTTGTAGATTGCAGTAACATCCTGCGCCGAGAGCGACACCGCCGCCAACAGCGCGACAACCGATACAAATAACTTTTTCATTGCTTTTTCTATTCGATTTTATAAGTTTTTCAGTTCATGCGCCCCTGTCCGAAACGCGTTGGATGCAAAAGTATAAAAAAAATTCCTTTTTTACCAAATCTATCCGCGCAAACCCGCGAAAAAACCGCTCATCAACTCCTCGCACTCCTCCCGGAGCACCCCCCGCGCCACGGTCGTCCTGGGGTGGAACACCGTCTCGGAGTAACGCCGGAAGCCCTTCTTGGGATCGTCGGCGCCCCACACCACGCGGCTCACCTGCGCCCATCCGATCGCCCCGGCGCACATGATGCACGGCTCGACCGTGACGTAGAGCGTGCACTCCTGCAAATACTTGCCCCCGAGCGTCGCGGCAGCGGCCGTGAGGGCCTGCATCTCGGCGTGGGCCGTGGGGTCGGCCAGGGTTTCGACGAGGTTGTGCCCCCGCCCGATCACCGCACCGCCGGCCACGACGACCGCACCGATGGGCACCTCCTGTTGTTTTAACGCCTTTTGCGCCTCGTTTAGTGCCAGGCGCATGAATTTTTCGTCGGTTTCGTGCTGTTCCATGCCGGATTGTTTTCGGCAAAAGTAACCATTTTTTCCGAAGAACGCACCCCGCGCCCGGCAAACGACGCCCGGAAGCTGGAGGTTCGTTTCGGGGATTCCGCATCTCTTTTCGCTCTTTTCCCTGCATATCGGCCGTTTCATCCGCCTCGCTGCAATTCCGGCGGCGGCGTTCTTCACACACAAAGGTTTTAACAAGGCATCCTGTCATTTAATTATGAATTATGAATTATGAATTATGAATTTTAGTTAACTTTGCGGATCGTAACGACTAAACATAACATATCGCCATGTACAGAACCCATACCTGCGGCTGCCTCCGGGCCTGCAACGTCAACCAAACCGTCACCCTGGCCGGATGGGTGCAGAAAGTGAGGAACCTCGGCGCCATGACCTTCATCGACTTGAGGGACCGCTACGGCATCACCCAGATCGTCGTCGAGGAACACTCCCCCGCCGAGGCGCGCGAAACGGTCTGCCGCGTGGGCCGCGAATGGGTCATCCAGGTCGTCGGCAAAGTCGTCGAGCGGCAGTCGAAAAACCCCAAAATGCCGACGGGCGACATCGAGGTCACGGCCGAGAAGGTGGCCATCCTGCACGAAGCCGAAGTGCCCCCCTTCACCATCGAAGAGGTCTCGGACGGCGGCGACGACCTGCGCATGAAGTACCGCTACCTCGACCTGCGGCGTCCGCCCCTGCAACGCAACATGATTCTGCGCCACAAGATGGCCCAGGAGATCCGCCGCTTCCTCTCCGACGAGGGATTCCTCGAGATCGAAACCCCCTGCCTGGTGGGTTCGACCCCCGAAGGAGCGCGCGACTTCGTCGTGCCGAGCCGCATGTCGCCCAACCAGTTCTACGCCCTGCCCCAATCGCCGCAGACGCTCAAGCAACTGCTGATGGTCGCCGGCTACGACAAGTATTTCCAGATCGTGCGCTGCTTCCGCGACGAGGACCTGCGCGCCGACCGTCAGCCCGAATTCACACAGATCGACTGCGAAATGTCGTTCGTCGAGCAGGAGGACGTGCTGGAGATCTTCGAACGCTGGGCCAAGCACATGTTCAAGGAGGTGATGGACATCGAACTGACCGAACCGCTGCGCCGCATGCCGTGGATCGAGGCGATGGAGAAATACGGTTCGGACAAACCCGACCTGCGCTTCGGCATGGAGTTCGCGGACATTACCGACCTTGCCAAAGGGCACGGTTTCAGCGTATTCGACGATGCCGAGTACATCACCGGATTCGCCGCCACGGGCTGCGCCGCGTACACCCGCAAGCAGATCGACTCGCTGACGGAGTTCGTCAAGCGGCAGCAGATCGGCGCCAAGGGCCTCGTCTGGATTCGCGTCGCGGAGGACGGCGTGAAGTCGTCGATCGACAAGTTCTACTCCCCCGAGGAGGTGCGCGCCATGGCCGAGCGCTGCGGCGCTGTGGCCGGGGATATGGTCTTCATCCTCTGCGGCAAGAAGTTCAAGACGCTGACGCAGCTGTGCGCCCTGCGCCTCGAAGTGGCCCAGCAGCTGGGGCTGCGCGACCCGCAGAAGTTCGCCCCGCTGTGGGTGGTGGACTTCCCGCTGTTCGAGTGGGACGACGAGACGCAGCGTTACTACGCCGTACACCACCCCTTCACCTCGCCCAAGCTCGAGGACGTGCAATACCTCGACAGCGACCCGGGCGGCACGGAGATCGGCGGCGGTTCGATCCGTATCCACGACTCGAAGTTGCAGGAGAAGATGTTCGAACTGCTGGGCTTCACGCCCGAGGAGGCGCAGAAGCGCTTCGGCTTCCTGATGAACGCCTTCAAGTACGGCGCGCCCCCTCACGGCGGCCTTGCGTTCGGTTTCGACCGTCTGTGCTCTTTGTTCGGCGGCTCGGAGTCGATCCGCGACTACATCGCCTTCCCGAAGAACAACGCCGGCCGCGACGTGATGCTCGACGCCCCGGGCTACATCGACCAGACGCAGCTCGACGAACTGTATCTGGAGCTGCGGAAGCCGGAGGAGTAAAATTTTGTATCTCAATAACAAGAAGCGCCGATAAATAATATTTATCGGCGCTTTCTATTTTAAACCAGCCAATCCGGTGGACAATGTCCCAATCTGTTACGTCTAGCATAGGTCTCCACACACCGCCTAATATCAAGAGGCTTACTCATAAATCTTTCTTCAAAAGTTTTCATTATCCCACTGCACGACACATTAAGCAACCCATATACCTTATCAATAAAATTTTGGCGTGACATCCGATGAATAATACTTAGCCCATGGAATTTTTCGGGTAACAGGCAATATAAAAAGGACGATGTTAAATCATCTTCAACGCAGGTATCCCCAAAATCAAAAACAACAGGCACATTGTTCTCAATCCAATTCATTGGAAAGCAAGTTGCGGGAAATCGTACAAAATAGAAACCTTCCATACTGGTTTTTCCCGCTTTATCTTTAAATTCTTTACGGAAACGAAGCATATCACGTTTTAGGCGAGACGCATCTACAACCCAAATCATATTTTTGTAAAATTGTTCACGAGAAATACGTTCTGCCCGCTGAATATGCGAATGCTGAAATTCTATAACGACACCATGTTCCGTTTGTACATCGGCAATATGTCTCTCGCCGGATGTTTCATCAATTAAAACAACCTCTTGCCATTCTTCGGGAAATTCATTCTTCCACGACCGATGCCACTCTGTTTCCGACTCCCACCAACAATCGCATTTTCGCCGATTATTATAGTGTGCCCAATGGTGTATTCGCAAGTCACCGCATTTTGCTATGACCTTTTGCCGGCAATAGGGACATAAGCCCTCTAACCCCGGTCTGGCCTCTTCTCGTTTATCGTCAACCAAAGCAAAGCGCATAGCAATCGTTTTTCAGAATTTTTATCAAAGATAGGAAATTTCGAGAGCAATTCCTATCTTTGCTTTTACAAATTGAATTAGTCATGCCGAACATTCCTTTAGCCGAACGACTGCGCCCCCGCACGATAGACGAATATATCGGGCAGGAGCACCTCGTGGGCAAAAACGGGGTGTTCCGCAAGTTCTTCGAGACGGGCAACGTCCCGTCGTTCATCCTCTGGGGACCTCCGGGCGTGGGCAAGACCACGCTGGCGAAGATCGTCGCCACACAGTTGGAACGCCCGTTCTTCACCCTCTCGGCCGTCACGTCGGGCGTGAAGGACGTGCGCGAGGTGATCGAGTCGGCGCGCAAGCAGCGGTTCTTCGACCAGAAGGCCCCGCTGCTGTTCATCGACGAAATCCACCGTTTCAACAAGTCGCAGCAGGATTCGCTGTTAGGGGCCGTCGAGCAGGGCGTCTTCACGCTCATCGGCGCGACGACCGAAAACCCCTCGTTCGAGGTGATCTCGCCGCTCTTGAGCCGCTGTCAGGTCTACATCCTCAAGTCGCTCGAAGACAAGGACCTGCAAGTGCTGCTCGACCGTGCCCTGACGACCGACACCGAGCTGAAAGAGCGCGACATCGAGGTCACGGAAACCGGCGCGCTGTTCCGCTTCTCGGGCGGCGACGCGCGCAAGCTGCTCAACATCCTCGAAATCGTCGTCGGGGCCACCGACGGCAAGGTGACGATCACCGACCGGTACGTCACCGACTGCCTCCAGCAGAACATCGCCCTCTACGACAAGAACGGCGAACAGCACTACGATGTCATTTCGGCCTTCATCAAATCGGTCCGGGGCAGCGACCCCAACGCCGCGATCTACTACCTGGCGCGGATGCTGGCCGGGGGCGAGGAGCCGCGGTTCCTGGCCCGGCGTCTGGTGATCCTGGCCTCGGAGGACATCGGGCTGGCCAATCCCAACGCCCTGCTGCTGGCCAACGCCTGCTTCGACACGGTGCACAAGATCGGCATGCCCGAGG
>OCHV01002384.1_pt1 | contig 10707 bp, 10 predicted proteins | sample 1538461 | NCBI WGS metagenome assembly OCHV01 (sample SAMN04571692, study PRJEB22368) | human gut metagenome | biome: human gut; material: stool | host: Homo sapiens | place: Luxembourg | collected 2012-08-03 | reverse complement strand
TTTTAATTGTAAAGCCATTTCCAGTCCCCCTTTATCGTCGGGATTCATAATGCTAGGTACACCATCCCGTATCATTGTTCCTGTTACCGGATCGAGTTTGATCTCTGTCGTATCAGGTACTTGTTTTATACAAACTACTATTTTCATGTATTCTCTTTTTATAAGTTCAATGCGGAAAACATTATTATTTCAATAGAGCAGCAGCAATCACCATCCGCTGTACTTCAGAGGTTCCCTCATAAATCTCCGTAATCTTGGCATCTCTCATCATCCGTTCGACCGGATACTCACGGGTATATCCATACCCTCCGTGGAACTGTACGGCTTTTGTCGTCACTTCCATCGCTGTTTCAGCAGCAAATAACTTAGCCCGTGCCGAATCGACAGAGTAAGGGATTTTCCTGTCTTTCTTCCAGGCAGCCGTCCGCACCAACAAACGGGCAGCTTCGATCTTGGCATTTAAATCGGCCAACTGAAATTGGGTATTCTGAAATTGTCCGATAGAGCGTCCGAACTGTTTCCGTTCTTTCACATATTTTATTGTCTCATCCATGGCTCCCTGAGCAATTCCCAAGGCCTGTGAAGCAATTCCCATACGTCCGCCATCGAGCGTCTTCATCGCAATTTTAAATCCTTCACCCGGTTTACCCAGCATATTTCCTTTAGGCACAATACAATTTTCAAAAATCAACTCACAGGTTGCGGATCCCCGGATCCCCATCTTTTTCTCTTTTTTACCGATGGAAAATCCCGGAAAATCCCGTTCAACGATAAAAGCAGAGATTCCTCGTGTACCCTGCGACTTATCGGTCATCGCCATAACGATGTAAACGTGTGCATAAGCTGCATTCGTAATAAATATTTTGGACCCGTTGAGCACATAATGATCCTCTTCAGCAACAGCCATTGTCTGCTGGGCAGAGGCATCGGTACCTGCATTCGGTTCGGTCAGACCAAAAGCTCCGATCCATTCTCCCGAACATAATTTGGGTAAATATTTTTTCCGTTGTTCTTCATTTCCGAATTCATAGATCGGAGAAGCACACAAAGAGGTATGGGCAGAAACAATAACCCCGGTCGTTGCACATACCCGGGACAATTCCTCTACAGCCATAGAATACAATACGTTATCACCACCGGCTCCGCCATATTCCACCGGGAAAGGGATACCCATAATCCCCAGTTTCGCCATTTTTTCTACCGTTTCGACAGGGAATCTCTCTTCTTCGTCCACTTCTGCCGCCAGCGGTTTTACTTCTTTCTCAGCAAATGCTCTGATCATCTGCTGAAACAATATCTCTTTTTTTGATAATGAAAAATCCATACCTTTTTTAATTTATAGTTTACGATTCGGGCTAGAGGTATCCACCATCCATCCTCCATCGTGATTTCCTTCAATACGCTTTCGTCGTTCAGCACATCTTTTTTAAATCCGGGGCAACGATCAGAGTTGCTTCTGTAGCTGCCTGCACCTGTTCTACCGTAAACTCAGGATGTATCTCTTTCAGTACAATTCCCCCGGGTGTGATCTCCATAACTCCCATTTCTGTAACGATCATATTCACCTGCCCCTTGGCTGTCAAAGGTAAAGTACATTTTTTCAGGATTTTCGGATTTCCTTTTGCCGTATGTTCCATGGCCAGGATCACCTTACCGGCTCCCATCAGCAGGTCCATCGCTCCTCCCATTCCCGGTGTTTTTTTCCCCGGTATCATCCAGTTGGCTAAATCTCCTTTTTCATCTACTTGCAAGGCCCCCAGGATACTGACATCTACGTGTCCGCCCCGGATAATACCGAACGAAGTAGCACTATCGAAGCTGGCCGCTCCGGGCAGAGCCGTTATCGCTCCACCGCCGGCATTGATCAAGTCCGGATCTTCTTCTCCCGGAGCAGGAGTCGGCCCCATACCGATCAATCCATTCTCCGTTTGTAAGATGACCTCGACACCTTCAGGCAGATAATTCGGTACTAAAGTCGGCAAACCGATACCCAGATTCACCACGTCTCCATCGTGGAGTTCCATTGCCACTCTCCTGGCAATCACTTCCCTGATTTGTTCTTTTTCCATAGCTTGTATATTTTCAATGATTCATTCTTCGATCCAATTCCTGCGCAATAAACGAGGCGACATCGTCGGCATAGGTATTCATCCCGAAGCCGGCATCGTACCCCAATTCTTTCGCCAACTCGTGTGAAATCCGGGGACCACCACAAGCCAGGATCACTTTGTCCCGTAATCCTTCGGCTTCCAACATCTCCACGAGTTCCGTCAGATTTTTAATATGAATATCTTTCTGAGTCACGGTCTGCGAAACCAATAAAGCATCAGCTTTCAACTCGATAGCCTTAGCGATAAATTCCTCGTTGGTCACCTGGCTACCCATATTCAAGGCTTCGAACATTTCATACCGCTCCAAACCATAATGTCCGGCAAAACCTTTCATATTCATAATAGCGTCGATTCCCACCGTATGGGCATCTGTTCCGGTACTAGCTCCGATCACCACAATTTTCCGACCGATATGTTCCCGGACAAACTGATCGGTCTCTCCCATATCCCACTTGGTCGATTCCACTTTCGGCACATAGATATTGCTATAATCTACCGTGTGTACACAATTTCCATAACAATTAAAAAAAGTATATCCTTTCGTCAGTTCCTGATGAAACACCACCTGAGGATTTTCAAATCCCATTTTTTTCATCAACTGTTTAGCAGCCTCTATCGCTTCATCTCCGGCAGGTACAGGTAAAGTGAAACTCAGCTGTGTCTTTCCGTCGTTCATCGTATCCCCGTAGGGTTTTATCTTTTTCAGATCGAGGGTTTGATCGAAATCTCTCCCTTCTGTTGAATATAAACCTCCGCTCATAATCTTTATTTGATTTACGATTTTTGTTATCTGTTCATCATGATCTCTACAAAAGGATTGCTATAGTTCTTTCCCTTGGCACAAACGCCGTCCAATCCTTTTCCTCCGTTTTTAGGACGCTTGATATCGGCAAAAATTCCTTTTTCCAAGGCTGTAAAAAGTCCTTCCCGTTCAATCTTTTCCAAGAGAACGGTAGCTTTATCCAACACTTCTTTCGCCCTGTTTTGTATAATCCCGTTTTCTTTAAAGACCACTTCATCTCCGATATTTTTCATATTATTAAAAATATAACGGGCATTCTCGATCGACAGATAACGATCCGACATAAATGGAGTATGTATGGCTTCGGTCGGCATTCCCAACAGTTGAATACCTTGTGAAGTCCAGATTCCGATCATATTGAAAAGAGCATCCTGAATATGTCCGCGGAAAATATTTCCGGTCATAAATTTCGTCGGAGGCATATATTTCAAAGTAGCCTTCGGAAAAATTTCCCGGGTCATCTGGGCCTGAGCCAATTCGTACAAAAAGCCGTTTTCCAGCATGGGATCCATTTCAAAAGCATGTCCCAGGCCCATTTGTTCTTCCGGCAGCCCGGCCAATAAAGCCAATTGTTCATTGATCAGATCGGAAGCCAAAACAGTATGTGCTTCTTCGACAGCGTCGGCAGTAGTCAGGTAGTTATCTTCGCCTGTGTTGATAATCACTCCGGCAAAGCCGTTGATCACCCGCGACATAAACTGGTCGACCAACGTCCGCTGCATATTGATATCCCGGAATAAAATTCCATACAATGCATCGTTCAACATCACATCCAGCCCTTCCAAAGCTCCCATCACAGCAATCTCCGGCATACATAAACCGGAACAATAATTACACAGCCGAATATAACGACCGACTTCTTCTCCTACCTCATCCAAAGCTTTCCGCATAATCCGAAAATTTTCCTGGGTGGCAAAAGTTCCGCCGAATCCTTCTGTCGTAGCCCCATAGGGTACATAGTCCAACAAACTTTGCCCCGTTGTACGGATCACAGCAATGACATCCGCCCCTTGCCGGGCAGCCGCCTGTGCCTGTACCACGTCTTCGTAAATATTACCGGTAGCGACAATGACATAAAGATAAGGCTTTGCTCCCTCTCCGATCGTTGCGATATAATTCTCACGCCGTTTCCGGTTGTCGGAAATCCGACGGATACTGGCCTCGATATAGGGTTGCAACGCTTTTTCCCGCTGGCCGGGAGTACATACCGGTACCCGGGTGACATCTACTTTCCCGGCAGCCACTTGTTCGGCTATTTCCTGCGGAGTCATTCCGGTTTCCACCATTACATTACCCAGAAAGAATAAAATTCCTTCTCCCAACACGTTCTTTTCTTTCAGCTCGTCTACCAAAATGTTCGGCAGAGGGACAGCATGAACATCCACTCCGTCGATACCCAGCAAACGACACAATGTCCTTTCGACAGCCACTGTCGTATAGCCATCCACAAAATCCTGCACCTGGTCAGCAATCTTACGGGCCATTTCACGGGCATGTCCGACTTTATCAAAATCTATTCCTAATTTACTTTTCATATATATTTTCTTTCTACTGTACTGTCTTTTTCCAATCAGGATTTTCTTCCTGCAAATAATTTTCCACCCGTTCCAACACTCCACGGTCGATCCCCAGCATCCAGGCAATACGCATCGCCTCCTGGGGAACTTCTTCTCCGCTGTCTTCTTCGAGTGAATAATCGATAAACTCATTGATATTTTTCAGGGTCATATTCCCTTCAACCCGATTCTCTACAAATCCCCGCACTCTCAATTTACGGCATTCGGCCGTTATTCCGCTATAATGGGTAGTAACCATAGCCATCACCCGGTGAGTAGTCAAAAAATCCACTACCCCATTCACAATTGCCCGTCCCTCGACGGGATTGGTCGTCCGGGCCAATTCGTCTATCAGCACCAAAATTTTACTTCGCTGCCTGACTTGCCAGATCATTTCATCCACCCGCAACATCTCAGCCGCATAAGAAGAGAGACCGTTCAATTCATCCTGATCATCCCCGATACTGGTCAAGACTTGTTCCACGAGCGGCATACCCGCCCGCCGGGCAGGTACATAAAAACCGAACTGCATCAGGTATTGCGCCAATTGCACACTTTTCAACAACACTGTCTTTCCGGCCATATTGGCTCCGGTAATCACCGTCGTTCCCTTTTCCAATTTCAAATCTACAGCCTGAAACGCTCTTCCTTCCTGTTCTAAAATCTCCCGGATCTGAGGATGGAAAAGACCTTCGAACACCATTTCCCCCTCTTCCGGAATTTGCGGCAAAGTCAATTGTCCTCTTATTGCTTGTCTGGCTTTTGCCAATACGACATCCAGCAATCCGACCGCTTCCAAAGCCTGTTTCAAATCGTCGTGATAAGGTCTCAACTGCACAGACAACTCTTCGCGTACCTTGTCTTCCAAAACCACACTTTGTACATACAACGCTTCTAATTCCCGTTCTTCTGCCCCTTGAAGGCTCTTTTGTTTTATTTCAGCTCTCAGCCTGGCCAGCTCAGCCGAATAAGTATCATAAATATAAAAATGAGGAATCCGATTCCCTTCCGGATCCAACAAACGTACAACCGGCTCCAGTTCCGGGAGTAAAACAATCCGCCATTCTTCGACAAGTCCCCTGATTTCTTCCGAGCACAAAGCAAAAGTTTTCAATTCGAACAATTCAAGATCATCCAACACTTGCTCCATCGCCATCCGCCCGATCGTCCCCCGGATATCTCTCACCTGCATCAGCTTACCAGTCAAACGTTCCAGCCGGGATTCATTTTCAGGTTGTTCAAAAAGTACCATGATCTTTTGAATACGTTCAAATTCGGCCTCCAACCGAGATTTCGAATCGAGCCAGGGCCCTCCGGCCTACAGCCGAACAGATATCCAATTGTTCGATCATATAACGGAATCCCCTGACTTGTCTTATCGCTTCCCTTAAAATCATATCCTCAACGGTTTTTACCGACTTTTTCTATTTTTTTCACATCATACACCGGAATTTGCAAGCTTTCTTCCAATGCTTGCTGCAAACGCAACGAATCCAAAAGTAATCCTCCCGGAGACTGAGGATTGATCGTAACGGCCAAAAGCCGGCTACGATGAAGCACCTGTACTCTTCCGCCCTTACGTAAAAAGGCATAAAAAGACTCAGGTGCGGCAAAAACACGGGTAAAATCACGGACGATCAATTCTACGGTCTGTTTCTGTACGCGTAAAAACTGAAATACTTTATCACTCACAGCACCGGCAATAAAGATCCGATGCCCATATTGCAGCAGATCGGTTCCACTTTTCTCCAGCATAAACACAGAAGGCAATTTCAGATCGATACATTCTCCCTCCGGCCCGACCGCCCATACACCTTGTTGAATGGCATCCAACCTCTCTTGTAAAACTTCGTCCACCTCTTCCAGATCGATCAAATCACAAACATAACGGGTACGTCTCACCAATTCCCGAATATTCCCGGAAACAGCAGCCCCCGTCGCTAAGACCATCGCCTCCGTAACGGTGGGAGACGCCAGGCTTAAACGGGACAAAGCCCCGTCGACCAAGGTCGTTCGTACCCCGAAATCTTTCATATGCCGGATCAGACTTTTCAACCCGGCAGTATCCGCAGGCCCTGAAAGCAATACTTTTCCCGAAGTTTTAGCCCTGGCGATAACCAACCGTCCCAAAGCAGTCCGATGATCATCGATTTCCATGATTTCAGCCACCAACCTCCTTTCCCGGTAATGTTTCTCCGAAGTAACGAATATCATTCCTTCCGGCACGATAATCTCGGGTTTCGGGGTTTGACATACCTGATCCCGGTTTTCTCCGTCAATTCCGATCGAAGTCAGAGCGAACCGATCTGCCGAATCTTTTATCCTGCGAAGGATGTAATTCAGGCATTCTGTTTTCCCTGTATTTTTCTCCAATCCGACAATTGCCAGACTCCTGTAATCGGATATGTCATCAACAAAACCCATCTGTTCAGCATTTTCATTTATGATTCCGGATTTATCCTTTCAATCGAATGAAACGGTAAATCCAAAATCACAAATAATTTATCCTTTCGCCAATAGATTACGTGTCTTACGATCCAGATTCGCCGGTTCGAGAGACAAGCGTTCTCCGCTCAGCAACTCAGCCACTCCTTCTGTTTTACGGCGCTTCTCACACTCTTCACAGTGGCATTCGTCTCTGTAATCCGTCGGTTCGGTATACGTAGTCACTACGCCTTCAAAATTACGCAACACCACCCGATTGGGGCCCTGAGAAATCAGATAGGTCGGCATCACCGGAATTTTTCCGCCTCCACCGGGAGCATCCACGACGAAAGTAGGCACGGCATAACCGGAAGTATGTCCCCGCAGGTTCTCGATAATCTCGATTCCCTTCGATACAGGGGTACGGAAATGACCGATCCCCACAGAAAGATCACAGATATAGATGTAATAGGGACGTACCCGGATCTTGACCAACTCGTGCACCAATTTTTTCATGACATGTGTACAATCGTTGATCCCGCGGAGCAGGACAGACTGATTTCCCAGAGGTATACCCGCATCAGCCAGCCGGGCACAAGCAGCCGCCGACTCTTCGGTAATTTCGTTCGGATGGTTGAAATGAGTATTCAGCCAAATCGGATGATATTTCCGGAGCATATTTACCAATTCCGGCGTAATGCGCTGGGGTAACACCACCGGTGTTCTCGACCCGATACGGATAATCTCGACATGAGGGATTCCACGCAGCCGTTTGATGATATATTCCAATCGTTCGTCACTGACCAATAAGGCATCCCCTCCCGATAGGAGGACATCTCTCACCTGGGGGGTATTAGCGATATATTCGATACATTTATCGATTCTTTCCAATGGAGTGGCACAATCGTGATGTCCGGCAAAGCGGCGCCGGGTACAATGCCGGCAATACATCGAACACATATCGGTGATCAGGAACAACACCCGGTCAGGATAACGGTGGGTCAGTCCCGGTACGGGTGAATCACCGTCTTCATGCAAGGGATCTTCCAGATCAGCCGGTGACCGGTGTAATTCTTCAATGGTCGGCACCGATTGTTTACGGATCGGACAATAAGGATTATCGGGATCGATCAGACTCAGATAATAAGGTGTGATCGCCATCCGTAATGTCTTCAGCGACTCACGGATACCCTCTTCCTCATCTGGTGTCAGCCGGATGTATTTCTTCAGCTGATCCAAAGTTTCAATCCTGTTCTTCACCTGCCAATGCCAATCGTTCCATTGTTCATCGGTCACTTCAGGGAAAAACTCTTTTCTTCTGCTAGCCATAAAAACATATTTTTAATTCGTCGGGATTATAAAATCCCGACCATTCAGGCATACAACTCTGTAAATATCTTCCGTAATGCCTCGCTTTCACGAAGTTCCTGCAGTGTAATCTCAGCATGTCCTTTGGTATACCCATTTCCAACGATCATAGTCACATCGCTGCCGACACCTTCCGCTCCCAAAGCAGCCTTCGTAAAACTGGTCGCCATAGAGAAGAAATAGACCAATCCGTCATTTTTAGTACACAAGATGCTGGTCATCTCAGTATCCGTAATATTCACATTATTGATCGTAATATCACACATTTCACCATTCGTCAGTTCGGCAATTTTCTCCATAACCGGAACCGGCTGAGTTGCATCGGCCGAGAATACATAATCACAGAAGCCTAATTTCTGAAGCCGTTCGGTACTTCTCTGGCTATGGCACAAACCGATTACTTTACCGGTAACACCAGCACGTTTCTTTGCTTCATAGCAACACAACATACCCGATTTACCACCGGCACCGATAATCAATACCGTATCTCCCGGTTTCACCAATTTAGCAGTCTGAGCCGGAGCACCGGCTACATCGAGAGCCGACAAAGCCAACTTTTCCGGCAGATCTGCCGGAATCTTCGCATAAATACCGCTTTCAAACAAAATAGCTTTACCATCGATATCCACCTGGTCGACATCTGCCCGGATTTCTTTAATTTTATCGATACGAAGCGGAGTCAGCGACAAAGACACCAAAGTTGCGATTTTATCTCCCACTTTCAGATCGGTCTTTCCAACTAAAGCATCTCCGATTTTTTCCACCGTTCCCAGTAACATACCACCGGAACCGGTCACCGGATTACGGTGTTTTCCTTGTTTCTCTACAATTCCCAGCATGATCTCGGCAATTTTAGCTTTATCCCCTCCGGCTTGTTCTTCAATCTGAGTAAAACTAGCCGAATCGATATTCAGAGTTTGCACATCGATCAAAATCTCGTTATCATAGATTTCGTCCATATTGTTATCCAGTTTGTCAGCCGGTTGTGGTAATACTCCTTTCGGTGAAATTACTCTATGCGTTCCGTATTTATTTCCTTTTTTCATAACGTTTTATTTTTTAATATTTACTTTAATTTTTTCACTTTATACCTTTCGACTTATAGCCTATAGCTTTTCAGCCTTTAGCTTTCAAATTCAATATCTTCCGTGCTTCGGCCGAGGTAGCGATTTCGCGTCCCAATTCCTTAGCGATACGAACGACCTTAGCTACCAACTCGCCATTGGATTTTGCCAACACCCCTTTTTCGAGATACAGATTATCTTCGAACCCCACTCTGACATTTCCTCCCATAGCGATAGCAGGAGCAGCCAAAGTAAAGGCATGGCGTCCGATACCGGTTGCAGTCCAGGTAGAACCTGCCGGAATAGCATTTACAAGCCAGCAAAGATTAGGAACTGTTGCAGGCGTACACCCGGGGACACCGAGTACAAAATTAAACTGCATGGGAGCTCCCGGTACCTGACCTTTCTTTGCCATATTCAATACGGTTTCGAGATGTCCCATCTCGAAACATTCGTATTCCGGTTTGATCTGGTTTTCCAGCATTCTTTTACCGAAATCCCTCATCATAGGCATGGTATTTTCAAATACCTCATCTCCGAAATTACAGGTGCCACAATCCAGGGTAGCCATTTCCGGGAAAAGTTCGGTCGGCTGCAGACGTTCTTCCGCTGTCATTCCTACAGCCCCTCCGGTCGAAGGGATCAGAATCACATCCGGGCATACTTCATATATAGCGTCTATACACGTTTTGAAACGTGCTTTGCTCTGAGTCGGCGTACCGTCGTCTTCACGTACGTGAAGATGAACGATAGCAGCACCTGCATCTACAGCAGATTTTGCTTCTCTGACGATTTCTTCTACAGTATAAGGAACGGCGGGATTTTGTTCTTTCGTTACCTCTGCCCCGCAGATCGCAGCTGTTATAATCAATTTTTCCATAATTATCAAGACTATTAACTTACATTATCCTTTCCGCTGATCCTCTTTTTTCACCACACAGGTTCCACTGGCCCGGCAAACCACAATCGGTTCAGCCAGGACATCCGCAGCCGAAGCTGAAATATCCGGACGGGCAGCGACCACCTTACGGGCTTCGAAAACCATTTTGCGGGAAGTATTTCCTACTTTCACGATTTCACCGACAGCTTCGATATAGTCGCCGGCATATACCGGAGCCAAAAACTCCACATTGTCATAGGCCACAAAAAGACCTTCATCTCCGTCATGCATAATCAGTAGTTCGGTCGCAACATCGCCGAATAAATGCACCATATGAGCTCCATCCACCAAATTTCCGCCATAATGAGCATCTTTAGCGCTCATCCGAAGTCTTATCATTGATTTTTCCATATTTTTAAATTAACCGGAACAGATCTACACCCATCCCTTTCGATTACACCTCTTTTTTACCTTCCCCGCTTTTTGCCTCTTCGCCTTTAGC
>OCHV01002380.1_pt1 | contig 10712 bp, 8 predicted proteins | sample 1538461 | NCBI WGS metagenome assembly OCHV01 (sample SAMN04571692, study PRJEB22368) | human gut metagenome | biome: human gut; material: stool | host: Homo sapiens | place: Luxembourg | collected 2012-08-03 | reverse complement strand
ACTCAACCCGAATCTTTTTCGAGTCGACCTCACCCTTGGAAAGCAAGACAACCGTCTCGCAATGCTTCGTCCTTGGGAACAAATCCACAGGCTGCACTTTTTCCGTGCGGTACCCCTGTGTCTCCAGCCACTTGGCGTCCCGGGCGGCGGTGGCCGGGTTGCAGCTGACATAGACCACCCGCTGGGGATTCATCTTGACAACAGCAGAAAGGGTGGCTTCATCGCAGCCTTTGCGGGGCGGGTCGAGGACGATGACGTCCGGGCGCAGGCCCTCAGCCGCGAGGCGGGTGGCGGCAGCGCCGGCGTCGGCGCAGAAAAAGCGGCTCTTGGTGGCGATGGCGTCGCCCATCCGGGCGGCATTTGCCTTAGCGCTTTCAATCGCTTCTGGTACGATCTCCACGCCCACCAGCTCCCGGCAGTGGTCTACCATCGAAAGGCCGATGGTGCCCATGCCGCAGTAGAGGTCCAGCAGCAGGTCGTCCGGGGTGAGCTGGGCATATTGGGCCGCGATGCCGTAGAGTTGCTCAGCGGCCAGTGTGTTGACCTGATAGAACGACAGGGGACCCAGCCGGACGGGGACGCCGCAGAGGGTGTCTTCGAGGTAGCCAGGGCCATACAGGGTGTGGGTCTCGCTGCCCAGAATGACATTGGTGTTTTTTGCGTTGACATTCAGTAAGATGGTGGCAATGGCCGGAAACTGCTCCCGCAGCTGGGCCACCAGCTCCTCACTGTGGGGGAGCTTTGCCCGGGTGCAGACGAGGCAGACCATGATTTGGCCGCTGTGTGCCCCCCGCCGCAGGAAGATATGGCGGACAAGGCCCTTGCCGCTTTCCTCGTCGTAGGGCTGGATGCCATGGGCGGCGAAGAATGCGCAAAGCGCGTTGCCGATCTCATTGAGCACGCCGGGCTGCAGCTTACAGTCCGGGCAGGGGACGATGCGATGGGTGCGGCCAGCATAAAAACCAATGCAGGGCTGGCCGTTTTTGTCCCGCCCGACCGGGAATTGCACTTTATTGCGGTAGCGGTCCACCTCGGGGGAGGGGACTGTGGGCAGCACAGGGACATCCAGCCCGCCAATGCGGCGGAACGCGTCTGTTACGTTCTCGTGTTTGGCCTGCAGCTCTGCCTTATAGCTGAGATGACGCAGGCTGCAGCCGCCGCAGGGACCGGCGGCCGGACAGTCTACCTCCACGCGGTCGGGCGAGGGGATGAGCAGTTGATCCAGAATGCCAAACGCGTAGCGGCCGCAGTCTTTGACGATCTTGATCCGCGCTTCATCGCCGGGGGCAGTGTTGGGTACAAAAACGGCCTCGCCGTCCGCGGAGTGGGCCACGCCGCTGCCGTCGCTGGAAAGGCGCTCAATGCGGAGGGTCAGGAGTTGATTTTTCTGTAAAGGCATGTTGGAACGGTCTCCTTATGGTTTTTCCTGCGGCGCGGCGGCGGCAGGATCGGTCTGGGTGGCCATGTATTTGCTGGGCGGCACGCCCTTGGCGCGCTTGAACACCCGCGAAAAATAGAACTGATCAAAGAAGCCTACCGAGATGGCCACCTCTGCAATGGACAGGTTGCCTGCCCGCAGCAGCTTGCAGGCCTCGTTGATGCGGTATTCGGTCAGGTAATCAATGGGGCTCTGGCCCACGTTGAGCATGAACACCCGGTACAGGTGGCTGCGGGAAACTCCCACGCTCTTGGCCACATCGTCGATGGAAATGTCGTGGGAGTAGTTGAACTGGATGTACTTGATGGCGTTGAGCACATACTGGCTGGAGGAAGAAGTGCTGTGGGGCTTGGACTCGCTGGTCTCCCGCATGAGAGCGGAGATGAACAGGTAGAGATAGCCCACCATGGCAGCCTCGTCCTGAGGCTGCAGCCCGCGGGAGGAGTAGATGTTGGTCAGGGCTGCCCGCATCCCCTCCGGGTCCTGCGTGTGGTGGACAGGTGCTTCATCGGTAAAGGGGAGCTGAGCGGCCAGCTTATGGGCGCAGGCACCGTTGAAGCCGACCCAGCTGTACTCCCAGGGCTGCTGCTCATCCGCCGTATACCGGATGAGCTGGCTGGGCTTGGCAAAGAACAGATCGCCCGGCGCGACCGCAAAGGTCTTGCCGCCCACCTCAAACACGCCCCGGCCGGAGACGACCAGGTGGATGAGGTAATGGTCGCGGATGCCGGGCCCCCAGGTCTGGCCGGGGGCGCAGCGCTCCAAACCACAGTTGAAGATGGAAAGTTCAATATTATTGGTGTCGCTCTGCTTGAACGACTGTTTATAAACGTCTGCCATTGTGGCTCCCTCCCGCCTGTCAGATTTCTGGTGCCAGTATACCACAATTGCCCTTGCAAATTCAACAAAAGTACATCTTATTCTTTGGGCTGGACACCAAAAAAATGCTTTTTTCGGCAATCGAATTGAAAATCGGGCGTCGATGCATTAAAATAGTTGTATCAAACCAGCATGGAGGAATTTTGCGGGGAGGTTCTGCGATGGCAACGAGTGCACAGGTCCGGGACGAAATTCTGGCGGGTAAATGGGACGAGACACTGGGGGCGCTGTACGGCGGCGGCGCGGCAGAGCTGAGGCGGCAGCGGGCACGCTATGCGGCGGCACTGGAACAGTTTGAGCTCTACTTTGGGCCGGGGCGGCAGGTGCGGCTGTACTCGGCCCCGGGCCGGACCGAGCTGGGCGGCAACCACACCGACCACCAGCACGGTTATGGGCTGGCGGCGGCGGTGACACTGGATCTGATCGCGGTGGCGTCCCCCAGCGATGACGGGTTCATCCGGGTCAAATCCCGGGGGTTCAACAAGCTGGACGTCATTGACCTGAGCGAGCCGGAGCCCCAACAGGGGGAGAGCACCCATTCCGCCAGCCTGATCCGGGGCATTGCGGAGGGATTCCGGGCGCTGGGGAAAGAGACCGGCGGCTTTGATGCCTACACCGCCAGCGATGTTCTGCGGGGGTCCGGCCTTTCCAGCTCGGCGGCGTTTGAGATGGGAATGGCTGTCGTCCTCAACGGGGAGTATGGCTGCGGCCTCTCGGGGCCGGAGATGGCAAAGATCTGTCAGTATGCGGAGAATACTTATTTCGGCAAGCCCTGCGGCCTGCTGGACCAGCTGACCAGTGCCGTGGGCGGCGTCATCTTTGCAAATTTTGCTGACCCCTGTGCCCCTGAAATTGAAAAAATCCACGCAGCGGGCTTGCTGCCGGAGGGGGTTACTCTTTGCGTGACCGATACTCAGGCCAGTCACAGCGAGCTGACCGGGGAATTCGCGGCCATTCGCCGGGAAATGGAGGCTGTGGCGGCCTGTCTGGGCCAGAATGTGCTGGGGCAGGTGCTGGAAACGGCATTCTGGCAGGCGCTGCCCCGGCTGCGCACTCAATGCGGGGATCGAGCTGTCCTGCGGGCCATTCATTATTATCAGGAAAACGCCCGGGCACTGGCCCAGAAGAATGCCCTGCAACGAGGAGACTTTGCGGAGTTTCTGCATCTCATCCGGGCAAATGGCCATTCCTCGTTTGAGTACTGTCAGAACGTCTACTGCGCCTCCGACCCGCGGCATCAGGGGCTGAGCATCGCGCTGGCGCTGAGCCAGAGCATCCTTGAAGCGGGCGGCGGAGCCTGGCGGATGCAGGGCGGCGGTTTTGCGGGGACGATCCAGGCCTTTGTGCCCGCCCCGCTGCTGGAAGCTTACTGCGCGGCCATCGAGGGCGTGTTTGGCCCGGGCAGCTGTTACCGCCTGAAACTGCGGGAGCAGGGAGCCGTTCAAATAGGGAGCGAGATGTAAATGCGATTTCAGGATGGAGTGGGAGAGACTACCTGCCTGAGCCAGAAAGAAGAATGCAACGGGATGTACACCCTGCATTGCGATTCTCCGCTGGGCGGCATCCTGCTGGCGGCGGATGAAGCGGGCCTGACCGGCCTCTGGTTTGAGGGAGAAAAATATTTCGCCAATATCCTTGGCCCGGAACAGCAGGAGCGGGAGACGCCTGCCTTACAAAGGACAAAGCGCTGGCTGGATGTTTATTTCAGCGGCCGGGAGCCGGATTTTACCCCGCCGCTCCACCCCGTTGGGTCGCCGTTCCGGCGGGCCGTGTGGGAGCTGCTGCTCCAGATCCCTTACGGGCAGACCACGACCTACGGCGCGCTGGCACAGCAGCTGGCTGCAAAACAGGGCAAGACCCGGATGTCGGCACAGGCAGTCGGCGGGGCGGTAGGCCACAATGAAATTTCCATCATCATCCCCTGCCACCGGGTGGTGGGCACCAGCGGCAGCCTGACAGGATATGCCGGGGGCATTGAGAAAAAAGTGCGCCTGCTGCAGCTGGAGCATGTGGACATGAGCCGCTTTTTTGTGCCGACAAAAGGCACGGCAATCTAAAAGTTGTATGAGGAAATCCATCGATCATGAGAAGGTTTTTGCAATGCAATACACCAAACTGGGAAACTCCGACCTCAATGTCTCTAAGGTCTGCATCGGCTGCAAGATGAGCCAGATCGCGCTGGATGTGACTCTGACGCCGGAAGAGGTGGAGTATCTGGAAGAGCTCTATGTGCCGCACCCGCTCACCAGTGTGGTTCGCCCGTCGGTAGAGGCAAAGAAATAAAATAAGCGATAAAACAGCATAAAATGAAGGAAACGCCGGGGCCTCTGCGTGAACAGAAGCTCCGGCGTTTATAGTTATTTGGGTTGATTCAGAAATCAGAGATAAGCTTCAAAGAAATGCTGAGCCGCCTGCACCCGCTCCTTCTCGCCGCCCTCATGGGCAAAGCCGGGAAGGATGGTCAACTCGGTGTGCACCCCGTGGTCTTGCAGGTTCTTTTGCAGGCTCTTCATGCGGGCCACGCGGTTGTCGCCGTAAGGCGAATCGCCGATGAACTTGGTGTCGTTTTCGCCGACGATGACCAGAACGGGGACTTTCTGGACCGCTGCAAGGTCAACGTCATGCCCGAAGTAGTTCTTGAAATCCCGGGTGCCCCAGAAATAATCCTCGTCCGGGTTCAGGAAGGTGGGACGGCCCGGTGCACCGATGGCGCAGGCACGCAGTTTTTCGGGATGTGCGAAGAGAAAGCGGTTGACGAACTGGCCGCCGCCCGAGTGGCCGAACAGGAAGAACTTGTCTGTCTCCACACCGGGATAACGCTTGGCCATGTCGTCGATCATGTCCAGCAGGATCTGGTCATAGCGGACGCCGTCGCAGGAAAGAAGCTTATAGCTGTTGAAATCATCCCGCTGGATGAGGCCGCCGGGAAAGAGGGGAGCCAGAACCGCCACATGGTCTCGGTCGGCCAGCTCTTTGGCGTGGCGGACGTAATCTTCCACCGCGCAGCCGGTGCCGTGGATGATGACCAGCAGCTTATAGTGCGGGTCTTTTTCATCATAATAACAGTCCGGCAGATGGACCCAGTAGGGAAAGCGCTGGTCGGTGGGACAGTGCCAGAGCATATTCAGGTAGGCGTTGCCAAACAGATTTTTCTGCTGTTCCAACGTCAGGTTGGAAGCAAGGGGATTTTCTTTTGCCATAATAGTTGTACCTCACAATTCGATTTACAGGAATTTGCCGAAGAAGAAGCTTGCCACCACCAGCATGATGGCGCCGCCGATACGGGAAGAGATCTGTGCATAGGACATCAGCTCCATGCGGTGTGCGGCGCCAAGGCACTGGACGTCGCCGGAACCGCCGCCATTGGCCATGCACAGGCCGGCGGTCAGCATACCCTCGACGGGATAGAAGCCAAACAGCTTGCCCATCAGGAAAGTGCCGATCATGGCGCCGATGACAGTGGCTGCAATGATGAGAATGTAGGCAGGGTTGGTGAAGACCTTGGCGTAGTCCGACAGGTTGGTGCCGATGCCGACGGTGATCATCAGGGGGAAGGACATATACTTAACGAAGAACTGCTGCATCCCCTTGGCACCAGCCTTGACATTCTCCGGCAGGATGTTGGAGATGTTGAGGATAGCAATCAGGATGACCATGAAGGCGAAGGTGTGGATGGAGAAGCCAAGGTCCAGATGGTTGTTGATGATGGAAATATGCTTGGAATAGAGGTTGGCAACGTTATAGCAGACAACGCCGAGGGCCAGACCCGTGGCGTAATCGGCCACAGTGGGCTTGTATTCTTCGGCAGTGGAAGCCTTTGCATTTTCCATGCCCTTCATGAGCTGCCCGTTGCCGGTGAGAGAGGGATGAGCATTGCCCAGCTTATTGAGCAGTGCACTCATGATGACGGCCACGAGGTTTCCGATGCTGATGATGGCGAAGGCAGACGCATACCAGGTGGAAGCATCGCCGCCGGTGGCAGCCGCCCACATCTTGCTCATGGGCTGGATGCCTGCGCCGTTGCCGCCGCCCATGACGGGGATGGCATAGCCGGTGATGGCCTCGATGGCGCCCACGCCGGTCACAGCGCCCACAACACCGGCCAACGCCAGCGCGCCGACGATACCGGCAAGGATGGTGGGAATATAACCCACAAAGGATTTGAGAAGCATTTTACGGTCCACCGAGAGCACAGAGCCGGTAATCAGGATCAGAATGTACAGGTCCAGAAAACCAGTAGTGCCGTTGAAGGTGTTCAGGGCTTCCTTGGAGCCCTCACCGATGAGATTGAAGGTATTGAAGGCACCGGCCACAAGGCAGGCGAAGAGCATGCCGCCGCCGAACCAGGTCTTCCAGACGGGGATGTGATCGCCCACCCAGCCCAGCAGGGTGCCGACGACCATAGCGAAGGCCAGTGCACCGACCATGTTGGTCAGCATCCAGTCGTTGGCCGCCATCACCATCATCAGAGCCGCCAGAATCAGGAACATCCAAAGGGGAAAACCAAGGATCTTGGTTTCTTTTAACGTTTTCACTTTGCGTCCTCCATTTCATTTCTTTCAGGTTGTCCGATTTATTTGCTAGCAAATCTAACAATTGCATTATACGACGTGGAGAATGAATTATGCAATACTTCCTCGATTCCGCGTTTTCGCCGGGCCGATAACCATTTGGAATCGCGCGAAAAAGCGAGAACGCTTTCAAACGAAACGAACCGGGCCGGAAAGACGTCGGCTCGGTTCGGGCAATGCGGGATGGTTATGGAGTGGATTCCAAATGGTGATTGGCTTCCAGCCGCTGGTTCACCATAAAACGCCAGACGGCTTCTGCATCGGGGGAGAGGGTGCGGCCCTTTTTCCGGGCAATGATGATGTAGCGGTATAAAGCGTCACCTTTCGGGATGCCATAAAGCGGCGGTTGGCTGTTGCCATGAGAGTGCTGGATGACCGTGGTGTGCGGGAACAATGCGATGCCGCAACCGCTCTGCACGACCGAGTAGCGGGTATCGACGTATTCCACCCGGAGAGGGTCCAGTGGAGTGACACGATATTTTTTGAAGAAAGCATTCTCCGCGTAATACAGCCCCTGCCCGGGGGTGGCAAGAATGTACCGCAGCGAGGGGTCGCGGAAGCGCCGGGACTCGATCTCCACGGGGTGCTCCAAAGAATTGCCGGAGAGGTCCAGCCCAGCCAGAAGGGGAGAGCTTTGCGGGATAACGAAGACCAGAGGGTCCTCTTCCAAAGGCATATATTCAAGTTTGCTGGAGAGGATGGGGTCGGTGTAAATGGCAAGGTCTACCTGCTCTTCTTCCAGCAGTTCCTCGCATTTACGGGCGCTCGTGTCCAGATATTCCAGGCAGATGTTGGGGTAAGCGGCCATAAAGGCGGCGGTGTGGATGCCGGCGTATCCGCCGCCCCGGTGGGTGGTGGCAATGCGGACCGGGACCGCCGGGGTATGGCGGCTGAGAGCGATGTCGTTTTGAAAGTCCTGCTCCAGCTCCTGATACCGCCGGGCAAAATCCAGAAAAAGCTCCCCCTGCGGCGTGGTGGTGATGGGCGTGTGGGCGCGGTCAAACAGCTGGAAGCCCAGCTCTTTTTCCAGCTTGCTCAACTGCTTGGTGAGGGCAGGCTGGGAGATGAACAGGTGCTTTGCCGCCAACGTGATGTTTTTGCATTTGTCTACTTCCAGCACATATCGGAAAACGTTGGTGTCCACAACAAAGCCTCCTCCGAAAGAAATTGCGTTACTTTTTCAGCGTGGTCTCAGTCAGGTCCAGCACCGGGCCAAAGGGGTCAAACACCAGTCCCTGGATGCCGCTTGCGATGAGCAGCCGCTTCTGCTGGCTGAACAGCGGTACCACGGCACAGTCACTCAGCAGCTGGCGCTCACAGTCGGCCAGCAGGGAACACCGGGCGCTGCCCGTGGCGGTGCTGCTGGCGGCAAGCTGGGTGGCGTAAAGGGAGTTGGCGTAGCCCGTCAGCCCGCCGCCCTGGGCGGTGAACTGGGCCAGCACGTTGTATACGCTGCCGCTCTCGGCGCTGATGGGGGCCAGAGCAATGGTGTAATTGCCCTCGGCAAGCCGCTTTTCAAATTCCTCCGGCTCCACTTCTTCCAGCGAGAAGAAGAGGGAAAACTGCTTCTGCCACTCGCCGTTGATCTCCTCGGCTGCCTGAGTCAGGCCGCTGCCGGCGGGCAGCAGGAGGGTGACATTGTTGAAATCAGAGTTGGACATTCCCTGCCGGGCCTCGCGGTAGAGGCTGACGGCATCAACCGGGGCAGGGGTGGGGTCGCCTGCGGCGTCGCGGTAATCGATGCCGTCCACGGTCAGCCCGTCCGGGATGAGCCCCGTGACCGGTGCGAACAGCCCGGAGTCCGGGGTACTGGCGGCGGTGCGGGCCACCTCGGCCAGCGCCTGCCGCAACGGGGTAGAGCCAAACACGGAATTGCAGTTGAAGAGCAGGCTCCAGGTGGTATCCGAGTAGGAGATGCTCTGCAGGCTGGTGGCCTCGCCGGTTTCGTCCAGAGCCGCGGAGCATTTTTCATTGGCAATGAGCTGGGCTGCCGACTGGCCGGAGGCACCGGTATTCTGCACCAGCCGCAGGCTGTCGACGCGGTTCCCGCTGGGTTCCCGGCGGAGGAACAGGCCGCTGGCGGTCCAGTTATAAAGGTAAAAGCTGCCGCTGGAAAGGGTGGAGGCGGCGCTCAGGCCATAAGTACCCCGGGTGCTGTTGAAAAAGTCCTCGTCGCAGGGCATGGCGCCGGGCAGGGTGAGCTTGGAGAGAAAATTCTCGTCCGGCTCGCTCAGGCAGAACACAAGGGTGGCATCCCCACGCGCCTGAACGCCGAGGGCTGTCTCGGGCAGTTGGCCTGCCAGCACGGCGGCGCTGTTCTCAATGGCGGAAAATTCCACCGCATAGGGAGAAGCAGTATCGGCCCGGAACATCCGCCGGAACGCGAACACGAAATCCTCGGCTGTGATGGCGTAGTCGGTGGCTGCGCCCTTGGTGGCGGTATAGGTCAGGCCGCTCTTTAACGTAAAGGTGTAGGTGCGGCGGTCCGAGGAGACTTCCCAGTGTTCCGCAAGGGCGGGGACGAGCTTGCCGCTGGCGTCCTTACGGACAAGGCCGCTGTAAAGGTTCTCGCAGGCGATGACGTCCGAAGCCGTGGAGGCTACCTGCGGGTCGAGGTTTGACGGGATGGTATCCACGAACCAGGTAAAACTGGCCGAGCCCGAGCCGCACCCGGCCAGACTGAGCACAAACACGGCAGCGAGGAGGGCACAGAGCACCCGGCGCGGGCCGTGGAAAAGATTTTGTTTGGTAGATCGTTTCAAAGGGAAAGTTCCTTTCAGGGCTCTAGGCCCCCGTTTTGCGTGTGCCGGGCGCTGCAGGACGCGGGCCGGAATAACCCGTTGATGCAGCGTCGAAAAAAGGCGCACTGTAAGTGTAGCAGAAAGCAGGGGAAAAGACAATTGCCTTTTTGTGAATTTCTCAGGGGATTTTGTTGCTCCGTTTGGCGGTTTTCCGTTGCCAAGCAGACCGAAAAGGTGTAAAATGATTAACGGCCTAGCCCTCTCAGGCCGCCTTTTCGGCGTCCAGCTCCCCCAAAGGGGGAGCCCTTGGCAAAGAGGTGCTCTTTGCATGGACTGCCAAGGCCTCTCACTTTGGGAGAGGTGGCATCGCGTAAGCGATGACGGAGAGGGCGAGCCGCGTAAAAAATCACGCAGTAGTTTACGATATCTATATAATTTGGGAGGAACCTGATTTATGCAGAAAGAACAGCAGCAGCTTGCCGCACTGATCAAGGGCAAAAAGGTTGCATTCATTGGTGCCGGCGTCAGCCATAAGGCACTCATCAAGGAGTTTGTGGAGCTGGGCGCTCATGTGACCCTCTGCGACCAGAAGAAGTCCGTGGACGATTTTGGCGATTACGCTGCCACCATCCGGGAGCTGGGCATTGACCTGAGCCTGGGCGAAAACTACCTCGAAGGCTTCAAAGGCCAGGACATCATCATGCGTACCCCCGGCTTTGTGGGCTATTTTGAAAAGCCCCTGCAGGACGCTATGGCGGCGGGTACCATGGTCACCAGCGAGGTGGAGCTTTTCTTTGATTTCTGCCCCTGTGAGATCGTGGGCGTGACCGGCTCCGACGGCAAGACCACCACCACCACCCTGATCTCCAAGTTCTATGAGGCCGCTGGCCGCAAGGTGCACCTGGGTGGCAACATCGGCGCCGCTCTGCTGCCCATGCTGCCCGAGGTGGCTCCGGAGGATGTGGCGGTTGTGGAGCTGTCCAGCTTCCAGCTGATCAGTATGCACAAGAGCCCGAAGATCGCGGTGGTCACCAATGTTACCCCCAACCATCTGGACCACCACAAGGATATGCAGGAGTACAT
>OCHV01002368.1_pt1 | contig 10757 bp, 10 predicted proteins | sample 1538461 | NCBI WGS metagenome assembly OCHV01 (sample SAMN04571692, study PRJEB22368) | human gut metagenome | biome: human gut; material: stool | host: Homo sapiens | place: Luxembourg | collected 2012-08-03 | reverse complement strand
AGACCGCTGAAGGCGCTCTGAACGAAGTTCAGGATATGCTGCAGAGAATGAACGAGTTGGCTGTTAAGGCTTCCAACGGAACCAATTCCGAAAATGATAGAAGCTACATCCAGAACGAAATTGATCAGCTGACCACTGAAATCGATCGTGTTGCTGAGACAACGAAATTCAACGAGACCTACCTGTTAAAGGGTGACAAGGATGCTGAGAAGGGTTATACTTATTCTTATGGCACCCAGACAATTACAAAAGCAGAAATCAGTACAACGGATGGAACCACAGCAACAGGATCTAACACAAGCTTGAAGGTTACTGTAGCATCTACTACTGCAAATTCTGATAGACAGGTTGAACTGCAGAATGAGTTACTGAAGACTTTGCAGAAGAGTGGTGCCAGAGTAACAATTGCTGCTGGTAAGGACGGTACTGATACTGGTAATGTGGCAGTGTCTGTAGATGGATATGAGATTGATTCAAATGGTAAGGTATCTAAGGATGGCGAAGATACTGGTTTGACATTGACTGTTTCTGGTAATGGTAAAGATAACACAAAGGGTACAGCGGCTCTTACCGATACTCTTACATTTAGCACTGATGCTGTATTGAATGGTGCAAAGGGTAGTGTTGTTTCCTATTACGATAAGGACGGAAACAAAATTTCCCAGAACGCATTAAAGAATTATGTTGTTAAAGGTGACACAAATGTAGAACTGCTGAAAGATAAGACTGTATATGATCAGTTTGGTAATGAGCAGACGGTAGGCGCTACCGACATTACAGCTACTAAGGATCAGGTGGGTAGCTTGAAACTGTCTCTTCACGTAGGCGCTGATGCTACTTCCAACAACAAAATTGAACTGAATCTGGATGCTATGTCTGCTAAGGGACTTGGCGTAAATGGTTTAAGAGTAGATGGAGCTACTTCTACCAATGCGGATAATGCAATCGAGGCCATCAAGGAAGCTATCCAGAAAGTATCTACTCAGAGATCCGCACTTGGTGCTGTTCAGAACAGACTTGAGCATACTATCAACAACCTGGATAATGTTGTTGAGAACACCACAAGCGCTGAATCTGCTATCCGTGATACAGATATGGCTACTGAGATGGTTAAGTACTCCAACAGTAATATCCTGTCTCAGGCAGGTCAGGCAATGTTGGCTCAGGCTAACCAGTCTAACCAGGGCGTACTGTCTCTGTTACAGTAAGTAATCAGTTAGAGCATCTAACATAGCAATAAGAGAAGGGCTCGGCTTTACAGTCGGGTCCTTTTTCTCTTTGCAAAGAGGAAAGGATTCCATACATGAACAAAAATCATATTTTATTATCAATTTCTATGCTGATCTCAGGAAGAGATGAGATGGAGAAAAGCCTGAACTCACTTCTCTATTTTAAAAATGCATTTCCTACAGAAATCATATTGGTAGATACAGGATGCAATGCGGAACAGCGTGCATTGGCAGAAAAATATGCTGATAAAATAATTAATTTTACATGGTGTAATGATTTTGCTGCAGCCAGAAATGTTGGATTAAAGGAAGCTCGTGGAGAATGGTTCATGTACTTGGATGATGATGAATGGTTTGATAATCCAGTGGAGATCATTTCCTTTTTTACAACTGGAGAGTACAAGAAGTATAAGTCCGCATCTTATGAAGTAAGAAATTATCTTGATCTTGAGGGGAAAAGTTTTAAAACATCTTATCCTTCCAGAATGGTAAGGAGAGAGAAAAATACTTGTTTTATAGGAAAAATACATGAATATATAAATCCGTTTGATATTCCCCAAAAAGAATTTAGCGATTTTGTTCATCATTATGGATATGTATATAAAAGTGATGAAGAAAGAGTACAACATGCAGCAAGAAATATTGAACCACTTGTTGAAATGCGCAAAGAATATCCAGGAGAAACCAGATGGATGTTTCAGTTAGCACAGGAATATTTTGCTGTGCGTAATTATGAAAAAACAATAAAAGTATGTATAGAGGGACTGGAAGAATGGGAAAATTACAAAACAAAGGTGAAATTTTTTCCAGTATACATAGGTGTACTTTATTCATACATATTGCTCTCTTTGGAATGCATGAAAGAATACCAAAAAGAAGAACTATGGCTTGAACGAGCTAAAACCAATCCTATTATGGATATGCCTATTATGGAAGTATGTAAGGCATATTATTATATGATAGGAGCAAGATTATATAATGCAACTGGAAATTATGAATTATGTATTGATAATTTAGAAAAATATGTTTCAGAGGCGGAACGATTACGTAATAATAGGACTGTTATGGAGACAGAAACGGCAGGAATTGTGACAAGTGTTTTTCATAACGAAGTATTTACGGAAACTGTTATGATGTGTATTGGGACAATTATTAAAAAAGAGAAATATGAGTATGCTAGTAAATTGTTCAATATTGTATCCGTAAAAGATATACAGGAAATCTTTCAAGTAAGTTGGGCAAAAAAACTGATGGATGAGATGTGCAGTAAAGAATATAATGATTTTTTTGTACAAGTTATTCAATCCTTATATTCAGGAGAAAAGATTTCTTATGATATAGTTTGTATCTTGATGGAATTAAAGAAGGAGTATAGGCAAGAGCAAGAAATTGAAAAGCTAAATAATTTAATTCATCTTATGGCGGAATTAGATAGTGGCCATTTTTTCATAATATCCAATAAAATTATATGGGAACAGAAGAAAGCAAATAAGGAAGAAACTCTCAATGAGTTGTACAATGAATTGTTGACTACATGCGCTGATCATTTATTTGAGGTTGAAGATGAGGTTTGGAATATTGCAATCAAGGAAAAAATAGACGTTAATGAAATGATATTGAAGGTCGACTATCGGGTATGGAGAAGAGCGCTGGAACGTATGGAGCAGTGGGCTACTTGGAAGGATTGGGAAGCGTGGAATGACAGAATTTTAGCATGGAAAAGGAATGAAAATATTCATTACAACTTATTTGATATAAAATATAGAGAAAATGGTCTGATAGAAGAGATAATGGAATGGGTTGGGCTGTCAAAATTAGAGGAAGATATTTGGACATACACAGAAAAGTTGATTGATTTCTACAAATCTTATTATAAGGAGGAAGTTCTGTTAGAAAATTCTGTTGGCTTGCCGGATGAACTGCAGCTGGCCCTGGAATTGAAAAAACAGAAAGAGTATTGCGAGTCGGGGCAGGATCGAAAAGCATTGGAACATTTGAAAAATTGTCTGGGCATTTACCCGAAGCTGGAAAAAGTAATGTTGACTTATGCGGAAATGGTTCGCAACAAGATGCAGCAGCAGATAACAGAAGCAAAGGAAGCGCAGGAAGAATTACAACAAATGGTCATCTCATTAAAAAATATTGCAAAGCAGAAACTGGAGAGTGGAGAAACTGCTGCTGCGAAAGCCATATTAAGTCAAGTACAACAGTATGCACCTGACGATGATGAAATCAAAACTTTGCTACATAATCTGGAAGAGGAAGTACAATAATCTATTGAGAAAAGGTCGGTGATTTATAATCCCGGCTTTTTCTTGTCTCAAAATTAGTCAGAAAAATAAAAAAGAAACGAGCAAGCTTTTCCAGCCCTAAGCATTACTTAGCAACAAAATGTGATAAGAGCTATGGTAGATACAAGAAAATCAGTGAACACGACACCAAATAAAAAGATTGCAAAACATAAGAGTCATGTTAAACTTTATTCAGAAATATTTTGTTAAAATCAATTTTAATAAAACTGTTTTTAACAAAGATGGGAGGTAGTTCTTATGTTTATCGGCAGAGAAAGAGAACTGGCATCGTTAAAGGAATTCTATGAAAAAGATGGACAAGAAGACTATTTTTATACAGCAACAAAAGTCGGAAAAAATAGAAATCTGGAACTGTTTTCAAAGCAGGTAGTTGATCTGCTTATGCCGGGAGTGGAGAATATCAGCTTTCACACTACAGAGGCTGTTTTTGATTTTATTGATAAAAATATCGGAGACGAGAAGCTTGTGCTTGTTATAGATGAGCTGCCATATTGGGCGGAGTCGTTGCCTTGTCTGACATAGACAAAAGGGCTGTGATAGGGGAAGTGTTATTACTGCTTACACTGGATTCAAAAATATTGTTGACAGTAGTTCGGCTGACCGATATATTAATAAATAGGAGGGAAGCAGATGATAATTAATGCTTTACTTGAAAAAGAAAAAATGTCGAGGTATCGTTTAAGCAAGGAAAGCGGAGTTGCAATGACAACAATTACTGATATCTGTAGTGGAAAAGCAGACCTTGATAAATGCACGGCAGGAACTCTGCATAAAATCGCCAGGGTGCTTAATGTAACGGTAGACTTAATATTGGAAAATAATAGTGCAGATAATGAAGATTATAGATGTTCGTTTGAAACTTTTAAGAGTAATACCTGTCATCACGTAAAGGATATGGGTGATATAGATTTTATTATCGAAACACTTGAGACGGATGAAGTAAGAAAGCTTTATGAGCGCAGATGGTGTAGAGAAGCTATGTATCTGCTGGCTATGATTGATTACTTGTCCAGAATGAACGATGTACCTCTTTGTACAAATTATAATGATATTCGCTCCCAGAAGCTTGAAAAATTATATTTTTCTGCAGGTGTTGAAGTGGCATATGCAGCGACGGGAGATGAACGTATAAAAGAAAAGGCACTTGCAAATGCGATACCGGAATTTATACGATTTAATATTGTAGAAAGTGAGGTGCGAAATATCTGCTGATAAAAGAGAAAAAGAGAAATAATTTTCCCTTGCATCTCCCCCATAAATAGTATAAAAAAGCCCCAGTGTTGCAAACAAAATATTACAATAAAACGCACAACGGGGTGCATGCCGGGAGGCATGCGCCTTTTTTTGAGTCAGCCCTGAATTTTATGCACGGTACCTGAGTCCCTTACGCCGCAGGATTGATATCCGCTGTCGGCATCTTCGTAGGTTAGAGAGCAGCAAGCAATGCTTTCTCCGACGAAGGTGTTTTGAGTGGAAAACGAAAGCTTTTGTTGAAACTGCTAAAAGGTAAGTGGTAGAATTATTTGGTGTTTTTCGTCTTATTGGGAGGGGCAAATTGATTTGTTACGATAAATTATGGTTAATGATGAAACAAATTAAGCCAATAATTGAAAGTAATGATTTTTCAGATTATGAATCCAATGTAACTGACCCGGAAATACTGAAAGTGCTTTCGGATTATCGGATTAAACGAGAGAATGCTGAGAAAGAGATGGGCAGTCCTAAATTATGAAAGTGGTGAAGTAAATGGAATTGGAGCTTAGCATAGAAGATTTATTAAATAAGCGAAGAGTGGAATCTGATAGGATCGAATTTAAAGCATCGTGGAATCCGGATGATATTTATCATAGCATTTGTGCATTTGCCAATGATTTTGACAATGTTGGTGGCGGATATGTTTTGATTGGTGTCGAGGAGAAAAACGGTGTTGCAGTTCGCCCGGTAAAGGGTTTGGAAGAATATGAGTTGGATACCATACAAAAGGAACTTTTGGGTTATAATAATACAATGATTCCGGCATATTTTCCACGTGTGATCATTGAACAAGTTGATGGGAAAAATGTTGTTGTATTGTGGGTGACACCTGGAGTGCAAAGACCGTATAAGGCACCAGAGCATGTTACTGCTAAGAAGGATAAAAAGTATTATTACTATATACGGTATGCGACAAGCTCGGTTCGTGCAAATGCGGAGCAGGAACGAGAATTAATTAATATGACAAACTACGCACCGTTTGACACGAGGCCTAATTTTGAGGCTACAGAGTCAGACATATCGGTTGCGTTGTTAACGGACCATCTCAATACAACCAAAAGCAAGCTGGCAAAGCAGATTGGAAAACGTGGTGTTATGGAAGTGCTTGGAGACATGCAGCTTCTTGTAGGACCACCGGAGCAGCTATGTATATCTAATGCGGCACTGATGATGTTTTGTGAGCATTTGGACAAATTCTTTCCATATACGCAGGTTGAAATTACAAAATTTCCGGAAGGTAGCATTAAAAATCCAAATAATTTTATTGAAGTGCCGGTTATCAAAGGCTCTGTGCCGACAATGATTAAAAGAACTATGGAAAAGCTACAGGACATGGTGATTGAGGAAAAGGTCACGAAAGTAGATTATCAGATGGAAGCCATTCGCCGGTACAGCTATCCGTATCAGGCGTTAGAGGAAGCTGTGGTCAATGCTTTTTATCATCGTGATTATCAATCCTATCAGGCAATAATCATAGAGATTGAACCAGATTGTGTTCGAATTATTAGTTATCCAGGTATTGACCGTTCAATCTCGCAAAAGACAATTGCTGAGGGAGAACGATTCAAATCTCGATATTATAGAAACAAACGATTGGGAGAATTTTTGAAGGAGTTAGATTTGACAGAAGGAAAATCTACAGGAATTCCTACTATACAAGAGGAACTTAGAGATAATGGTTCTCCTAAAGCGACATTTGAAACGGATGATGAAAGAAGAGCAGTTACTGTTGAGATACCTATTCATCCGGATTTCTTAATGGAACAAGGTGAACCCCAAAATGAACCCCAAAATGAACCCCAAAATGCGACATCAGTGGAGGATGCTATTTTGCAGTTGATACGAATGAATAAGTATGTAACACGAGAGGAAATGGCGAGTCAGATAGAGGTTTCACTCAGTACGGTTAAACGTTCAATAAATAAATTGAAGACTAGTGGAATAATCGAATATGAAGGCCCGAGTAAAGGCGGATATTGGAGTATAAAGTGAGCAGGAAAATAAAGATACTTTAGTGGGATTTCAGGAAAATTATCCGGGAGTGCTTAATGGCGATAATCTTGCTGATGTTTTGAAAGCAGCAAGAGCAAAGAAGCAAGAGAAAAAAGAGAAGTAATTTTCCCTTGCATCTCCACCGCAAATAGTATAAAATAAACCCAGTGTTGCAAACAAAATATTACAATAAAACGCACAACGGGGTGCATGCCGGGAGGCATGCACCCTTTTTTGCGTTAGCACTGAATTTTATGCACGGCACATGAGCCCCTTATGCCGCAGGATTGATATCCGCTTTCGGTACATTCGGGGAAGCTGCCGGTGCATTCGTTGCATCCGTTGCTTCCGGCGTAGCCTTAGGCTTTGCCTTCTCCAGGGATGCCTTCACCGCTTCCAGCAGCACCAGCGAAGTATATCTGGTCTCTGCGGAATAGGTGACCTGCTCCGGATCCTGCATCTCACAGAGCTGGTCATTCAGGGATTCCATGGTGGTTTCGAGCAGTGGATACATGGTGGTAAGTGCTTCACTCGCATCTGCGAGGCTGACGGATGTGATAGCGTGGTCGTTCACGATGACTTCCACATTGACGGTCTCACTGCCGAGGATCAGCTCCGTGGTATAGATTCCGGGGATATATGTATTGCCGGTATCGGCAACGGCCCCGGTGGAGACATCCGCCACATTGTCCGGCATTTCGGTAGCAGCAGTATCGTCAGGGGAATCCGGTGTCCCATAGGAGGCATCCGTATCCTTGCCCGGCAACAACAGCATTAACAGTAATATGATGAACAACACCCCCAGCGCGGCGAAGATTCCGGTATAGAGCAGTTCTTTTCTGCGAAGTACGACGATCTTTGTATTTGCACTCATTCTTAAGTCTCCTTGGAATGATGGGATGATCTTTATAAATAGTATGCGCAGGACCTCCCACGTAGTACCGTAAATGAGGAGAACTTCGCATTGACAAGACAAAACAGGCATTGCTATAGTTAGTGTAAGTATTTTTCACGGATGCGTCCGCCCCGTGGAAAAGGAGCAGACAGGCGGCGCAGAAACGAGGGTAACGATGAACAATTATACCAAGGAAGATATCATCCGTCTTGTGGAAGAAGAGGATGTGGAATTCATCCGTCTGCAGTTCACGGATCTGTTTGGCAATCTGAAAAATATTGCAGTGACAGCCAGCCAGCTGGATCGTGTACTGAACAATAAATGCATGTTCGACGGCTCCGCCATCGACGGCTTCGCCCGGATCGAGGAATCCGATATGTATCTGCATCCGGATCTGGATTCTTTTACGATTTCTGTCTACGCTGGAGATCTTCCCCTGGAGACCCCAGCAGGGCAAGGTGGCACGTATGATCTGTGATGTCTATCGCCCCAACGGTCAGCCTTTTGAGGGCGATCCCCGTTACGTGCTGAAGCGTGCGGTACAGCAGGCTGAGGATATGGGATATACGTTCGAGGTAGGTCCCGAATGTGAATTTTTCCTGTTTAATACTGATGAAAATACCATGCCTACGACCAACACCCACGAACAGGCCGGATATTTCGACATCGGACCGTTAGATTTCGGTGAGAATGCCCGTCGTGACATCGTCATGAACCTGGAGGATATGGGATTCGTCATCGAGGCATCCCATCATGAGATGGCTCCGGCGCAGCATGAGATCGATTTCAAATACGATGAAGCGTTACATACTGCGGACAATATCATGACGTTCAAGATGGCGGTGCGTACCATCGCAAGACGCCACGGTCTGCATGCAACATTTATGCCGAAGCCGAAGTTCGGCGTCAACGGTTCCGGCATGCACATCAATATGTCCCTGCAAAAGGATGGGAAAAATATATTCCAGGATGCATCCGATCCTAACGGTCTGAGTAAGGAAGCTTATTATTTCATCGGTGGTATCATGAAGCATATCAAGGGAATGGCAGCGATCACGAATCCGCTGGTGAATTCCTATAAGCGTCTGGTACCCGGCTTCGAGGCACCGGTCTATATCGCATGGAGCACAACGAACCGCAGCCCCCTGATCCGTATTCCGGCTACCGCAGACGGAGAGGGTACCCGTATCGAGCTGCGTAGCCCCGATTCCGCAGCAAACCCTTATCTGACGCTGGCAGTCTGCTTAAGCGCCGGCTTACAGGGCATCCGGGAGAAGATCCTGCCCCCCGAGAGCATCAATGCGAACATTTTTGCACTGACCGCCAAAGAGCGGAAAGAGCTGAACATCGACCAGCTGCCGGGCACTTTGCTGGAGGCAGTGGAAGAACTGGAGAAGGATACCTTTATCCAGGATGTCTTAGGCGACCATATTGCCGGGAAATACATCGATGCCAAGCGCAAGGAATGGCATGAGTACCGCTCCCAGGTATCCGAATGGGAGATTCAGGAGTATCTGTATAAGTATTGATAAAATCCTTTCTTTTGTAATGAATGAGTAAAAACACAGAAGAAAGGAGGTGGGCGAATGACGAACATTATTGTCGTGCTGCCGAAGCTGGAAGAAGCCAAGGGAGTCAAAAGTATCCTGGTCCGCAGCGGCTTCCAGGTCACGGGTATCTGTACTACGGGTACCCAGGCGATCAGCCAGGCGGACGGACTGAATGACGGAATCGTGATCTGCAGTTATAAGCTGGCGGATATGATATATACAGAACTGCATGAGGATCTGCCGGAGGGCTTTGAGATGCTGCTGATGGCATCCCAGAATCTGATCAGCGAATGCTACGGCAACGGCATCGTATGCCTCTCCATGCCGTTAAAGGTGCAGGACCTGATCAATACGGTAAATCTGATGGTAGAAGGCGTGGAGCGCCGCAGAAGAAAACGGCGCATGCAGCCGAAGACCCGCAATGCAGCGGATGAAAAAGCAATTAAGGATGCCAAGGAACTGTTAATGGCACGTAATCATATGACGGAAGAAGAAGCCCACCGGTATCTTCAGAAGACCAGTATGGACAGTGGGACGAATCTGGTGGAGACGGCACAGATGGTGCTGTCGATGATGACAGAGTAACAACAGGAGGAACAGCAATACATGAAATTTACGAAAATGCAGGGCTGTGGCAATGATTATGTATATGTCAACGGCTTTACGGAGAAGCTTTCACCGCAGGAGAAGCCTGAGATCGTAAGAAAGTTAAGCGACAGACATTTCGGCATTGGCGGAGACGGTGTGATCTTCATCAATCCGGCAGAGGAAGCGGATTTCGAGATGGAGATGTACAATGCGGACGGCAGCCGCTCGGAGATGTGTGGCAACGGTATCCGCTGCGTGGCAAAATACGTCTATGATAAGGGACTGACGGACCGGGAAGACATCACCATCGTCAGCGCCGGAAAAATAAAATACCTGAAACTTACCGTGGAGGGCAGGACCGCCACGGACAGAGGGTGTGTAACACTGGTACAGGTGAACATGGGACAGCCGGTCCTGGCACCTATGGAGGTACCGGTGATAGCGGAAGCGACACAGCAGACCTCGGTGGGACCGGCTGTAGTGGATGCACCGATCACGGTGGACGGCGAGGAATACCGTATGACCTGTGTCTCCATGGGCAATCCCCATGCCATTGTATTTATGAACGGGGTAAAGGATCTCGACATTGAGAAGATCGGACCGAAGTTCGAGAACCATTCCTGCTTCCCGAACCGGACGAACACGGAATTCGTAGAGATCCTGGACCGGAAAAATGTATTCATGCGCGTCTGGGAGAGAGGCACCGGGGAGACCCTGGCCTGTGGTACCGGATGCTGCGCTACGGCGGTGGCGTGCGTGCTGAATGGTCTGACGGACGATGAAATCACGGTTAAATTATTAGGCGGTGAATTGCACATCAGATGGGATCGGAAGGCGAACCTGGTCTACATGACAGGACCTGCGAAGATCGTATTTGAAGGTGAAGTCGACCCGGACTCCATTGACTGATATAGAAAAGGACAATAGAGAGGAGAAC
>OCHV01002338.1_pt1 | contig 10866 bp, 10 predicted proteins | sample 1538461 | NCBI WGS metagenome assembly OCHV01 (sample SAMN04571692, study PRJEB22368) | human gut metagenome | biome: human gut; material: stool | host: Homo sapiens | place: Luxembourg | collected 2012-08-03 | reverse complement strand
TACGGATAAATTATTTCCGGATACCATACTGTCTGCATCATCCGTAAACATACTCATGGAAGAATATACAAGAATATCTGCGCTTATATCATCCATGGTTTTTTCCGCCTTTAATCCTACCGTAAACGGTCCTGCAATATCATCCTCCGTCTGCTCTAAGGAGCTTGTAGCATCTGTCTTACTGTACGCTGCATCCGAAGTGGTAAGTAAAGGTGTATAGGTTACATTTTCGGTATCGGTATTATAGGTAAGACCTACTGCATACGGTGTAAATACATAGCCATCCACACCGGAAGTCAGCGCACTGCTTTCTACATTTGGTAAAAGATAATATGGTGCCTGATAATAAGAACCGGTATTGCTCTCCATCACCATTCCGTCTACTGCAGTAATGCCAAACTCATTTAAAACCGAATAAAAATTACTCATATCAGCATCTGTATAAGATAGCGTTACAAAAAGTTTGCCACCTTTATTGATATAATCAATTACTTTTGACGCATCATCGGATGAAAAATCAGAGGTCGGTCCATTGATAATAAGTGCCTGTGCATCTTCCGGAATGCTGTCTGCCTGCATCAGGTTGAGGCTGTTTAAAGTGACATTTGCTTTCTCAATAGCATCTTTAAAATTACCGTTCAATGCTGTCTCACCATGTCCCTGCAGTTCGTACATAACCGGCATTTCATCCGATGTGACATAGGAAATGGCACTGGTAAGCTGTCCCTCTCCATCATAACCTGTAGTCTGGCTGCTATAAGTACTGTAATCTATACTGGTCTCATAAATATTGCTGTAATTAATTACTTTGGAACGTTTACTGCTTTCTACAATCAGACTCTTTCTGGTGATAGATGTATCATCCGTATAATCCCGGTAAAAATTCGGATAAACGGAGGGGTCTTTATATTCTACCGAAATATGGGAAGATTCGCCTTCATAACGCTTTAATGTCGTTGCAAGAGTATCATCCATATTTCCTTCCGCTTCCAGAACATAAATTGTGACATCCTCATCCAGATTATGAAGAATCTCTTTTGTATCATCAGAAATGGAATACATCTTCTGTGCTGTCAAATCAATAGATGTAATGGAAGATGGCAATGCATTTACTACAAGGTTTACTGCGACTGTAACCACGATTCCGATCACAACCATGGCAGAACTGAATACGCCAAGCTTTAATTTCTTACTGCTCATACTCCAGCGACGCTTCTGTATGGACTGTACCGTCAGGAACAAAAACAGGATAATCATGGAAATATAATATACAATGCCGGATACATCAAGAATTCCCTGCATCAGCATATCCATGTGTTTTGTCAAATCATAACAGCCTAAAATCTTTGTAATAATATTTCCATTCTGTGAAATCAGATTGGTAATTCCGGTCATCAGATATCCCACAAAGAGAAATACAAAGGTTAATACTGCAGAAATTACAATACTTTCTGTCAGTGAAGATACAAAGGTTCCAATGGCAATACAGGTCATACCATATAACCAGAAACCCAGTACTCCCACATAGCTCTTTGCAAAAGCAACGTTTCCATATGCTGACATAATTAACGGTGCCAGACACATAACCGCTACACTGATGGTAAATACGGTTCCGGTGGCGAGATATTTTGCCAGAACCACTTTTTCTACTGATACCGGCGAAGTTAAAATCAGCTGGTCTGTCTTATTCTTCCGCTCCTCTGCCAGGGTACGCATCGTAAGAATCGGCACAGTAACCAGAAACAGAAACGTTACTGCTGATAAAGTACTGCTGATATCTGTCGAACCATAATACATATTGTATACATAAAAATAAAGGCCAAACAGTGCCAGTGTTGCTGCAATAAAAAGCCATCCGGTCACCGTCTGAAAATAAGATTTTAATTCTCTTTTCCATATTGCACGCATTATTCTTCCTCCTTTGATGTAAGTTCAAGAAAGATATCTTCCAGCGATTTACCACCGTTTATCATTTCCAAAATCGGCATATCACTTTCTGCACAAATATGAAAAATCTCTTCTCTGACATCTTTATTTTTTTCTGCCGTTACAGTCACCTCAGTAACTCCATCCTCCGGCAGTTCTTTCGTTTCTACTGCAGTAATATGTTCTGCATCTGCAAAAACTTCTTTTATTTTTTCTTCTTCAGCTTTTTACTTAAGCTCTATTACCTTTCCACCGGACATCCGCTCTACCAGTTCTTCTGTTTCTTCCGATGCAACTAATTTTCCATGGGAAATAATAAATATGTAATCACATACTGCCCGGACTTCCGAAAGAATATGGGAACTTAAAATTACAGTATGCTTCTTTCCAAGACTCTGAATCAGATCACGGATTTCAATAATCTGTTTCGGGTCTAAGCCTACTGTAGGCTCATCTAATATAATAACTTCCGGATAACCTGCCTGTGCCAGTCCGACTCTCTGCCGGTATCCTTTGGACAGATTTTTAATCAGTCTGCCTCTCATATCAGTAATCTTTGTGGTTGCCATGGCATCTTCTACATAGAGTTTCCGTTTCTCCTTTGGAATCTTCTTAAGTTCTGCTGCAAACAAAAGATATTCTTCCACCGTCATATCCATGTATAAAGGTGGCAACTCCGGCAAATAGCCTATACATTTCTTTGCATCCTCCGGCTGTGCCAAAATATCAAATCCATTGATTTTAATGGTTCCCTCTGTTGCCCCCAGATATCCGGTAATCATGTTCATTGTAGTTGATTTGCCTGCACCATTCGGTCCTAAGAAGCCATAAATTCTTCCCGGCTCAATGGTAAGATTCAAATCATCTACCGCTACATGCGTCCCGTATTTTTTCGTCAAATGACTAATCTCTATCACGTCTCTTCCTCCTTATAACATCTCACCTCAGAAAGTTTATGAGAAAGTTGTGTTAAAAAGACGATGTTTTTGTGATAAAAATGCGGTCAAACTGTGTCTTTTGTGTGATGGAATTAATCTAATAATTCTTCAAAGCTTAGGATATAGCGGTCAGATAGCTGCATGATTTCATTTTTCTCATAGGAGGAATGGATATCTTCCACACCTACCACATAGAAATCATCCATCTTTGCACCTTCCACACCTTTTAAAATATCTTCATATACCACACACTGCTCCGGTTTCAAAGAAAGCTTTTCTGCTGCAAGCTGGTACACATCCGGGAATCCTTTTCCCCGTCTCACTTCCTGCGTCACTGTAAATGCATCAAAATATTTCATGATGCCACAATGGGTAAGACAGGGACGAAACAGCCTCTCATCGGAAGAAGTTGCTGCTGCAATCTTAATTCCTTCTGCCTTTAATTGCTTCAGGTAATCTATAACACCGGCTTTCAACTTTACTTCATTGGTATAAGCTTCAATCGCCATATCAAACCATTCTTTGATAATCTCTTCTTCGGACTCCGGCAGATTAAAACGCTCTTTGGTATATTCTGCTGCCGCATCAAAGTTCTTTGAAGTAATTGCTACCAGATAATCATCCGGCACAACAAATCCTCTTTTGCCAAGAAAATCCTCATCAATTTTCCTCCATACTCCCATGGAGTCTAAAAGAGTGCCATCTAAATCAAAGATGGCACCCATTCTATTGTCAATCATATATTTTCCTTTACATTCTGTCTGGTGCAGAGAAACCTAATACATCGATACAAACCTCTAATGTCCGCCTGGTCAGTGTTAATAAACGAACATAGGAAGCCTGCACTGCCTCGTCTTCTTCTGCCATAATCTTTGTCTCATGATAAAAATGATTCAATGCATTTGCCAGGTCATAGATATAAGAACATACCTTATGTGGTGCTGTCTCTTCGTAGGCATTTTCCATCATGGCATTGAAACGGGTCAGCTCTAACATCAATGCCTTCTCGCTTTCGGAATGTGCCGGAAGAATTGCTGCTGTTCCTGCTTCTTTTCCTGCTTCTTTATATTTGTTCAGAATGGATTTGATCCGGACAATCGTATAAAGAATATATGGGCCTGTATTTCCTTCAAATGAAGTAAAACGGTCGATATCAAAAATATAATCCTTGGAAGCCTGATTGGAAAGGTCTCCGTATTTTACTGCGGAAAGTGCAACTACTTTTGCGGTTGCCTTTGCTTCCGCTTCTTCTACCGTACGGTTCTCTGTAATCTTGCGGTACATCTCATCATTGATGCTGGAAAGCAGTGTCTCTAACCGCATGACACCACCCTCTCTGGTCTTAAATGGTTTTCCGTCTTTTCCATTCATGGTACCAAAACCTAAAAACTGAAGCTCTGTATCATCATCCACAAGATGTGTCTTTCTGGCACAACGGAACACCTGTGTAAAATACAGCTCCTGACGTTTATCCACTACATAGATAATTTTATCCGGATGATAGTCTTTCATACGCCATACAATCGTCGCAAGGTCTGTTGTGTTATAAAGAGAAGCCCCATCGGATTTTAAAATCATGCATGGCGGGATTTCTTTCGTATCAGTCTCTTCTTTGACATCTACTACCAGTGCACCATCACTGATATATGCATAACCGTCATTCTTCATCTTCTGTACCATGTCCGGGATATATGGCTGTGCGTCAGACTCACCCTTCCATAATTCAAAAGATACATTTAAATTAGCATAATTCTTCTTTAAATCCGTTACAGATACATTTAAAATATGGGAAAGTAATGCCTGATAGCCTCTTCTTCCATGCTGCAGTTCATAAGTTGCCTGCATGGCAGCTTCTTTATAAGCTGCATCCTCTTTGGATTTTCCGCTGGCTGTCGGATAAATTTCTTCCAGCTCGGAAATGGTAAATGGAGGCTCAACCGGATATTCTCCCTCATAATTTTCATCAAAATAGCAAAGTTCCGGTTTACGGAGCTTTAACTCAGTAATAATCAGTCCCATCTGAAGACCCCAGTCACCCAGATGCACATCACCAATCATATTGTGTCCCATGAATTTACCAATACGTTTGATGCTTTCACCGATAATAGCAGAACGTAAATGTCCTACATGAAGTGGTTTTGCAACGTTTGGTCCGCCATAGTCAATCATGATGGTCTTTGGATTTTCCACCTTATCACAGCCTAAACGCTCTGTATCCTCCTGCATCTTACTGATATAGGAAGCCACAAATTCATTATTCAGCTTTAAGTTAAGGAAGCCAGGTTTTACAGCTTCTACGGATTCAAACATTGCGTTATCCTTAAGCTGTGCTACTACTTCCTCCGCAATCATAATCGGTGCTTTCTTATATTCTTTTGCAGCAGCCATAGCGCCGTTGCACTGATATTCACATAAGTCCGGTCTGTTTGAAACAGTTACTTTTGCATATTTTGCATCAAGTCCGGCTGCTTCAAATGCTTTCACCATCTCATCTGTTATTAAATCCAGTATCTTTCTCATTCTTTCTCATGTTCCTTTCTGAGCATTCTATTTTTCCATTTTATACTCAAAGGCAAGCAGTTGTCAACTACGCCAGAAAGTGTTCTGCCATCAGAATTGTTCCGATTTTCTGCACCTCTCCGGTAAGGAACACGCTGCCATCCTCTCCGATTTCTATCAGTAACTGCCCACCCGGCATCGTGACTTCAATTCTGTCATCCACCAGTCCCAGCTTATGGGATGCTGCCGCTGCTGCACAGGCTCCGGTTCCGGAAGCTAAGGTATATCCGGCTCCCCGCTCATAGATTTCCACCCGGATATGACCTCTATCCATTACTTTACAAAGCTGCATATTAATCCGGTTTGGAAAATAAGATGCATTTTCCACATAAGGTCCTAATTCCATTGCCTTTTCTTTACTGATTTCATCTAAATGAATCACGCAGTTCGGATTTCCCATGGAAACACAGGTTGCCCGGTAAGGATGGCCATGAAAAACCAGAGGCCTGTTTATAATTTCCGGAGGCGTACCTACATAAGCAAGTACCCCTCCGGTAAATTGTGGTATTCCCATATTTACTTTCATAAGACTTCCGTCTTCATTTAAAAAATCAATCCTTACTTCGCCTGCCTTGGTATAAAGGCTAAACGGTCTGTGTCTGATATATCCGGCATCTAATAAATATTTTGCAAAAATCCGAACACCATTTCCGCTGCGCTCTGCTTCACTTCCATCCGGGTTAAATATCTTTACATAAAGCTTCTCATCCTGCCATATCGGTCCATATAAAATGCCATCAGCTCCTGCGCCAATATTTCTTCTGCACAGCTTTACAATATGACGTTCCAATAAATGTATCTTATTCTTATTCGGGTCAAGTACAAGATAATCATTTCCTAATCCATGATACTTCTGTAACAGCAAGGCATCATCCATACTTATGCTCCAGTTTCACTTCTTATTACAATATATGAATGAGATATTGTCCGTTAGAACCCGACTTATTCCTGTTCTGTTTCAACGGTCGCTTCTATGACCTCAGACACTTGTTCTCCACTGTCTGTCTGTTTCTCCACCACCTGCGGTGTTTCCACCTCCTGTGACACTTCCGCTGCCTGCGGTGTTTCTTTTCGTTCAGGACTCTTTTCTCCTAAAATAGCAGATAACTTATCATCTGAAATCGTTTCATCTGCTTCTTCTTTCTGTAAACGTGCTCTTTCTTCCTCAATCTTCTGCCTTACTGCCGCATCAATCTCACGCTGCTTTTTTTCTTCTTCCTCTGCAGCCACTCTTGCAAGACGATCAAGAATCTCCTGTGCCTGCTGTTCATCCTGCTGTTTCTTGCGTGCGGCTAAAATCTCTTCTTCCGACATGTAATGAACATTCCAGCGTTTCACAATACTATGAGCAATTCGCTCTCTTTCATTTCTCTTATCTATTGCATCCTGCATATTATTCCACTTCCATTTTTTTCTTTATGTATATCATAGCTTTCACCCATTCGTTTTTCAAGATGAAAAATTATTAAATTTTTATTGTTTCCGGCATATTTTTATGTAAATAAGGACATCCTTTCTGTATCAGCCAATGGCTGCAAAAACATTTTAACCCGGAGGTACGCATCATGTCCGTCTACAAAGTTGAAATCTGCGGCGTAAATACCGCAAAGCTTCCAATCCTAAAGGAAGAAGAAAAGGCTGCTCTATTTGCCAGAATCAAACAGGGGGATATGACTGCAAGGGAAACATATATCAAAGGAAATCTTCGTCTGGTCTTAAGTGTGATTAAACGTTTTTCCGGAAATCAGGAAAATATTGATGACCTCTTTCAGATTGGATGTATCGGACTGATTAAGTCCATTGACAATTTTGATGATACACTGGGGGTAAAATTTTCCACCTATGCCGTCCCTATGATTATTGGCGAAATCCGCCGCTATCTGCGGGATAACAACAGCATCCGTGTCAGCCGTTCCCTGCGGGATACTGCCTATAAAGCCATTCATGCCAAAGAAATCCTGATGAAAAATTCCATGCAGGAGCCTACTTTACAGGAAATTGCAAAAGAAGCCGGACTTACCAAAGAAGAAATCGTCTATGCCCTAGATGCCATTCAAAGTCCGGTCAGTCTTTATGACCCGGTCTATACGGATGGTGGTGATACACTCTATGTGATGGATCAGATTAGTGATAAAAAGAATAAAGAAGATAACTGGGTGGAAGGGCTTGCCCTCTCCGATGCAATGAACCGGCTCAACGACAGAGAAAATCATATCGTTAAGCTACGGTTCTTTGAAGGCAAAACCCAGATGGAGATTGCTGATGAGATTCATATTTCCCAGGCTCAGGTCAGCCGTCTGGAAAAAACTGCTCTAAAGACTATGAAAAATTATCTTGCCCTGCATACCTGAGCTCTGATTTTTGGTGCAATTAAAATTGCCAGCGCCATTTTCACCAGGTCACCAGGAATAAAAGGAATTACACCAGCCCATAATGCTGCCATCATGTCCATCTTTGCTTCATAAGCAAGCCATGCTGTTCCTAATGCATAGCAGACAATCGTTCCAACAATCATTGCCAGCAGACATAAGAGCCATTTCTCAGTATATTTATCAATTACAATACCGGCAATGATTGCCATTGGAATAAATCCGATTAAATATCCACCGGTTGGACCAAAAAGTTTCGCCGGTCCTGCTGTAAATCCTGAAAATACCGGTACACCAACCAGTCCAATCAGAAGGTAAATGACGTAGCTTAACGTTCCAAGCTTCCAACCCAGTAAATACAATGAGAAGTAAATAACCAGATTGGTAAGGGAAATTGGCACCGGACCAATCGGCAATGAAAATGGTGCCAGGATACAGGTCAGTGCTGTCATGATTGCTACCAGTGCCATCTGCTGGGTTGTGATTTTTCTTTTTTCTGTTGTTGTGTTCTGCATAATTTTCTCCTAACGTTTGTTGTTATTGGGTGATTGAAAAATAAATATATTTTCAGTAAATTTAACTATTCAAAAGATATTGGCTTTTCTGCTCTGAAATACCGAAGTTCTAAGATGCATGTTTTTCTTTTTTTATTAAAACCGTCTTTCCAATGTTTAACAGGATATCAGAACTGTTCGTTGAAGTGCGGATGCATTTATGTAACTGTTAGGGGCACTTAGAATTTCGTCTGTTTCAGGCAACGCTGGCACATGGACGTGCCAGCGAGGTGCATTTGAGCATGGATGCGAATTTGCACCGGTTGCCGGATCGGATATTGTGATATTTTATCCGAAATTCTTAGTGCCCCTTACAGGTATCATACAGCATCCGTACCCAACGGACAGTTCCGATATCCGGTTAAAGAAACGGAAAGACAGTTTCTATGCAAGAAAAACATGCACCTAAGAACTTCCGGCATTTCATATCCATCAAAAGCCAATATCCTTTGAATATGCAAAATTTAAAAAGAATACTATATTTATTTTTCAATCACCCATCAAAAATCCCCTATAGATTTTTATCCATAGGGTATTATAGGGTATGCGCCGTCCAATTGTCAACCTGTATTTTTCACAAGGTTGACAATCAACAATACTATGTACTTTACATCACTTCGATTTCCGAAGTTTTTCGCTTCTGTTACTCATCTGTTTTTTCAGTGTTTTGTTTCTTCTACGCTTCGTTTGATACCTTCACCAGCTCCGCTAACTTCCCTGCTGCTTTTCCACTGTCGATTGCTTCTTTTGCAAGGGTGATTCCATCTTCAATGGTGGATGCTGCTCCACCAACATACAGGGTTGCACCGGCATTCAGTAATACGATGTCGCGTTTTGCGCCTTTTTCTTCTCCGGAGAGAATTTTCTTTGTGATAACGGCGTTTTCTGTTCCATCACCACCACGCAGTTCTTCTAAAGAAGCACGTTTTAAACCAAACTGCTCCGGTGTTATGGTAAATGTATTTACTTTTCCATCCTTGATTTCAGATATTACGGTCTCGGTTGTTGTTGTGATTTCATCCATATTGTCTTTGCCGCTTACTACAAAGGCACGTTCAACGCCAAGCCTGCTCATGGCAAGGGCAATTTTTTCTGTCAGGGCTGCATCATAAACACCTACCACCATATTTTTTGCTCTGGAAGGATTGGCAAGAGGTCCTAAAATATTGAACACCGTACGCACACCCATTTCCTTTCTTGCCTGACCTACATATTTCATGGATTTGTTAAAGAGCTGTGCAAACATAAATCCGATTCCGGCTTTCTCCACGCAGGCTTCTACTTTTGCAGGCTCTGCCATAATATTTACGCCCAGTGCCTCTAATACATCGCCGGCTCCGCTCTTTGAAGAAATGGAACGATTGCCATGCTTTGCTACCGGGAGTCCGGCTGCTGCAACGACAAATGCAGAAGTGGTAGACACATTAAAAGTATAAGTACAGTCTCCACCGGTTCCAACCAGATCCACATAATTAGAAACCTTCGGTGAAATAGTATCTGCCTTATCCCGGAGTACTCCTGCAAACCCGGTTAATTCATCTAAGGTCTCACCTTTCATACGAAGTCCCATTAAAAAAGCACCAATCTGTGCCTGGGATGCTTCCCCGCTTAATAAGATTTCCATTGCTGCTTTTGCCTGTTCTTCTGTTAAATCTTTTCCTTCTGCAACCAGTTCAATATATTCTTTCATCGTAAATTTCTCCTTTACTGATTCAGTTCTTTTTTAAATGTGCCACAATAAGTTCCAATTGCCTGTAAATCATAATCATTTTCTTCCATCAGTCTGATGAAATGTGAGCCTACGATTGCTCCGTCGATAATTTTTTTCATCGGTGCAACATCCTCTGCAGTACGGATACCAAAGCCCATCATAACAGGAATCTTTGATACTTCTTTTACACTGCCAAGATAATCAATTACACTCTTATGGAAGGTTGCTTCCTGTCCGGTTACACCCATGGAAGATACGCAGTAAATAAATCCTCTTGCATCCTTTAAAATCTCAGGGATTCTGTCTTTCGAAACCGGAGATACCAGCTGGATAAGAATCGGTGCATTTTCCTTCTGCAAAAATTCCTTTATCTCATCCTGTTCCTCTAATGGCAGATCCGGAATAATCAGTCCGTCTACTCCGCTTTCGATACATGCATTCACAAAGGCTTCCACACCATAGTGAAGTATAGTATTGTAATACATCATAAATACGATTGGAATCTCAATTTTTGCACTGCGAAGCTTTTTCATGGCTTCTAATACTTTCTTTAAATTCACACCTTTTAAGATGGCATGATAGGAAGCATCCTGGATAACCGGGCCGTCTGCTACCGGGTCTGAAAATGGAATTCCAAGCTCGATGATGTCTGTTCCCGCCTGCTCCTGTGTGCGGATAATCTCCTGCATTTTATCAAAGTCCGGCATTCCTGCTGTCATATATGTAATAAATGCTTTTTTGTTCTGTTCTTTTAACTGTGCTAATTTTTCTTCGATTCTGTTCATGCTGCACCTCCTAGTTTAAATAAC
>OCHV01002308.1_pt1 | contig 10950 bp, 7 predicted proteins | sample 1538461 | NCBI WGS metagenome assembly OCHV01 (sample SAMN04571692, study PRJEB22368) | human gut metagenome | biome: human gut; material: stool | host: Homo sapiens | place: Luxembourg | collected 2012-08-03 | reverse complement strand
CTGCCAAGGGCTACGGGGATTAGATACAATTTTCTTCGCTAACTCTCAATTTACAGCATTCCAAGTGCCGATAGCAACGCACCGATGATAATGCAGAAATCCGAGCAGTTGAAGACGATCTTGCGGAACGCCTGCCATTTCACCGGGAAACTCACGTAGTCCACCACGTAACCTCTGCGGAGGCGGTCATAGGTATTGCTGAATGCACCACCAAGCAACAGCGCCAGACCCAGTCGCAGCAAATTGTTGCCTCGATGCCCCAGACTCACAATAAAGACAACGGTCAATATCAGTGTAAACGCCAGTGAAACAGCGGCCACCAGACGCCTTCTCTTCTGTCCGGCATTGAGCATCATGCCTTTGTTATGATGCTTGCGGATCAGAAATTTTCCCTTGCAGATTACTCGTTCGTCCCGCTCGTTCTCATGTGACTCTATGTAATTTTTCAAGAAGAAGTCTCCCCAGAAAATTCCTGCCAGTATCACAAGGCATACCACTGTCATATAATATTCCGCTCCTTTTTCACGCCGGCCGTATTTCCCCTTGAAATCCGCTTATTCGTGCTCTGCTTTCTGATTTTTTATCTTCAGAAACGCCAGAAGTGCCCCATACAACACTCCAGCCACAGGCCATACAACCCAGGTAATGTCCCAACGCATCGTCGACAGGCTGATAGCCAGATAAAGCGCTGTCCAGACACACCAGTAAATTGCTGTCACATGCTCATACTTCCGGTTGACTGCCTTATTCTCCACCGTATAGTCTCCCTCCTGAAGCAATTTCTGAAAACCGCCCCAGATAATACCGGACCATACAAACAGCCATACAGCGATCGCCACTACAATGAGCAAAGCATCCGTAGCAAGGATTACCGCATAACCATTATCCCCGAAGAAAACAGATACCACCAGCAGAGGAACTGCTCCCAGAATACACAATACCACACCCAGGGTTATGCAGATCCGGTAGGTTCCCGCAAAGGTCTCTTTCGCTTTTTCCACGATTCCGGACACCCCATATTGCAGTGTCAGCTTTTCTTTTTCCAGATATTCATATTTATTGTACGGGATTCCGGTGAGAAGAAATACCGCTACCGCAACTACCACCATCAGTAACAGTACGATAAGACCGATTCCTCCCGCAACATTTTCTGTGATTGCTCCTCTTTTGGCACCTGCCATTCCCAACAGCCACAACAATACAACAGGAGAGAGCACACATAAGGATACTGCCGGAGCAATGTGGGCAGCGTATTTTTTCGTAGCTTCCAGAAACGTATTGGCTTCCTCCACCGTGATCACTTTTCCCTCTGTAATCTCCGGTGTCATTCCATCGGCGAATTCCGTCTCTTCCATTTCATCTTTTAATAAGTAATCCGTAGTAACTCCGAACAGCTGGCTCATACCGACAATGCGTTCCAGATCCGGGATTGAGGCTCCACTCTCCCATTTGGATACAGACTGTCTGGAAATGTCCAGGCGTTCTGCCAGTTCCTCCTGGGACCACCCATATTTCTTACGCAACATTATTATTTTTTCTGACAGGATCATTTTCATTCTCTCCTTCTTTTATTAATGTTTTCTTGTGCACACATAGATCGTCGACATAGGAAAATCATAACAAAAGAGCCGGTTGACAACTACCAAGTGCCCTTGAAATTTTGTCAACCGGCAGTTGCGTTTCCGGATTTTCCTGAAATTTTCAGCAATATTACTGTACTTCACGGATCAGGCAGTATTGCTTTAACGGAAAATTCTTCTCCATCACGCCATATACCTTGAATCCGAACTTTTCATAGAATTCCACATTTTTTGGATTATGAGTCTCCAGGGAGATCATCAGTTTGTGCTTCTGGGCATAGTCGATGGCTTCCTCCAGAAGCTCCGCAGCAATCCCATGATGCTGCATGGATGGATCCACTGCCAGATAAATGATATGTAGACGCTGATTCTGATGCAGCTGATCCGTCCAGCTGGAATTCAGATAATCCTCACCCTTCATAAAATTCCGAAAAGTCTTTAACGAAGGATCCTCCTTGATCAGATAGGAATCCGTCTGTAAAGCAGCCATGGCCTCTGTAAAATAGAACTGAAATACATTGTACGGCTCCGCTTCATCCGATACCACTAATACACTGTTCAGGTCCGCACTGTCTGCGAAGATCTCACAGGTCGCATAAAATTCATCCATATCACATTTAAACAGCTCCGGCATCAGATTTTTACGGACTTCCGGATCCGGAATCAGCGTCTCGTACAACGGATCGTGTGCAAAGCACTGATTCAGCATTTTCTCCACTTTCGGAAGATCTTCCTTCTGCACACGATATAGCTTATCACTTTCCATAATTGTATTTACTGTTATCTCCTTATTATGATGATATCGATCCCCGGCTTTGTTGCCTGCGGATTGTTCCGTGCTCTGCTCTCGCCATCCTTACAGTTCGAATATCTCTGCCACAGATTTCTCCAGTTGCTGTATGATATTCATCAGACTGACCACAAGCTTGCTGCATGCATGTTCCAGGCTGGCAATTTCTTCCCGGTAGTCCATTTCCTTCATACCGGATCCTGTCAACGTCTCCAGTTGTTTTTCTTTTTGGAGAAGCTGCTTGATCGTTCCATATAGATTTTCATGCTCCGGCAGCCTTCCGTAGCCCCATTTCAGGCGATCCTTCGGCTGGTGGAATACATAATCCGTAAAATGTCTATATACCTCTTCATCAAAATTAAAGGCATAGGCATTGTTGTCTACCTGATACAGCTTGCGAAGTGCAGATGACAATCTCTGTTCCTTCAGATTTCTCACCGCTCCGCCCAGAAGTCTTAAATTCGTGCTGCATATTTCATGAGGATACAACACATTTCCGTACCAGTCAATCCGCACAAAAGCGTCCTGCTCCAGCTTAAACTTCACAAGAAGCTTCTGTTCCAATTCTCTGGTCTGTTCATAAAGTCCTTCCGCCTCTGCATCCCTTCCCTCATGAAGCATTTGTCTGTAATTGCGGTTGTATTCCGCTATCTGTTCATAATCTTCACGACATTTTCTCAAAGCCTTATCACTCAGGCTTTCCAGTTCCTCTATTTTCTCCAGTAGTATCTGTCTGCGGTCTCCCAATTGTCCCGTAACATCCGCACGGTAACAGATATCCCGGCACTGCTCCAAACCCTTATGAATCCGCTGTACCACCGGTGAAAACTGTAACGGCACCACTGCCGTTTCATCGAGCGCCAGGATCAGCAGGGCAAACAGCTCGTGATGCAGACGATATACCTGTTCATCATAAAACTCATCGTTGTCAAACTGAGAATGATAGTGGGTCTCCATAAAGCTTCCGCCGGTGAAATCATTTACCATGGACGGTACACCTGCGATCGCCATGGAAAAATCATCCGACCAGGTCTCGATCGGAGATGTCACTGCCGTCTCTTCCGGATAGGCCATCGTCAGATTCGGCAGATCTGCCAGATATTCCTCCAGGAAGCTGACATATTCATAGCAGCTGCGGATCCTCGCTCTGGTGCCATGTGCCAGTGCAGGAAGCTCAAAGTTCAGATCTGCGATTACCTTGCCCACCCATTCAGGATGTGCGGTAAATATCTGCTCATAAGCTCCCGTAGACCAGTCGAAATTGGAATCCACAACTCCCCATTCTTCGGATGCCATGGCACAGATCACAATGGTATTGTTCGGTTGAAAGCCACTGTCCCGCAACGCCTTTGCAATACCAAACATCAGAGCGACCGCTGTATTGTCATCCTGGAATCCGTCAAAATAGGAGTCATAGTGCGCAGACAAAAGCACCATGCGGTCAGGATGTTTTCCGGGAATCCTTCCCACAATATTATAAGTCGTGCAGTTTCTGGTCACCCTGGATTCCGCATCAAAGGTGACCGTTATTTCCTCCTGATCACGCAGCAGCTCCAGCAGACCGGCCGCATCTTTTCTGGAAATGGAAAAAGCGGGAGCATCCTCCGGTCCGGCGATATCCTGTGCATTCAGAGCTTCATCGTCGATTTCGCCGTAGCCGCCGCTCTGCACTGCGATCAGGGCTGCGGCTCCTTTCAGATGTGCCTGGTATACCGGATAATTGATCCACCACTCATCTCTCTGGTTAATCTCCACCAATACCAGTTTATCCCTGACATCTTTTCCCTGATAGTCCGTCTCCGTTCCTTTTCCCAGATACATCATGGAAAATTCCTTCGGGCCATCGGTGACAAAGGTTGTCTGATAGGCTCCCAGCTCTGCTGACACGGTCTCCCCGACTGCATTCGTGTAGCTTAACGCCGCCTTATGAAATTCCCAGCCGTCTACCGTCACAGCATCCTTTGTAACCTCAGACAGTCCGATTTTTTCCATTTCTGTCTTCAGCATCTCCCCGGTCTCAAATTCTGCCTTAGAACCTGCCGGGCGATACCCCAGTGTCGGATGTGAGCGATACTGTTCCATTCGTTTTGCCAGTTCATACGAATACGGTATATCCAGATTCTGTAACACCTTTTTCTGTAAAGTCACCCCGTTGTCATGCATATTCTGTCACTCCTGTTTCTATCCTGTTCGTTCTGTCACAAGAACCGTTACTTATTTTTTTACCATAGAATTCATATTTTCAGTAATTTTCTGCAGAATCTCTCTGTTTCTCTCTTCCGCTTCCAGTGTCTCACTGGCATGGGCAGACACTTCTTCCGTAGTCGCTGAGATTGTCTGAATGGAATCCACGATCTCCTGGTTGGCTGTTTTCAGAGCTTCTACTGTCTGAAGCATCTCACCCAGATTATCCACGATCGTATAGCTGCTGTCTTCAATTGCCGTGAAACTGTCCGCCGCACGCATCGTTCCTTCCCTTTGGCTGCCGATACCGTCTATCATCTGACGGATGACCGTCACCACTTCTCCAATCGCTCCGGATACATTTTGGATCAACTCCGCGATGTTGCCGGTAGCATCCTTTGTCTGGGTGGCCATTCCCGAAATCTCCGTTGCCACTACGGAGAAACCGCGGCCGGCTTCACCGGCTCTGGCTGCTTCTATGCTGGCATTCAGCGCCAGAAGACTGGTCTGATTAGCTATTTTGCTGATGATTTCCACGATGGAATGCATCTCCTGCATATAATGATCCAGCTTTTCCAGCTTCTGTGCTGCCAGCTCACTGTTCCTTGCAGAAGCCTCTGCCTGCTCCTTCAGACCTGTCATCTCTTCTTTTCCGGCATCCAGTATTTCTATCGTATGTTCCATGTCATTTCCGATTGTCTCTGCCACTTCACCTACGGTATTTACTTTTTCCTGAATAGCCTCCGTCTGGGCCGTCTGCTGCTGAATCGCCGCGGCAGACTCCCCGGAGCCTGCAGATACCTCCTCCATAGCTGTTTTTGTACTGTCAAAAGCAGTTTCCAGTTTATTCAATTCCGCTGTGATATCAGCTACTGAAGTCTCCATCCGGCTGCTCATTTCCATGACCTCACGTAAGGTTGCTTCCGTGCGGTCCTGCGCAGCTGTAATGCTCTCTATATTTTCATCGGTGTTCTTCTGGTTGGATATGGTAGCATAGATGGATGTAATGCACAGCAGAATCATTACCGAAATCTGTATAAATCCTGCGTCCTGCCCCAGATAGCCAAATCCCCCTTGTGTAGCTCCCAGGAGCACCACCAGGATATTCTCTACCACCGTCCCCACATTAATAAGTACAAATGCCTTGACATCATGATAAGGCATGACTGCAAACATCATGGGAATTACAAATGCATACACCATGTTGCACTGTGCCGTAAAAAGCAGCACCGTATAAAACAACGCAAATCCGATTAGTGACAGATGTTTTATAGCTTTGGTCGCATGATCCCTCTTCCAACAAATAAATTCTGCCAAAACCGGTATGATTCCAAGAAGTATCAGCACTACCAATACCGGAGCCGATACTGTGTGCTCAACGAATCCGATCACGCTAATGAAAAGCATACATGCATTGATCACACCATGTGCTATCATGGCCACCCGGTTATTTCGTTCCATCTCTTTCATTTGCATTCTCCTTCTCTCCCGTCTGATATATTCATTCCTTACATCCCTTATATTGTAATTCATGATGGTATCTCCGTCAATAAACCACACGAAAATGCAGTCCGGTTTTCTATGAAAACCGGACTGCATTTTCTGTCATTTATATATTATCTCCCTGCCGGACAACTTCCAGCACCCTCTTTATACCTTGAAAACATCCAGTACCTTTTCCAACTTGTCCGCTAATGCCAGCAGGTTCTCAGAAGAATTCATCAGTTCTGTCATGGTATCACTCATTCCATGAGCCGCTTGCATGGTACTGTCTGCGGATGCTGCATTCTGTTCGGAGATTGCCGACAATCCTTCCACTACATCACGGATCGCACTTCCGGACTGTCCTAAGACATCCATCTTCTCCCGGATACCGCCGATATGTTGCAGGGAATTCTCCACACCATCCGCTACTGCCGCAGTCTTCACACCGGTCTCCTCTAACTTGCTCTGCTGGTGATTCATGTTGGCTTCCACTTCACCCATGATCTCCACCATTCTGCCGGAAGACTCCATGATATTTTTGATGATCTGCTCAATCTCAGTTGCGGAGCGCTTAGACTGGTCAGCCAGCTTACTGATCTGCTCTGCCACCACTGCGAAGCCTCTTCCCGCTTCCCCGGCTCTGGCTGCTTCAATGCTGGCATTCAATGACAGTAGATCTGTCTCGTCCGCAATATCCTGAATCATGGATACTGCCTTGGTGATATTCTGAATTGCTCCGTTCATATCCTTAATCTGTTCCGCTACCCGCAGGACAGATTCCTTGGTGCTCTCGTTGGAGCTGTTCAATTCCTTCATGATCTCTTCGGAAGCTTTCTCCGCTTCTGCCATCCTGCCGGCATAATCCGTCAGAGAATTCACTTTGTCGGAGATATACTCGATTTGTTCGCCGATACGTACCACGTTCGTATTGGCATCCGTTGTTTCGTCCGCCTGGTTCCTGGCACCTTCAGAGATCTCCCCTACTGCCTGGTATACATCGTGGACCGATTCCTGGGTATCCTGCGCCATCTTGATCAGTTTGTTGGAAGATGTTGTCAGATCATCCGCGGAATCCTTGATATCCGTCACAATGGTGCGCAGCGTCTTCTGCAATTTCACAGAGATGCGGTAGACATCTCCCAATTCGTCCTTTCTTCGACACTGCTTTTCATCCGGTTCTGCATCCAGTTCTCCGTTCACGATCCTGCCCAGGAAATGCTTCGTCTTCTTCATGGTCTTCACCATGCTGCGGGATAATACGCTTACCAGCGCTGCCGCCACAAGAACGCATACCACAGCGATCAGGATAATATCCTTCACCTGCGTATGAATCGTGTCCTGTACCCCCTGCACCGGTGTTGCCACCTCGATGGCGCCGATCACAGAACCATCGGAGTTGATCAGCGGTTGATAATATACATAGTAATCCACTTCAGAGATGTCGCAATCCTTAAGGAACAGCGGTTCTCCCGTCTGGATCTGCTCGTAGATCTCCGTTTCCAGACCTGTACCGTTGATACGACCTCCCTCCGGTTTCGTCAGCGTTGTGATCAGACGCATATTCCCGTACAGGAAAGACACCTGGAATCCCGTCTTCTCCTGCAATCCGTCGATCAGCTGCGTCTCCCCGGAAATAGATGTGCCTCCCTTGCGCACCTTGCCTCCCTTATCTTTGGTGTAATCTCCCTCATACAGATTGGTGTAAGTCTCGTCCACACTGACGCCTACGATCTGCAATGCTTTCTCGATCTGTTTCTCGATGCCTGCTTCTAAAGCTCTGGAGCCCACGGTCGCCACCAATGCACACACAATAATCATCGGCAGAAGACTCAGCGCCAGTATCTTTTTGGAAATTGTGAAAAATGGCCTTTTTTTCCCTTTTACTTTCGTTTTCTTGTTCTCTGTCTTCTTCATGCTTACCACATCTGCCTTTCTGTAAAAGACTTTATCACATTCGTTCCATCTCGAAAACGTTTAAGTATTTTCTCGGTGAAATTATTGTAGCATTTTCCATATAGTAATACAATTCGACAAATTTACAAGTATTTTGTTATCAAATTTGGTTATTTTTCCTCAACGTTAAGTAAAAAACTCTTTTTGTTTACGAAACCTTTAAGTTTTTCTGTTTCCAGACCGGCATGCGCAGTATCTTCATCAATAGCGGAATGATCATGATAAACCACACAATCGGCTCCGCCGCGATGACACCCGGGTATCCGAACATGGGAACCAGCGTCGCCGCGATCACAATTTTCCCTATCATTTCCAGAGAGCTGGAGATCAGCGGTACGATCCGCTCTCCCAGTCCCTGCATGGAGTTTCTCACAATACAGATTACCGCTGTCACATAATAGAACAGTGTATCCTTGAGATATAATGTGGCATTGTAGATCACTTCCGGAGTTTTGCTGCCGGTGACCAGCCATACCAGCCAGTCACCGATGGTATAAGCGGTCACAATGTTAAGCGTACACCAGATGCAGGTATAACCGGTTGCCAACAGGATTCCTCTGCGGATCCGGTCGATTTTACCGGCTCCCAGATTTTGTCCGCAATAAGTCGCCATCGTCTGACCGAAGACGCTGAACATGATCATGAAGATCTCGGAGATCTTGCGGGCTGCCGTATGGGCAATGATAATATTCTGTCCCAGCCTATTGATGGAGGTCTGCAATGTCAATGTACCGATATTGACCAGTGAGCTCATGAATCCCATGGAAAGACCGGAACTTAACATATTGCGGAGCATTCCGCCATCCTGCAGCTTCAGGTCATCCACACGTATCCGCAGAATTTCATACTTTTTCCACAGATAGACCGCACACACCACCACAGCGATCAGCTGCGACAGCACAGTAGCAACTGCGGCACCCAGCACTCCCATATGCAGCACCACGATCAAGAGCAGATCTCCTCCGATATTCAGCACCACCGACACTGCCAGCACGATCAGCGGGGTCACGGTATCTCCGATTGCTCTTAAGGTCGCGGATAATACATCATATAATAAAGTAATAACAAGCCCCGCTATGATCACGGATACATACTGTGTTGCTGTATTCAGCAGATTTTCCGGCACATTCAGGAATCTGAGGATCGGCTGCAAAAATACAAGCCCTCCAATCGTCAGTACCACAGCCGCCAATAGGCCAAGCACCAGAGAATTACCCAAGGATCTGCGCAATCTGTCCATATCCTTCGCTCCGAAGCACTGTGCCGAAATAATAGCAAAGCCATTGCACATTCCCATCAGGAACTGTACGATCAGATTGCTCAGCGTCGTCGTGGCCCCCACTGCCGCCAGGGCACTATCTCCCAGAAAAGTACCTACGATGCGGGTATCTGCCAGACTGTAAGTAAGTTGCAATAAATTGGCCAAAAAAATAGGAAGGGCAAACGTCAGTATCAAAACTGACGGTCTGCCCTTTGTAAGATCTTTCATATAGTTCCTCACTTCTACACTTCCGGAAAAAATATGGATTTTCCCCGCTTGATAGGGCTACAGAACTTTTTTAAAACTTTTTCTTGGCATTGTCAAGGTATTTCTTGGTCTCAGCCACCACAACACCGTTTAATGCCAGCAGTGCGATCAGGTTCGGGATTGCCATCAGACCGTTGAAGATATCTGCGATGGTCCATACTGCCTTAACAGTCATGTAGGGTCCAATGAATACGCAGGCAATGTAGATCCAACGGTATACTTTGATCGCCTTCGGCTTCTGACCGATCAGGTATTCCAGGCATCTCTCGCTGTAGTAATCCCAACCGAGGATCGTGGTAAATGCAAAGAATACCAGGCATACCATCAGGATAAAGGATGCAATAGAGCTGTTAAAAGGCAGCCCCTGCTGGAAAGCTCTGGTGGTAACATCCACGCCGTCCAGACCTACGTTCCAGGAATCGGTAATTACGATCGTAAGACCGGTCATGGTACAAATGATCAGAGTATCAATGATGGTACCCAGCATTGAGATCAGACCCTGTTTGGCAGGAGAGTCGTTCTGCGCTGCAGCCGCTGCGATCGGTGCACTACCGATACCGGCTTCGTTGGAGAAAATACCTCTCGCAATACCCTTCTGCATTGCCATGATAACCGCTCCCAAAGCACCGCCGGCTACGGCACGCATACCGAAGGCACTCTGTACGATGGTCACAATAGCAGAGGGAATGGCAGTTACGTTAAAGATCAGTACTAACAGGCAGGCTACTACATAAGTCACTGCCATAAAAGGAACGATGACCTGTGCCACGGTGGAGATACGTTTTAATCCACCGATAACAACCAGTGCCACGCAGATGGTCAAAAGGATTCCGGAGATCACCACGCTCCAGGAATAGTCCATGCCGAAGAGCTGTACGGTATGTGCATTGTTTGCATCGAAGAAATTATGTACCGCACTGGTGATACCGTTGATCTGGGTAAAGGTTCCGATACCGAACAATCCTACGCATACACCCATAAAAGCGAAGATCTTCGCCAGCCATTTCCAGCTCTTGCCCATACCGTTTTCGATATAGTAGAAGGGGCCGCCGATGATGTGTCCGTCCTCTGCTACCACACGATATTTCACCGCCAGCAGGCACTCGGAATACTTTGTAGCCGTACCTACCAGCGCAGCGATCCACATCCAGAACAAAGCTCCGGGACCGCCTGCTACAATAGCCGTTGCTACACCAACGATATTACCGGTTCCGATGGTAGCGGACAATGCCGTACACAGTGCCGCGAAACTGGATACTTCGCCGTCTTCGCCCGACTTTTCATTGGCAATTAAGTGTTTGATTGCATGGGGAAGCTTCGTGATCTGCAAAAAATGAAGTCTGGCTGTGAGAAAAAGGCCCGTAGCCAGAATGAGGACGATCAGGGGGATGCCCCAGACGAAATCATCCACTGTGGTCAGAAAGTTACTA
>OCHV01002302.1_pt1 | contig 10960 bp, 9 predicted proteins | sample 1538461 | NCBI WGS metagenome assembly OCHV01 (sample SAMN04571692, study PRJEB22368) | human gut metagenome | biome: human gut; material: stool | host: Homo sapiens | place: Luxembourg | collected 2012-08-03 | reverse complement strand
GGAAAGCTGATAGCTTACCTCATAGTGTCCCGGCTCCAGCAGGTATCTGCCGTTTTCTTCTGATCCGAGCACTTCTGCAACCGCTTCTTTTTCACTTTTGGCAACCATTGGAAGTACGGCCTCTGCGGTACAGTCGAACGGAACATCCATGGTGATGGTCACGTGCTCTTTGTCGAAAAGCTCCCAGCGAATGCTGTACATTCCCGATGCAGAATCATATTTTGCCTCTGCATACCTCAAATCCCAGTTCAGCGTCGGTGCAAACTGTACGGTCCTGGCACCCGGATGGGATTCCATCGTGTTGATGCCGGCAACGTGACGGAACATCCATTCCTGGATGGAGCCGTAAGCATAATGGTTCATACTGTTCATGCTGATGCCGGAAATCGTACCGTCCGCAAGAAGGGAATTCCAGCGTTCCCAAACGGTAGTTGCACCAAGCTTAACCTCATAAAGCCAACCCGGAAATTCCTCGTTCAGCAACAGTTCGTAGGCAAGATCATTCATGCCGTTGTCGGTGAGCACATTGTTCAGCAATGGTGTTCCGACAAATCCCGTCTTCAGTTTGTGGTTACTCTGCTCAAACAGCTTCAACAGCTGCCGTTTTGTCAGCTCTTCGTTCTTTGACAGATGGTATTTCAGCGTCAGCAGCAGCGCCGTCTGTGTTTTGATGCAGCAGCGGCCTGTTGCGCTGTAATATTCTTCCTGTACCACAGCAAACTGCTCCTCGGACAGCTTCTGATACTTTTCCTGCTCCTCGCGGTATCCCAGCACACCGGCCGCTTTTGCCACGATTCCTGCGCTGATCGCATAATACAGGTGCAGCCATGACCTGCTCCGCGCCCTGTACCGGATTGTCCAGTGCCAGCCAGTCGCCAAAGTGGAATACATATCTCCAGCCATGGTTGTCCCCATCCACTTTCGTGATGTAGTCCACCCACGATTTCATGCTCACAAACTGATCTTCCAGAATGCTCTTGTCCCCGTAAAACAGGTATAGATTCCACGGAATGATGCACGCCGCATCGCCCCAGACACACGCTGCATCCTCGACGCCGCACGACGGCACCACGTACGGCACCTTTCCGCCGAGCACGCTCTGCTCTTTTGCCATGTCGTACAGGTATTTTGCATAGAATGCATACGTATCTTCGAGATACATCGCCGTCGGCGAGAACACCTGCGCATCACCCGTCCATCCCATGCGCTCATCACGCTGCGAGCAGTCGGTCGGAACATCTACAAAATTGCATTTCAGGCCCCATCTCACGTTGCTGATCAGCTGGTTAACCAGTCCATTTCCGGTCTTCATCCAGCCTGTTGCGGTGATATTGCTGTAATAGGCAAGTCCCGTGAAATCCTCTTTTTTCAGATTCGGAATGCCCTCGATTTTTACGTAACGGTAACCATAGAAGGTAAAATGCGGTACGAGATCTATTTCCGTGCCATCGGAAATATAAATGTATTCCGATTTTGCACTCCGCAAATTTTCATTGTAGAAATTGCCGTGCTGCAGAATTTCTCCTGTCTGAACATGTACTTTTGTTCCTTTTGGCACGTTGACATGGAGTTTAAAGATTCCCGTGAATTCCTGTCCCATATCGAAAACCAGCTCACCTGCCGGAGTATGAATCAATTCTTTTGGCCGGAAAGTTTCATGAACCGTCACCGGAAGACTCATGCGATCGGTCAGTTCCCCTTTCGGTGCATCACAGAAGACTGCCTGCTCTGCAGGAAGATCCGGCAGCGTATCATCCCGATGCTCGCCGTCGTAGAGATTGGAAAACGAAATTTTGCTGCGTCGTATCTGCCATGTCTCATCTGTACCGATGACTTCTTCCGAGCCGTCTGTATACATAAGATGCAGCTCCGCAATCAGCTTCCAGTCATTTCCGTAAAAGCCTCTATCCTCAAACGCACTGAAACCAAACCGCGCCTTATACCAGCCGTTGCCAAGCAGTACACGGAGTGTTCCCTCGCTCGAAAACTCCTCTGTCACATCATATGTCTGATACTGTACCCACTCATTATAATCATTGCTGTACGGTGTCAGATATTCATTTCCGACATGCTTCTCATCAACAAACACTTCATACAGTCCAAGTCCGCATATATACAGCCGTGCTTTTGCCACTTCTTTTGCCGGAATAATTTTCTTTTCAAAATAAGGATGGCGTTTTTCTTCACTGCTGCAGGAGATCCATTTGGCAGACCATGCTTCCTCCCGCTTTCCAGTTTCAAAAAACTGCACTTCGCTTACTGCTTTTTCTCCGGCATCGCTGCCTGCTTCCACCGTCCAGTAATACCGTGTTCTCGGCTCCAGCTCCAGTTTCACCGGATAGCAAAGGCTACTCGCTTTCGTATCCTCCCCCGAGTCAAACAACAGATGTTCCATCGCCTCATCCGATGATACACGGATTCTTGCGTAACTCTGCTGCTTTCCTTTCGCTTCTTTTATTTTCCACGAAAAGACCGTCCGTTCCATCCGAAATCCCACCGGATTTTCCAGATGGTTCACTTGTGCGTGATAAATCTTCATATTTAAATTCCTCCTCCCTTTTTGTATTTCAAATATCCCCATTTTTTTTATTTTATCATAATGCATGTTTTCAAAAAAGGTTCTGTTTTGCAGGAAAAAGCATCTTTATTTGCACCCATTCCGGACAAAGCCTGTGCTTTTTTCTCCGTATCATACTCCTTTCTCCCGTCCCTGAATATCAAAAATGCCGGATTCTCTACCACAAATCCGACATTTTTGATTTCCATCCCTATCTTATCTTCAGTTCAGCAATTCATCCGCCAGCGTTCTCTTCGGCACATAGTGCACATCGTTCTCATCCCGGTAATAATTCGTATTTCCATCCTCCGGCACATCCACCAGATGAATCTCCTCCGCCGGTTTTCCAAACGCCACAATCAAAAGCGGCCGGATCTCCTCTGGCAGTCCAAGCACTTCCATCACCTCGCCCGCCTGAAAATTCCCGATCATGCAGCCGCCAAGTCCCTGCTCCACAGCCGCAAGCAGCATCGTTTGCGCCACAATCCCGACATCCTTCTGATACCGGTTCAGATTCTCATCAATCCTCTTATCCTGGCAGATCACAACAAAACCCGTCGGCCGTTTTCCATATCCGGCAACGCCCGCGCCCACTTCGTCAGCCCCTGCACCTTCTCCACTTCTTCCGGCTCCCACGCCAGAAAATACTTCAACGGCTGCTTATTCACACTCGAAGGACAAAGCCGCGCGCAATCCACAAACCCTTCCAACGTCTCCCGCGAAATCCTCACCGACTCATCAAAACCACGATAACTCCTGTTTTTTAATACCAGATCCTTTAACATCATTCTTCATCCTCCTGTCTTAACTTTTCTTTCTATCTCCCACTCTACCACACCTCCCACCCCCTATCAATCACCTTTTTCTCATTTTCCCTCTTGACATACTTTGATATTCAAAGTATTATATATCTAGTTTTCAAAACTATATAGTAAGGTTTTTAACATTACATTTTTACCAATACCAGATCCCGTGCCCGCCGCCGTGCCGGGGATGTTCCTCCAGGATGGCGCATTTGCAGGAGGCCTGCAAACTCTTAGGCTATGGAATTTTGCGTTGCTTGAAAAAACGGCACTGTCTGAGCGCAGCGAGTTCGCCGTTTTTTCAAGCGCCCTTAGCAAAATCCCAAAGCCTTAGAGTTTCCTGGCCTCCGAAACCGCGCCATCCTGGAGGAACATCCCCGGCGCGGCGGCGGGCACGGGATCGTCCATTTATCAAAAAGGAGAATTCATATGTTACCAAATTTAAAAATAGGAAATCTCACCGCCAAATACCCCATCATCCAAGGCGGAATGGGCGTCGGCATCAGCCTCTCATCCCTCGCCGGCGCCGTCGCCAAATCCGGCGGAATCGGCGTCATCTCCGCTGCCCAGCCCGGCTGGCGCGATCCGGAATTCGCGCGTGATCCCTTAAGCGCCAATCTTCGCGCCCTCGCCTTCCACATCCGCCGTGCCAAAGAAATCTCAAACGGCGGCATCATCGGCGTCAATATCATGTGCGCCCTGACCCACTACGAGGAATACGTCCGCTGCTGTATCGAAAACGGAGCCGATCTCATCATTTCCGGAGCTGGTCTCCCGACTGATCTGCCAAAATACACAGCGGGAAGCTCCATCAAGCTCGCCCCTATCGTTTCCCCGCCCCGGACCGCCAAGGTTCTTCTGAAGCTTTGGGACAATCACTATCACCGCGTCCCTGACCTTGTTGTCATCGAAGGTCCCGCGGCCGGCGGCCATCTGGGCTACTCCGCCGAAACCGTGGAAGAAACAGCACGGCGCGGCTACGATGACGAAATCCGGGAAATTCTGCAGATTGTACATGGCTACGAAGAAAAATATGCCTGTACCATCCCCGTCGTCTTTGCCGGAGGCGTCTACACCCATGAGGATATCCTTCACTATCTGTCGCTTGGCTGCGCAGGTGTCCAGATGGCTACCCGTTTCGTTGTCACGGAAGAATGCGATGCCGATCCGCGCTACAAGCAGGCATACCTGAATGCCAAAAAAGAAGATATCACGATCATGCACAGTCCGGTCGGCATGCCGGGCCGCGCAATCCGCAATCCGTTTCTGACGGAACGCGAACAGGAACGGGAAAAAATCTCACACTGCTACCAGTGCCTCAAAAAATGCGACAAAGCCTCCATTCCCTACTGTATTACCACAGCCCTGGCCCGCGCTGCCGATGGCGATACCGACAACGCTCTTCTTTTCTGCGGGGAAAACGCATGGCGTCTCGATCACATGACCACTGTGCCGGAGCTGATGGCGGAACTGGTCGGGGAATCCCTGCCGGACAGCAAAAAATAAAAAATTTAGTAGTGACTTTCCTTCCCAATAATGTTACAATCTTCTTTATGGTGTCAGCATAAAAAGTCTTCAAGAACTGACCATAAACCCAAAATTTTTGTAACACACAAAAGGAAGGAACTCTATGAACAAACACAACAAATCCCGCAGCTCGTTTTCCGGCAAAATTGGTTACGTGCTGGCTGCAGCAGGCGCTTCCGTCGGACTTGGAAATATCTGGCGTTTTCCCTACCTCGCAGCAAAATACGGCGGAGGAATTTTCCTCCTCATTTATATCCTGCTGGCGCTCACCTTCGGCTACTCCATGATCGTTGCCGAGTCCGCCATCGGACGCATGACACGAAAAAGCCCGGTCGGCGCTTTCCAGTCGTTCGGCAAATCGAAATGGCTTTCCGCCGGGGGCTGGATCAACGCCATTATCCCGATTCTGATCGTTCCATACTACTCTGTCATCGGAGGATGGGTCATCAAATATCTGATCGAATACGTGAAGGGCAACAGTACCCTGCTCGCAGAGGACGGCTATTTTTCCGGCTTCATCTCAAACGGAGTTTCCACAGAGCTCTGTTTTGCCGTTTTCTGCCTTATTACGGTCGCCATCATCTACGCCGGTGTGCGAAACGGCATTGAACGCGTTTCCAAGGTGATGATGCCGATTCTGATCGTCCTTTCCGTCATCATTGCCGTTTATTCCGTAACAAGACCGGGCGCACTGGCAGGCGTGAAGTATTTCCTTGTTCCGAACCTCAAAAACTTTTCATGGATGTCCGTTGTTGCCGCCATGGGACAGATGTTCTACTCCCTCTCGATCGCGATGGGTATTCTGATCACCTTCGGTTCCTACATGAAAAAGGAGACCGCGATTGAGGATTCCACCCGGAACGTCGAAGTTTTCGACACCGCAATTGCAATCATGGCAGGTCTCATGATCATTCCTGCCGTCTTTGCCTTCTCCGGCGGAGATCCGGATACCCTGCAGGCAGGACCTTCCCTGATGTTTATCACCATCCCGAAGGTATTCGCCAATATGGGCTTCGGCACTGTGATCGGTATTCTGTTTTTCCTTCTGGTGCTGTTTGCCGCACTGACCAGCTCCATCGCACTGACAGAAAGTGCCGTTTCCACCTTTGAGGATGAGCTCGGCTGGGGCCGTAAAAAATCGACCGTTCTGATCGGCGTTATCATGATTGCGCTCGGAACGCTCTCCTGCCTTGGCTACGGACCGCTTTCCTCCGTCACCATTCTTGGCATGCAGTTCCTGGATTTCTTCGACTTCCTGACGAACTCCGTGATGATGCCAATTGCTGCCATTGCCACCTGTCTTCTCGTTTCGAGAGTCATTGGTGTGGCGAAAATCGAGGAAGAAATCATCCACGGTGAGAGCCGCTTCCGCAGAAAGAAAATCTTTCTTGTCATGATCCAGTATCTCTGCCCGGTGTTTGCACTGATCATTCTGTTCAGCTCCGTGGCAAATGCATTCGGCTGGATCACCATGTAATGAATCTGTAAAGGATGAAAAAAGATTGTTTTCGAAACACGATCACGATTTCGAAAACAATCTTTTTTTATCCAAATCTGTCACACCAGCATCAGGAATCCGTCAGCAGCAGAATATCTTCCTCCTTCAGATACAGCTCCTTTGGAATCCCCATTTCCGGGCTCCAGTCTGTTTTTGCGATCTTCCACTGCAGCCAGCTGCATTCGGCATTCTTCCGGAACGAAATGTTCCATTCAAACGGATCTTCCCAGATTTCGGATTCGTTGACCGGAAATACATTTTCCTCACCCGGCCTTTCTACTGTGGCCAGAAAATGTGCCCGGATGCCGACTGCGCGGATATCGTCTGCAATTTCCCGCTCCTTTACGTGCAGCGTCACGCCCCAGTCCACGGCCCGCAGCGTGTGCGCATCCACCCGCTCGGCCGCCGAAATGTTCTTGCAGCCCGACAAAATTGCCGCTGTGCGCGTCTTCGGATTCTGGAAAAATTCCTTCAGCGGTTCCATGACTTCCATCTTTCCCCGGTTCATACAGCTCACCGTATCGCAGAGGCGGTACACCTCATCGCGGTTGTGTGATACGAAGATGACCGGTTTTCCGGCCTCCTTCAGATGTTTGTACATCTCCTGCTCCAACTGCCATTTCAGATAGGTATCGAGCGCTGAAAACGGCTCGTCGAGCAGAATCAGCTCCGGCTCTGCTGCAAGCATCCGTGCCATCGCGACGCGCTGTTTCTGTCCGCCGGAAAGCTGTCCCGGGATCTTTTTCTCCAGCCCTTCCAGCTGAAACTGGCGGATCAACGATTCCGTCCGGCTCCGGTCCGGCCGTTTTCCCATGCCTGCCTCAATATTCTGCACAACATTCATATGCGGAAACAGGGCGTAATCCTGGAACATATAGCCGACTTTCCGCTTCTGCGGCGGCAGATTGATTTTTTTCTCCGAATCAAACAGCACCTTGCCGTCAAGGACAATCCGCCCCTCATCCGGCTTTTCGATTCCGGCGATACACTTTAAGGTCATGCTTTTTCCACAGCCCGACGCGCCGAGAATCGCAAAAATCTCCTGCTCCGCCCGGAACTGCATATGCATAAAAAAGCCGTCCAGTTTTTTCGTAATATCTACTTCAAGCGCCATGATTTATCCTCTCTACCACTGTTTCTGATTTTTCTTTCTCCGGTTGCCGAGAAGATTCATCGCTGTCATCGTAAGGAATCCGACGAGCAGTACGACAACAGACCAAAAACCCGCCGTTTTATAATCCCCGTCCTGAATCACCATTGCGATTTTCTGGGAAACGGTACCCGTCTTTCCCGGAATATTTCCGGCCAGCATCGACGTCGCACCGTACTCACCGAGCGCCCTTGCAAATGCCAGTACCGTACCGGAGAGCACGCCGGGACCTGCCGATGGGATGACCACTTTCCAGAAAATCTTCCACTCCGACATACCAAGCGTCCGCGCCGCATAGATCAGGTTCGTATCCACCTGCTCAAATGCCGCTCTCGTATTGCGGTACATCAGCGGAAACGCGATAATCGTTGCCGCCAGAATACAGCCAAGCCATGTCTGTACTGCCTTGATACCGAAATTCTCATACAGTGCAGCACCAAACGGACGGCGGAGGCTGAAAATCAGAAGCAGGAAAAAGCCTGCAACGGTCGGCGGCAGAATCATCGGAAGTGTCAGAAAGCCGTCAATCACGGCACGCGCGCCGGGACGCAGCTTCATCACCGCACGCGCGGCAAAAATACCAAAGAAAAAGGACAGAATCGTCGCCACAATACCGGTCTTGATCGAAATGACAAGCGGGCTCCAGTCCAGTGACTGTAAAAAATCCAGTATTTCCTGCATAACATTTCCTTTCTATCCACGGCAGCCCTGCATCACGCATCCTGCCCGGATTTTCTCTGATGCAAAACCACCGTCCGCAGAAACGAAATCTTTCTTTTTCGGACGGTGATTTCAAATCCCTTCTGTTTTTTGTGGGATCTTCTTTTTATTCTACCTCTGTATCAAAGTAATAATTCCGGAAGATGGCGGCTGCCTCATCGGAAGTCAGAAACTCTACAAAGTCTTTCGCTGCTGCCTGCTCGGTCTCATCTGCCTCTTTGTTGACAACCTGTGCTGCCGGGTAGATGACATTTCCGGTCAGATCGTACGGAACGACCTGCAGAACCTTCAGGCGGTCTTCCAGACCGTAGGTATCAGAATAGTAAACCGTACCAGCCTCGTTGGATCCCTCTGCAACAGCGGAAGTAACGGCTCCTACGTTTGCGCATTCATTGATTTCCACGCCGCCGAGCGCTTCGGAAACCTGCTGGGTTGTGATGGCCGATACGTCGTCTGCTTTCTCCAGAATACCTGCATTGACCAGTGCTTCTCTTGTGTATTTTCCAACCGGAACGGAACCGTCTGCCAGTGCGATGCTGGATGCCTTGTTCAGATCCTCCAGGCCCGTAACTTCTGTATTGCTTCCCTCATAGGTTACAACGCAGACCTGATTGTTTACGATGTTGTGACGGGTTCCCTCAACCAGGAGATTCTCACCCTCAAGCTGATCCATCTGTTTTGCTGCTGCAGAGAAGAATACGTCGCAGGATGCACCCTCTTCAATTTGTGTCATCAGGGTTCCTGAGCTGTCATAGCTTCCAACCAGTTTGACATTCGGCTGGGTCTTATTGTACTCGCTGATCAGCGTCTCCATTACGGAGTTCAGGCTCTTTGCGGCAAATACGGTGACAGTGGTATCGTCAAATACTTCGCCGTCTGCTGTGCTCTTGGCGCTGAATGCGCTCTCTGCTTCCGAAGAAGCGCTGGATGCAGATGTGCTCTCTGCCTTGGAGCTGCTCTTCCTGGAAGAATCTGTGGAATTGGAAGATCCGCATGCGGCAAGAGAAAGTGCCATAGCTGCTGTCAGAAGAATAGATACTGTTTTCTTTTTCATGATAATTGACTCCTCATTTTGTATATTTACGTATGAAGCGCCGGATGTGCACCTTTTCGTTTTCCGGTTTTTGCTGACCGGATCTGAATGAGCTGTGCGGCAATGCTGATTGCAATCTCCGCCGGCGTCTCGCTTCCGATCTCGATTCCGATCGGGGCATAGACACTGTCGAGCTGTTCTCCGGTAAAACCCTGCGCTTCCAGTTTTTCGCGCACATACTTTGTCTTTCTGCGGCTTCCCACCACACCGATGTACGACGCGCCGGTGCGAAGCGCAAACGCCTCGGCATCCGCATCGCACCGGTGGCCGCGTGTCACAATCACGAGATAATCATTTTTCCGGATCGAAAGAATCTCGTCCAGTTTCGTAAAATCCACCAGCATGGTCTGCCCGGCGTCCGGGAACAATGCTTTGTCCACATATTCCTCCCGGTCATCGAGTACGATACAGCAGAAATCCAGATGATGCAGCACCGGAACGAGTTCCTGGGCCAGATGGCCGCCGCCGAACAGATAAACCTTTCCGTCGTAGCAGAATTCCTCGGCGTAATACGTTTTCCCGTCCAGTTCCAGAATCCGGCAGTGGCCCGCTTTTTCCTGTGCCGCCGGAAGCATTTCCCACGCTTCTTTTTCCAGCACGCGGATACCGATTCCGTCCAGCGCAAAAAAAATCCAGTAACTGCGGTACTGCTCCTGCGCCGCAAGCGCCTGCGCCAGACTTTCTGCTTCGCCGTGCGCTCCATTCATAAAATAGAAGCACACCTTCACTCTGCCGCCGCAGACCATGCCAAGCCCCTTCCCCTCTCCGGTTCCGAGATCGTATTCCCTGTATTCACTTTTCTTCTCCTGCACCAGCTCCTGCGCATGCAGAACCGCCTGATATTCCAGGTTTCCGCCGCCGATAGTTCCGAAAATCCGTCCTTCCCGGCCGACCAGCATATAGGCGCCCGTCGTGCGCGGAATGGAGCCGTCCCCTTCGGTGATAAAGGCAAGAACCGTGTCCTGTCCCTCTTCCAGCTGTGCAAGCAGTTTCCGGTAAAGTTCGTCCATGTTTCCTCTCCTTGTGTCTGATCTCTGGTCTACTTTTCCGTCACCAGTTCGATGGTGTCACCCTTTTGAATCGTGCCGCCGCGCAGCACCACCGCGAAAACGCCCTCCCGCGGCATGATGCATTCGCCCATGCGTTTGAAAATCTCGCAGTGGCTGTGGCACTCCTTTCCGATCTGCGTCATCTCAAGCAGCGCATCCCCGCAGGAAAACCGCGTGCCGACCGGCAGATTCCGGAAATCATATCCTTCCACGATCAGGTTTTCCCCGAAGGCGCCGAGCGGAATATCCGCCCCCTTTGCACGGAAGGCTTCTATTTTTTCATACGACAAAAGGCTCACCTGGCGGTGCCAGTGCCCGGCGTGTGCATCGCCCTCGATGCCCCAGTCTTCCACCAGCTTCGCCGTTTCCACCTCGTGCTTTGCCGTTCCCCGTTTTTCACTGATACAGATTCCTATGATTTTTCCCATTTCTTTTGTTTCCTCTTCTTTTTGAACCGCCGTCATTTCATCCGCCGATGCCGGACATCAGGTGGTGCTCTGTCATATCCTTCGGCCGCTCAAAGCAGTGTTCCATCGGCTTTTTTAAGATTGCCTGTGCCATCA
>OCHV01002299.1_pt1 | contig 10980 bp, 9 predicted proteins | sample 1538461 | NCBI WGS metagenome assembly OCHV01 (sample SAMN04571692, study PRJEB22368) | human gut metagenome | biome: human gut; material: stool | host: Homo sapiens | place: Luxembourg | collected 2012-08-03 | reverse complement strand
GAACATGAAAATAGGAGATAAACACCTATGATTAATGTTTACCTCCTACTCGATCGTTCGTGCTGATGTCTCGTCACATTCGAGTCGAGACCTTGACAGCAACGTGTCGAGGTATTTTTGTATAAGCGTTTGCAGAAATATACAATTACGTGTGTCTTTAAAGTATTTTGATGCTAATTTTTGGTTTCTATGATTAATTTGTTACCTTTGGGCGTTTCTAATGAATGAAAAGCATGAAAGTTATTTTACTACAGACAGATATTTGTTGGGCCGACCCTGCAGCTAATGTGGCTTACATGGATAAACTTATCAGTGCCCACGCACAAGATACAGACTTGTTTGTTCTTCCGGAAATGTTTTCTACCGGATTTTGTACTTCGCCGGAAGGCATTGCCGAATCATCCGATAGTGCTACCCTTCGGTGGATGAAGCAAAAAGCTGCCGAACGCAATTGTGCCATTGCCGGAAGTGTTTCAGTCGAGGAAAATGGAAAATTCTATAACCGCTTCTACTTTGTGCATCCTGACGGAAACGTGCAGTGGTACAATAAAAAGCATCTGTTTACGTATGGAGGGGAAGACAAGCATTATACGGCCGGACAGGAACGGGTGATTGTGGATTTCCGTGGCGTGCGTTTCCTGCTAGAGGTCTGCTATGACCTGCGTTTCCCGGTATGGTCACGCAACCGGGGCGACTATGATGCGGCGGTTTATGTAGCCAGCTGGCCTTCGCCCAGAGTGGAAGCCTGGAAGGCTTTGTTGCGTGCCCGTGCCATCGAGAACCAGTGCTATGTACTCGGGGTAAACCGGGTAGGGAAGGACCCCTATTGTGAATATAGCGGTGGAACGGCGGGCATTGACCCGTATGGCAAAACACTTTCTGCCTGTGCGGATGGGGAAGAAGGCTTTGCAGAAGTCATGATTGATATGGAGGAACTGCAATCGTTCCGGAAAAAATTCCCAGTATTGAACGATGCCGACTCTTTTACACTGAATTAATTTCTATATTATATGAAAAATAAACGCTTATTGTTGGGCGACCAGGCTATTGCGCTGGGAGCCATTCACGCGGGGATTTCGGGAGTGTATGCTTATCCGGGAACTCCCTCTACTGAAATTACGGAATATATTCAAAACTCTCCGATAGCAAAAGAACGTGGTTTGCACAGCAGCTGGTGCACCAATGAAAAGACAGCCATGGAGGCTGCATTGGGTGTTTCTTATGTAGGAAAACGCGCCTTGGTCTGCATGAAACACGTGGGAATGAACGTGTGTGCCGATGCATTTGTCAATTCTGCCATTACAGGCGTGAACGGAGGTGTAGTGGTACTGGCTGCCGATGACCCGTCCATGCACTCTTCTCAGAATGAGCAGGATTCCCGTTTTTACGGCAAGTTTGCCCTGATTCCGATTCTGGAACCGTCTTCCCAGCAGGAAGCTTACGACATGATGTCGTATGCATACGACCTTTCGGAACAAATGCGTACGCCGGTACTGATGCGCATTACTACCCGCATGGCACACTCTCGTGCGGCAGTCGAAGTGCAGGAGTCTGGAAAGGAAGTGACTTGCACGGGGCGTCCGTCGGTTCCTTCTGATTGGGTACTCTTGCCCGGCAATGCCCGGCGTCGTTATGTGGAAGCCATCGCAACTCAGGAAAAGTTGCGTGATGAGGCTGAACAGTCTGCATTTAATCGGTTGGCTGGTCAGGAAGGTGTGGCTGAGAAGGGAATCGTGGCTTGTGGAATTGGCTACAATTACGTGATGGAAACCTATCCGGAGGGATGTCCGTATCCTTTGCTGAAGATTTCACAGTATCCTTTACCGGTGGAAGCCTTGACTCGTCTAGCCGACTCTTGCAAAGAGATTCTGGTAGTGGAAGACGGACAGCCTTTTGTAGAGGAACAGCTGAAAGGCATTCTTCCTTCTAAATATGTGGTGAAAGGTCGTTTAAGTGGTGAGTTGCCCCGTACGGGAGAACTGACACCAGACAATGTGCGTCAGGCTTTGGGACTTTCCTGCGAACAGGTTTATGCTGCCGCTCAGAATGTAGCGCCTCGTCCTCCTGCCTTGTGTAAGGGGTGCGGACACCGTGATGTCTATGATGCCCTGAATAAAGTGGCTGCCGAATATCCGGATGCCAAGATTTTCGGTGACATCGGTTGTTATACATTGGGTGCACTTCCTCCGTTCCGTACGTTGAGCAGTTGCGTGGATATGGGAGCTTCCATTACCATGGCGAAAGGGGCGGCAGATGCAGGCTTGTTCCCGTCTATTGCAGTGATTGGTGACTCCACATTTACTCACTCCGGAATGACCGGCCTGCTGGATGCCGTGAATGACAAGTCCAATATCACGGTGGTTATTTCTGATAACTTGACTACCGCCATGACCGGAGGTCAGGATTCAGCCGGAACCAATAAATTTGAAGCCATTTGTTTAGGTTTGGGAGTAGAGCCGGAACACGTGCGGGTAGTTGTGCCGCTTCCTAAGAACATGGAAGAAATTACCCGTGTCATTCGTGAGGAAATAGAATACAACGGTGTATCTGTCATCATTCCGCGTAGGGAATGTATGCAGACTTTGAACCGGAAACTGAAACAGCAAAAAGCACAGAAACAATGAAAACAGATATTATACTTTCAGGAGTTGGCGGACAGGGAATCTTGTCCATCGCTACGATTATCGGAGAAGCTGCCCTTCATTTAGGGTTGAACTTGAAACAAGCCGAAGTACACGGAATGAGTCAGCGCGGAGGGGATGTGCAGTCTAACCTTCGCTTGTCGGATACTCCGATTGCTTCCGACCTGATTGCCTTGGGAACGGCGGATATGATTATCTCACTAGAGCCGATGGAAGCTTTGCGCTACCTGCCGTATCTGTCAAAAGACGGATGGATTATCACTTCGGCTGCTCCTTTCAAAAACATTCCGAACTATCCGGACGAAGAAAAGCTGATGCAGGAATTGAAGTCACAGCCTCATGTGGTGGTGCTGGATGTGGAAAATCTGGCGAAAGAAAACCACATGCCTAAGTCGGCCAATGTCATTCTGTTAGGGGCTGCCGCTCCTTTCCTGAAAATCCTGGATGCAGAAGTCCTGCGCGAAAGTGTAGGCCGTATTTTTGCGTCAAAAGGCGAAGAAGTGGTGCAGATGAACTATCGTGCCTTCGATATAGGTCATGAATATGTCAAACAGTTGAAATTCTGAGAGCCTATGAGTCGCGTGTTTAGTGAAGAGCTGGTAAATTCCGTAGCGAAGGAAATGAAAGTGGCCGATTTGGCCAATGCAACCATAGGGGATGTGTTGCTGGTAGCTTCCCGTCTGGAAGAACTGACCGGTATTCCTTTTATCCGGATGGATCAGGGGTCTCCTGGTCTTCCGGCCAATAAAATAGGTATTGAGGCAGAGAAAAAAGCTCTCGATAGAGGAGTCGGTTCGCAATATCCGGCAGCTGCCGGAGTGGCAGAACTGAAACAAGCTGCTTCACGTTTCGTGAAAGCTTTTATCGATATTGATATTTCTCCACGGGCTTGTCTGCCTACCACTGGTTCAGTAGCTGCTTCATTTGGTGCCTTTATCGCCTGTACCCAGCGAATCCCGGGAAAGAACAAGGTTTTGTTCATTGATCCGGGTTTCCCGATACAAAAATCTCAGTTGCGCATTTTGGGTATTGAGTGGGAGTTGTTCGACATTCATGATTTCCGTGGTGAGCCGCTGCGTGCCAAACTGGAAAGTTTCCTGTCGAAGGGAGATATTGCCGCTGTGGTATATTCTAATCCAAATAATCCGGCATGGATTTGTCTGGAAGAAAGTGAGTTGAAGATTATCGGAGAATTGGCTACGCAGTACGATGTGATTGTGCTGGAAGACCAGGCTTATTTCTGCATGGACTTCCGTCATGCGTTTGGCCGTCCTTACCAGCCGCCTTTTGTACCTACGGTCGCACGTTATACCGATAATTATATTCTGATGTTGTCGGCATCCAAGATTTTCAGCTATGCCGGCCAGCGTATAGCTTTAGCCTGCGTGTCCGATAAATTGTTTGATACGCAGTATCCGGCACTGGCAGCCCGTTATGAAGACTCAGGCGTCTTCGGGCCGACTTTCATCGCTTCTATCATGTATATGATTACCTCCGGTTGCACGGCTACTACCCAGTATGCCATGGCCGAGATGTTGGAGAAATCCATTTCAGGAGAAATCAACTTTGTAGAAGATGTGCGCGAGTATGAACGTCGGGCACGCCGGATGAAGCAGATTTTCACCGACCACGGTTTTTCTATTGTGTATGATAAGGATGTCACTCAGCAGGTGGGCGATGGCTTCTTCTTTACCTTGGGATACCCCGGACTGACAGGAGGCGAATTGCTGCGTGAATTGATGATGTATGGCGTGAGCAGTATTTCCTTGTCCACCACAGGAAGTGAACAGCAAGGAGTGAGAGCCTGTACGTCGCGCATGCGTGAAGAACTTTATCCGGTGCTGGAGGAACGTATGAAAGCATTCCAGGCCGACCATCCGCTGAAATAAGGAATCACAAAACTACTACTGAAATAAAGAAAAACACAGCTTATGATTTGGAATCCGAACAAAGAATGTATGCCGCGTGAACAGATGCGCGAGCTGCAAGGAAAACGCTTATGCAAACTGGTGCAGTATGTGTACCATAATGTACCTTTCTATCGTCATAAAATGCAGGAAATGGACCTGACTCCAGATGATATCCGGAGCATAGACGATATTACCAAACTGCCTTTTACTACCAAACAGGATTTACGTGACAATTATCCTTACGGATTGATGGCGGCTCCTCCTTCAGAGGTGGTGCGTGTACATGCTTCTTCCGGTACAACGGGTAATCCGACGATTGTGGGCTATACACGTCGCGACTTGTCCATCTGGTCGGAAGTGATGTCACGCTGTCTGTCGGCATACGGAGTGACCCGTGACGATACTTTCTCCGTAAGCTATGGCTATGGATTGTTTACCGGAGGATTGGGCGCACATTATGGAGTAGAGAACTTAGGAGCTACCGTAATTCCGGCTTCTACAGGAAATACGGAAAAGCATGTACGTTTGATTCGCGATTTGCACATCACGGGTATTGCCTGCACCCCTTCGTATGCCTTGTATCTGGCAGAGGTGGTAGAAAAGATGGGTATCCGTAAAGAGGAATTAGGACTGCGCATTGGTGCGTTTGGAGCAGAACCCTGGACGGAAAACATGCGTCAGGAAATACAGAACCGTTTGGGTTTGAAGGGATACAATATTTATGGGCTAAGTGAGATTATGGGCCCTGGTGTATCTTACGAATGTCAGGAACAGTTTGGTTCTCACATCAACGAAGACCATTTCTATCCGGAAATTATCGATCCGGTTACCCTGGAATCCCTTCCGTACGGCACACAGGGAGAACTGGTATTTACCACATTGACCAAAGAAGGCATGCCGCTGTTGCGTTACCGCACGAAGGACCTGACTTCACTGATTGCCGATGCGTGTCCGTGTGGCCGTACCAGTGTGCGTATGACGCCGATTATGGGCCGAAGTGATGACATGTTGATTATCCGTGGTATCAATGTCTTCCCGTCGCAGGTAGAAAGTGTTATCCTGGGCATGAAGGAATTCGAGCCGCAATATATGTTGGTGGTAGACCGCAAGAACAACTTGGATACATTGGAAGTGCAGGTAGAAGTGCGTCGTGACTTCTTCAGTGACGATATCGGTTCCATGTTGAAGCTGAAGAAAACACTGTCCGACCGCTTGAAGAGTGTATTGTCCATCAGTGCCGACGTGAAACTGGTAGAACCGAACAGCATTACCCGTAGCGAAGGGAAGTCCAAGCGTGTGATAGATAAACGAGTATTGGTATAACTAAAGCAAAAAACTATGATAATTAAGCAATTGTCTGTTTTCTTGGAAAACAAGACCGGAAGAATCAATGATGTAGTGCATACTTTGGGAACAAACGGCATTAATATGCATGCTTTCAGTATGGCTGAGACAGCCGATTTCGGTATTCTGCGACTGATTGTGTCTGATGTGGACAAGGCAGTGGAAGTATTGCGTGAAAAGAACTTTGCCGTGATGTCGACCGATGTGGTTTGTCTTTCGTGTGCCAATGTGCCCGGCTCGTTGGCAGTGGTATTGGAATACCTGGCCGAAGAGCAGATTTTCATTGAGTATATGTATGCCTTTGCGCAAGCCGATCAGGCTCATGTGGTTATCAAGCCGAATGACATGTCGCAATGTCTGAAAGTGCTTGAGGCACATCATTGTCATGTATTGGCAAAAGACGAATTGTAGTCCACTTATACATAATAAGAAGGGCCGTTTCATCTGGATGGTGAGACGGCTTTTTTTGTGCCTTTAAAGTAGCTGTGTGAAGAAAGAATCCTTTTGGTTTCATTGGGTATTTTTTGTAATTGTTGTTGATTTTGCCTAAACCTTATTGTGACAAAGGGTGTTTATTTACTTTGCAAGCGTTTTTATATAACCAATATAGATTCTCTAATAAAGCGTTATGAGTATTGAAACATTGAATTTACGAAAAAATGTGTGGTGGATGTGTATGATGGTATGGGTTTTCCTGTTTTCATCTTGTACAGTGGAGGATGACCTTACTCCATCGGGTGATGAGTATTTGTCTTTGACTTTTACGCAAACACTTTCTCGTGCTGATTTGTCGCAAGAGGGTGCCGGAAGTTTCAGTGAAGGAGATTGTATTGGCCTTTATGTAGCATGTGAAGGAAACATCTCTTATCGGGAACTAACCTTGACGGGAGGTGAGTGGTATCCTCGTTTGAAGCGTTCTGAATTTGGAAAAGGACGTTTGACTTTATCGGCGCATTATCCCGTTTTACCGGAATCTTCAAGAATATCTCCTGAATCTTCTTCATTCTCGGTGGCTTCCGTACAGTCGGGAACTGGAAAGGATGCTTCCGATTTACTGTTTGCTCAAACCGTATTGGAAGAAGGAAATTATCAATCAACATTGACGTTTAACCATGTTTTACACCGTTTGAAAATACAACTTCAAAATGATGTGGAAGATGTGGAGGTCTTTGTGCGCAGTAAGGTAGATGGGAAGGTGAATCTGCTGACGGGAGAAACTTCTTTACGTACTGACGAATATCAGTGGATTACCCCACAGAAAAATGCAGATGGAAGTTTGGAAGCTGTTATATATCCGCAGGAGGCAGCTCCTTATCGGGAAGGAGATGGTTTATTGAAAATCATTACTCAAGGTCAGGAATCTTTTTTTAAAGCTCCTGAGAATGTGTCTGGTGGAACCGTGTTGTCTGACTTTGAGGCAGGAAAACAAGTGACCATTCGTTTGTCACTTAAGGAAAGTGATGCTCGGTGGGCGAATAAAAAAGCCTGGGTCTATGGTATTAAATCCCCCGATGAAAAAGATTGGAAGTTACTTTATCCCGGATTGTTTACATCTACAGCTTTGGTTTGGAAGGGAGAGTACGGCTGTACGATTGTAACAAGCTAAATCCTACTGCGAGGCCGAATGGAGTGCCTGATGGGTATATGTGTTGGGCTGCTACAGCTTCAAGTATGTTGCAATGGTGGATTGACCAGAACAAACGTTATATCGACATGTATGGGGATAAATATACAGGACCGGATTATACATACCCATCTGGTAATAAACAGGAAAGTAATATTTTTCAGTGCTTTTTAGATGCTTTTCCCAATAAGGCTGGAAAAGGAGATGAAGGTGCTAATTGGTTCATACATGGAATAGCTCCTTCATCTCCTCATAATAAGCCCTTAAATCCTGCTGGATATTTTAAGGATGTTTTTCCGGAAGGGGTGCGTTTGGGAACCAATGTAGGAGGGCTTGGTAAGGAACGTTTCAATGAAGTGATAAAAGATGCCTTGAGTACCAAGAAAGCCATAGGACTTTCTGTAGGTCTCATAACAGAGGGGCATGTGATAACCATGTGGGGAGCGGAGTTTGATGAAAACGGTGATGTGTCTCATATTTATGTAGCGGATAATAATGACCGGGATACTTATGAATTTTATAAAGGAGTAGGATGTTTCAGGTATCAGGTCAGTTATGAAATAAATCCTGAAGGGTCCACCTATACTTGCTATAAGGAAGGATATATTCCTTACGATAGACCTATTGTAATCAATCGCTTAGTATTTCTTGATTTAGGTGAGAGATACTGGAAGCAATATTTAGGTATTGAATAAATCATGCCTCTTGCTATGACATGAAAATACCCCGAATCTGACAGCTTGATTAGCTTACGGATTCGGGGTATTTTGCTTTTATTCTAGTTTATCAGAATAAGCTCCATGAAACGGTCAGACCTGCCATGACGATGGCTACCATGCTCATCAGTTTAATCAGGATGTTCAGGCTGGGACCGGAGGTATCTTTAAACGGGTCACCTACCGTATCGCCTACGACTGTGGCCCGGTGTACTTCACTGCCTTTCCCGCCAAAGTTTCCTTCTTCCACGTATTTCTTGGCATTGTCCCAGGCACCTCCGGAATTGGCCATGAAAATCGCTAAAATGAAACCTGAGGAAAGTCCTCCTATCAACAGGCCGATGACACCCGGCACACCAAACAGCAGACCTGTCACAATGGGGGCGATGATGGCCAACAGCGACGGGAATACCATTTCTTTCTGTGCGCCAAGGGTGGAAATCTGTACACAGCGTGCGTAGTCAGGTTCAGTCTTTCCTTCCAGAATACCTTTGATTTCACGGAACTGCCGGCGTACTTCCTCTACCATGTGGGCAGCTGCTCTTCCTACGGCGTTCATGGTCAGTCCGCAGAACAGGAAGGCCATCATGCTGCCGATGAACATTCCTGAAAGTACCTTGGGATTCATAAGCGTGACATCGTAGAACATCATGAAGTCCGTGAATCCGGCTTCGTGAATCATTACTTCCAGTCCGTTGGGAAGTTCCAGTACGGTGGTACCGATACGTTCCAGTCCGATGCGTATTTCTTCAATATAAGAAGCCAGTAGTGCCAGTCCGGTCAGGGCAGCAGAGCCGATGGCGAAACCTTTACCCGTAGCGGCCGTAGTGTTGCCCAGTGAATCCAGTGCATCCGTGCGTTTGCGGACTTCAGCTCCCAAACCACTCATTTCCGCATTGCCTCCTGCATTGTCGGCAATCGGTCCGTAAGCATCTGTGGCTAATGTGATGCCCAAAGTGGACAGCATACCCACGGCAGCGATACCGATGCCATAAAGTCCCATGCTGATGTTGGTAAAATCGAAACCAGAGGCCAGCCAGTAGGACAGGATGATGCCGGCTACAACTGCAATGACCGGAATCGTAGTGGATACCATTCCTAATCCGATGCCCGAAATGATGACGGTAGCCGGACCTGTTTTTCCGCTTTCTGCCAGTTTTTGAGTGGGTTTGTAGGATTGGGAAGTGTAGAATTCAGTAGACTGTCCGATGACGATACCCACAATCAGTCCGATGACTACAGCCAGTGAAATATACAGCCAGTTATCAATTTGTAGTACCCAAAGAATGCTAAAGGTGGCGATGACAATCAATCCCGCACTGAGGTTGGTGCCCGTAGACAAAGCCTTGAGCAATTCCCTCATGCCTGCATTTTCTTTGGTGCGAACAGCAAAAATACCGATGATGGACAAGATGATACCTACGGCTGCAATCAGCATCGGGGCAATGACGGCTTTAAACTGCATGGCGGTATCTTCCGTGCCGATATAGGCAGCAGCTCCCAGGGCAGCGGTAGCCAGAATCGAACCGCAGTAGGATTCGTAGAGGTCGGCTCCCATTCCGGCCACATCACCTACGTTATCGCCTACATTGTCGGCAATCGTAGCCGGGTTGCGTGGGTCGTCTTCCGGAATGCCCGCTTCTACTTTTCCCACCAGGTCAGCTCCCACATCGGCCGCCTTGGTATAAATACCTCCTCCTACACGGGCAAACAAAGCCTGGGTGGAAGCGCCCATTCCAAAAGTCAGCATCGTGGTGGTGATGACACACAACTTGGCAGTGGGATTCAATGCATCTTCCGGAATACAGAAATCTAACAGCAGGTACCAGAAAGAAATATCGAGCAATCCCAGTCCTACGACCACGAGCCCCATGACTGCTCCACTGCGGAAAGCCACCTTCAATCCTTTGTTCAGCGAGTGGCGTGCGGCATTTGCCGTACGTGCGGAAGCATACGTGGCGGTTTTCATGCCCAAATAGCCCGACAGACCGGAGAAGAAACCTCCCGTCAGGAACGCTACGGGTACCCACGGATTTTGCAGGTTGAATCCGTATGCCATGACGGCAAATAGGGCGGCTAGTCCGATGAATACAAGAGTGACGATTTTATATTGTTGTTTCAGGTAAGACATGGCTCCTTTCCGTACGTGCGATGCAATGCGTGCCATGACAGGTGTGCCTTCGCTTTCCCGCTTCATTTGCCGGTAGAAGTATCCGGCCAGTGCCAGTGCCAGCAGCGATGCCGCCGGAACCAGCCAGAATAGAGATGTTTCCATAATACAATTGAATAAGAGTTTTTCCAAACTTACAAAAAATCCCGAAGAAAACGAATAAAATGCGGGAGATTCTACTGGCAGAAAAGGCGGATAATTTGGCTTTTATGTGATGGCTCTGCTTTTTTCTAAATTGGGGTGAGTTTATTCGGAAACTTTTCAGTTTTTTTTATGTTTCCCGTCGCGGAACCGTATGTTTTTTGTTCGGGAACCCTACGTTTCTGCGACGGGAAACATAGGGTTTGCGGTAGGAAAACGTAGAAAACGAACAAGGAAAATAGCAAGAATATGCAGGGAATTTTCAATTTAAGGATAATGACGTGTCAAAAAGCTTTCCGGAATGCGGTAAAAACCAGCCCTCTGTTATAAAGAAATGAGGTTTTGTGGCAGATTGTTGTTTTTTATTTGATATAAGTGACCTGAGTTCGGGATAAGTTTAGAATAAGGCCAGTTGTTTTGAGTCCTCAATATA
>OCHV01002272.1_pt1 | contig 11062 bp, 9 predicted proteins | sample 1538461 | NCBI WGS metagenome assembly OCHV01 (sample SAMN04571692, study PRJEB22368) | human gut metagenome | biome: human gut; material: stool | host: Homo sapiens | place: Luxembourg | collected 2012-08-03 | reverse complement strand
CGGCCCTCAAAGCCTTCCCACTGTTCAAAATTGATCATTGGAACCTCCTTGCTCCTTCCATTGCGCAGACACCGCTTAGTTAGCAGCATCTAACTATTATGCCCAGAAAAAGCCGTACGTTTCCTGCGGCATTCAAGGCATTTGTTTGGGGGGTAAGGCGCTGGTCTCCCCCAGCGCCTTTTTAGCGGCTGCCGGTGCGCGGGTACCTCCCTGTGCCCAACAGCTCGCTTCCTATAATAACAAGCATTCTTATAAAAAGCAAGAGGAAAATCGAGGATTTTCCTCCCTCAAAAATTTTCCGAAAAAATTTCAAATCAGGGGTTGACAGTCATGACAAACTATGATATCCTTTTGTCACGGCAAGGTTAGTTAAATCTAACCAAGGCTGCGGAGGCCCCCTGCAAGGCCCCCGAAAAGGAAGCAAATTCCTCCATTCCATTCTCTCTTTTTCTGGAAGCGTACAGCTTTATGGTTTGCTCTGTATGCTCCGCGCGGCGGAGAGTGCTTTTGGTACGGCGCTCTTTGCAAAAGCAAGAAAACAAAAACGGGATACATCGCTTGACCACCGATGCGTCCCGTTTTTTGTTTTATCCAGTTTTCCCGCGAATCCTCAACAATTCTTGGCAAGTATTGCCGTTGCGCCCCCAGTGCTTTTGGGCTATACTGTTATCTCAGTACCGCCGCCGCACGGGCAGCGGGCCATGTACCAGAGGGCGGCGTCTCAGGCCGCCAAAGGGGGATTTTGTTACGAAATATCTGTTTCAATTTGCGCGGATCCTCGCGTTTTGTTTTTTGGGTGAGATCCTGCACGCCGTGCTGCCGCTGCCCATCCCGGCCAGCGTCTACGGCCTGATCTTACTGCTGCTGGCCCTGCGGCTTGGCATCGTCAAGCTGGAGCAGGTCAAGGATGTGGGCCTGTTCCTCACGGGCATCTTCCCGCTGCTCTTCGTTCCCGCCGCGGCCGGTGTCATGGAGCTCTGGGCAGAGATGGGCAACATGCTGCTGCCGATCATCATTGCCATCGTGCCCGTCACGGTGCTGGTGCTGGCCTCTGCCGGCCGCACCACCCAGGCTCTGACCAGCCGCCGCAAAAATAAGGAGGCCGCCCATGACTGAGCTTTTAAACGGATTTCTTTCCGGCTCGGCCGCCTGGGGTGTAATGCTCACGCTGGCCGCCTTTGCGCTGGGGACTCTGATCAATAGGGCAACGGGCAAGGCCATTTTCAACCCGCTGCTGCTGGGCAGCATCTTTGTCATCATCCTGCTCAGCGTGCTGAACATCCCTTATGCGGATTACAAGGTCAGCGCTTCCCCGGTCAACTACCTGCTGTTGCCTGCCACCATCAGCCTGGCCATTCCCCTCTATGAAAAGTGGGATCTGCTCAAGGAGAACGCCGCCGCCATCATTGCGGGCATCTCGGTGGGAACGCTGGTCAGCCTGGGCAGTGCCCTGGCCCTGGCGCTGGCGCTGGGCTTGACCCGGGAGCAGTACGCCACCCTCCTGCCCAAATCCGTCACCACGGCCATCAGCATGGACGTGGCGGCTGAGCTTGGCGGCATTGCAGCCCTGACGGGTGCCATCGTGATCCTGACGGGCATTGCAGGCAACCTGCTGGCCGAGTCCGTCTGCAAGTGGTTCCATATCACCGACCCCATCGCCAAGGGCGTGGGCATCGGCACCTCAGCCCATGCCGTGGGCACCAGCAAGGCCCTCCAGATGGGCGAAGTGGAGGGCGCCATGAGCGGCCTTTCCATCGCCGTGGCCGGTGTCCTCACTGCCGTCCTCTGCCCGTTCTTTGTAGGGCTGATCCACTAAACCCGGATCGGATCACAGCACATCCCCGCGCAGGGATGTGCTGTTTGTTGTATAACGCAAACGCCCTCTGTCCATCCAGACAGGGGGCGTTTGCGTTTTGGTTCAGCATCGTTTCATCCGGTGGATGATGTCCGCGGCTTCCTTGGACAGCGGCGGCGGGATCGCTGCCGGGCGGGCCAGACAGTAGCCCTGCAGCAGGTCCACGCCCAGCTCCAGCACCTTGCGCAGCTCGGCCGTGGTCTCCACACCCTCGGCCAGCACCAGAATGTTCCGGGGCCGCGCGTAGTCCACCAGGCTGGTGAGGAACTGCTGCTTGTCCGTGTTGGTATCAATGCTGCGGATAATGGAGATATCCACCTTGACATAGCGGGGGGCTATGGTCAGCAGGCTGCTGCCGTTGCTGTAGCCGCTGCCGTAATCGTCCAGCGCAAAGACGCCGGAAGCTCCGGCCACGGTGCGTTTCCGCTCCAGCTGGGCGGGATCCAGCTCTTCTTCCTCGGTGATCTCCACCACCAGCTTCCGGGCCAGTTCCGGGAAACGGCCGCAGTAATCCCGCCAGTCGGTGTCGTTCAGGCTGACACTGGCAATGGAGTTGATAAAGAGCAGGCTGTCCTCCCGGATGAGGCCGCGCTCTTTCAGCTTTTCAAAGGCGCTGGAGGCCTTGAACAGGGTAATGTGCTCGATGTCGTACAGGCGGTTCAGCTCCCGCGCCAGCTTCATCACGGTAAGGGGTGAGCGCAGGGTGGGCATCTCCGGCCGCATCAGGGCCTCATAGGCGATGGCCCGGCCATTGCGGGCCGAGAAAATCGGCTGGAAATGGTAGCTCACCGCCTGATCCCGCAGCATCTGCTCAAACTCGTTGCGGGTCTGCATGGCGTAGGCTTCCTGATTGTACATGCCGATGTCAAACTCTTTCATCTCGCCCTTGCGGGAATGCTTGACCTGATACATGGCAAAATCAGCGTACTTTTTCAGGGTATTGAAATCCGTGCTGTCCTCCGGGTACCAGGCCACGCCGCCCGAGATGCTGATGTGCAGCTCGCTGCCGCTGGGCAGGATGGAAGCGCTGTCCTGCAGGGCCGCGCGCAGCTTTTCCAGCTCTTCCCGCACGGCGTCCCGGCTGTCGTAGCCGTAGAGCAGCAGCATGAACTCATCGCCCGAGAGGCGGGCAGAGAGGGTGCCCGGCGGGGTACTGGCCGCCAGGCAGCGGCCCGTCTGGCGGAGGTACTGGTCGCCCCAGTCGTGGCCATAGGTGTCGTTGATGGTTTTCAGGTTGTCCAGGTCGGTCATAAGCAGGGCGGCGTGGCCCAGCGTTTCCGGCTTGGCAAACAGGTTCTCGCACACCCGCTGGAATGCCTGACGGTTGTACAGGCCCGTCAGGATATCGTAATCGCGCTCGTGCTCGATGCGGCGGCGCTCCAGCGCCGTCACCTCCTCGTTTTCCCGGCTCAGCTAGACGATGGCGCTTGCAAACTGGTCCAGCTCCCGGATGCCCGTGCGGGAGAACTCCGGCACGCTGACATGGTCCTTCTGGGCCCGGGCCAGCTCATTGGAGAGCTGCGCCACCGGTTTTGCCAGCTGGCGTGCCACCGCGACACTGCACCCCAGGCCCACCACCGCGGTCAGGAGCGCCGCCATGACCAGCAGGTTGCGGACGGAATTGGAGAACCTATAGAGGTCATTTTGGGCCACGGTCCCGATCAGCAGCCACGCCTCGCCGGAGAACGGTGCGTTCCGGCTGTAAAGCCCCAGCTTCTGAAGCGTCGCGTACTGCTCCTCTCCATCCAGCCAGAACTTCCAGTCCATTCCATCCCGGTACAGCGTAAGGGTCTGGGGCATATTCTTGTCGGCATCCTCCCCCGTGAGGAATGCGGTCCGGACGTTGATGACGTCATCCCGTTTTAAGTCTGCATCGGTCGTCGCCAGCAGATAGGTGCCGTGATCCGTGTTCTGCAGCTCATTGCTGGGCAGCTGGGTGGTCAGGTAGCTGGTCAGCAGCTCCACGCCCACCACACCGTACACGGTGCCGTCGTCCAGGATGAGGGGCTGCACATAGGCCAGCGCGTCCCGGTCGTCCCCTTTCAGGCGGAACGTTGCAGGAGTCCAGCGGCCATAGTCCTCCGCAGAAAGCTTGCTCTTGGAGGCATAGGCGATCTGGAACGATTCCTTGTAAAAGCTGGTTTTTCCGCCCGGCTGGTATGGCATGGCCGGAGACCAGCCCTTATCCGTGGAGATGCCCAGCGGGGCAAACGCTGTTGCGGGGCCCCGTTCTGCCAGCAGGTCGGCGTTCCGGTCGGTGGAAAGAGCACTGGAGTCCAGGTCGCGGATGTAAAGGCCGGGCAGATAGCTGTCATCGGCCCGGTGGTTCAGGTCGTGAGTGCTCAGAATGACAAAGATGCCATTGACAGGCTTTGTCCGCAGGGTGCTCACCAGCTCCGGGACAATGGCCTGGAGCAGCGGCAGGGCTTCCTCACTGGAGGTATCCAGCGTGTTCAGATCCACGATGCCCTGGTCCACCAGTTCCCGCGTCACGCCGTCAATGGTACCGCTGATGGCATTGAGGTCCTGCGCCTGGATCAGGTTCTGGCGCAGGTAATTGGCGCGGTTCTCCACCTGCTTGTCGAGAATATCCTCGGCGTTCTCATTCAGCTGGCTGGTCACCCGGCTGGTGCTGATGGCAAAGATCAGCAGCAGCATTTCTGCCAGAAGCACCAGCAGCAGGGAGCGCAGGATCTTGCAAAAGATCGAGCAGCCCCGCCTTTGATACGCTGTCTCTTTTTTCACCCCTGTTTTTCCATCCTTTCCGCTCCATGATCGGGCATCAGCCCTCGTAAGCACTCAGTTTGGTGCAGAGAGATTGATACCAGTTCTCAAAATACTCGTCGGTCAGGTAGAGCGCCTCGGCTTCGGCAGCGCTCACCCCGGCGGCCAGCTGCTCTTCCACCGCCGCGCGGTCCGCGCTGGCCAGGTCCGACATGCTGTATTCCAGCACCTTGCGGGCATCCGTGCCGCCCGCAAAGGGCTTGGGGGTGTAGAGCTCGTGGTTTTCCACCGCGTCAATGGCGTTTGCCAGGACGTCTTTCATGGAGTCGGTCAGATCCAGGCCGCTGTTCTCGATAGCGGTCACGTCGTCGGCCGCGTGGGTCACGGGCAGGTAACCGGAGCCCACGGCAAACTGGATGTTATTTTCCGGCTGGGTGAACCACTTGAGGAATGTGACACAGGCGGCTTCTTCCTCCGGGGTGCTCTTGGTCACCACCATGCCGGCGCCCTGCTGGACAGCCACCTCTTCGCTTCCGGCAAACGAGGGGTTGGGCAGCACTTTCAGGCTGATATCATGGCTCTCGGTGTCGCTCACCTGCACCTGCTTGGGGAAAAAGGTGGCGCTGGAGTTGGAGCCCACATAGGCCAGCACATTGCCGGTCTTGATGTCGTCACTGCGGAAACGGCCCTCGCCCGCAAACCAGCCCTTGACAAAGGGGACATAGTAGTTGTCCCACAGCTTCCGGGCCACATCCTCGGTCAGGTTCACGGTCATCTTGCCGTTTTCCACGGTAAAGAGGGTATTGCCCAGCTCCTTGGCACCAATGAGCATGTAGTTTGCCATGGCGTCGCGGCCAAACAGCGCCTTGCCGTCGTCCGGGACTTCCGTCCGGGCGTCGGTCCAGTCGTAGTATTTTCCGGCGGTGGCTACAAGGCCCTCCACGGTGGAAAGGTCCTCATACGTTGCCCCTGTGGCTGCCGCAAAGGCCTGCCAATCGGTATCATTGAGGAACAGCAGCTCGGTGGATTTTGCCACCGGGAAAATTTTGATAGTGCCGCTGTCGTCAAAGTCGCCCTCGGTGAGATAGCTCTCCGGGAACGCCGCTTTTTCCTCGTCGGTCAGGTAGCCGCTCAGGTCCGCCACAAGGCCCATCTGGTCCACGGCATAGCAGGTGTCGGCATAAGCGGAGAAGATATTGGGCATCTCTGCAGCCCCCACCTTGCCCTCGGCTGCGGCCAGCACATTGGTCTCCAGATTGTTGACGCTGCCCTGGCTGGAAGCTTCCACCGTGATGTTCTGCTCCTTGCCCACCGTGGCGTTGAACTCATCCACCAGCTTGCTGAATGTTTCCAGCTGGTCGCCGTTGTAGTAGGTCCATACCGTAATGGTCACCGGCTTGGCGTTCGTCGGTGCCGTGTTCTTCGGTCCGGACACCGCGCTGCCCCCGCAGGCAGCCAGGCTCAACGTCAGTGCCGCGGCGCTGGCCAGTGCAGTGATTCGTTTGAAAAGACGCTTCATTCTGATTTTCTCACAATCTCCCGCGGATTCCATCCGCGGGCTCCTCTGTATCCATAGATATTTTTTATTATACGCCTCTTTGCCGCCAAAAGTAAACAAATTTTCCCAAAATCCGCGGCTTTTCATTATTTTTCCACTTTGTGGCAGGTTCGCCCAGTCTTTCCCACAAAAAGACCCGCTGGCGGGAAAATCAGCGGGTCAGAGAAAAATTGTTCTTCTTTTTCTTACAGTTTGGACAGCTGCGGGCCCTGTGCGGTATCCTTGACCGCCCAGCCCATCTCGGTCAGCCGTGCACGGATGGCGTCAGCGGTCGCCCAGTCCTTGGCTTTCTTGGCGGCAGCACGCTGTTCCACCAGCTCGGTCACCTCTGCGGGCACCTCGTCCTTTTTGCGGTTGTACATCAGGCCCAGCACACCGGTGATCTCATCAAAGGCAGCGGCAGCAGCTTCCAACGCCTTTTTGCTGGAGGCTGCGGACAGGGTGTTGATCTCCTTGACCAGATCAAACACAGCAGCCAGTGCATCGGGAGTGTTCAGGTCGTCGTCCATCGCGGTGCAGAACTTCTTGCGGGCCTCTTCCGCCTTGACGGTCAGGGTCTCGTCGGTACCGAACTCGCTCTTGCTCAGGGCAAAATCCAGATTCTCACGGCAGGTGTACAGGCGCTCCAGGCTGTTCTTGCAGCTCTCAATGAGGTCCACGGTGTAGTTCAGCGGCATCCGGTAGCCGGCCGTCAGCATGAAGTAACGGATGGGCTCGTAGCCATAGAGGTTGGCCACATCCCGCACAGTGAAGAAGTTGTGCAGGCTCTTGGACATCTTCTGGTTGTCCACATTGATGAAGCCGTTGTGCATCCAGTAGCGGGCAAAGGTGCAGCCGTTGGCGCACTCGCTCTGCGCGATCTCGTTCTCGTGGTGCGGGAAGATCAGGTCCTGACCGCCGCAGTGCAGGTCGATGGTCTTGCCCAGATGGGTGCGGCTCATGGCGCTGCACTCGATGTGCCAGCCGGGGCGGCCCATACCGTAGGGGCTTTCCCATGCGGGCTCGCCGGGCTTAGCGGCCTTCCAGACGGCGAAGTCGGCGGGGTCTTCCTTCAGGTCATCGTCCATCTGGCTGCGCAGCTCGCGGTTGCCGCTCTCCAGATCGTCCAGCTTCAGGTGGCTCAGCTTGCCGTACTCCGGGTCGCTCTTGACGCGGAAGTAGACATCGCCGTTCTTGGCGACGTAGGCGTGGCCGGTGTCGATCAGATCCTTAACGATATCGAGGATCTGCTGGATGTGCTCGGTAGCGCGGGGCTGGACGGTGGGCTTCTTGCAGTTCAGGCCAGCGGCATCCTTGAGGTACTCAGCCTCAAAGCGCTGGGCAACTTCCTTCATGGAAGTGCCCTCTTCCTGCCCCTTTTTGATGAGCTTATCATCGATATCGGTGATGTTGGACACATAGATAACCTTGTTGCCGCGGTATTCCAGATAGCGGCGCAGGGTGTCGAAGACGATCAGCGGGCGGGCATTGCCGATGTGGATATAATTGTAAACGGTCGGGCCGCAGACGTAGATGCGGTACTCGCCGGGCACCTGCGGGACGAACTCCTCTTTCTGACGGGTCAGGGTGTTGAAAATCTGCATAAAAACCTCTCCTTTTGTGTGGCAGACAGAAGCCGCGACCCTCACAGCCTCGCTCCGCGAAAACCGATAAGAAAAAAACCTCCGGAATCCTTACTGTCGTAAGGACTCCGAAGGCGGTTTTCGTTCAAAATCGCGGTTCCACTTCTGTTTGTCGCTCAAAGCCGGTAACGGCGGCGGCCGCACTGCGATACTATCCTTCCCGCAGTGTGCTCTCCGGGCGCACTTCACGCACCCCTCTGCAAACAGGCTCCCAGCCAACGGCCCATTCTCTCTGTGCAGACGTTCCCTGCGCTACTCTGCCCGGATCAACGCATTTGTTCTGATACAGATTTATTATAATGGCCGCCGCACCGGAAGTCAAGCAGTTTGACACTGCTCCGCAGCCGGAGCGCGGCTTTTTTCTTTCCGCCCCTTTACATCTCCCCGAAGTTGTGTCATAATTTACTTTAATAAAGGGAAAGCCGTTTCGGTGCCGTGATTCGGCGGCGGGGAGCGGCAAGAGAGGGGTAAACTGCCATGAGTAAAACCATCATTCCGGCAAACTACACACCCGCGCTGAACCTGTACGACACCCAGCGCGCCATCGGCACGGTGAAGCGGCTGTTCGCAGACACGCTCTGCGCCACGCTGAACCTCTACCGCGTGTCCGCGCCGCTGTTTCTGGAGGCGTCCACCGGCCTGAATGACGACCTGAACGGCGTCGAGCGGAAGGTCACCTTCGACATCAAGGACAGCGGCACCGAAGCACAGGTGGTGCAGTCGCTGGCCAAGTGGAAGCGCAAGGCCCTGAAGGACTACGGCTTCCGGGTGGGCAAGGGCCTGTACTGCGACATGAACGCCATCCGCCGCGACGAGGAGCTTGATAACCTCCACTCCGTCTATGTGGACCAGTGGGACTGGGAAAAGGTCATCCGGGAGGAGGACCGCACCGAGGCGTATCTGAAAAACGTGGTCCGCTCCATCGTGTCCGCTGTCTGCGCCACCGAGATGAACCTCCACGCCATGTTCCCCCAGCTGCAGGACCTGCCCCTGCACACCCCCAATGTCACGTTCATCACCACCCAGGAGCTGGAAGACAAGTACCCGGACCTGACCCCGAAAGAGCGGGAGAACGCGTTTGTCAAGGAAAACGGCACCACGTTCCTCATGAAGATCGGTGCCCCGCTCAAGAGCGGCAAGCCCCATGACGGCCGCGCCCCCGACTATGACGACTGGGACCTGAACGGCGACCTGCTGTTCTGGAACGAGCCGCTGCAGTGCAGCTATGAGCTGAGCAGCATGGGCATCCGCGTCAGCCCCGAGAGCATGGACAAGCAGCTGACCATGGCTGGCTGCGATGACCGCCGGGCCCTGCCGTTCCACAAGGCAGTGCTGGCAGGCGAGCTGCCCTACACCATCGGCGGCGGCATCGGCCAGAGCCGCCTGTGCATGCTGCTGCTGGGCAGCGTCCATATCGGCGAAGTCCAGGCCAGCGTCTGGGACGCGGAGACCCGTTCCGCCTGCGAAAAGGCCGGTATCCCGCTCCTCTGATTTCCGGAACCAAAAAGCGAGTGCATCTTGCGATGCACCCGCTTTTTTGTTACATAGCGTAATTTTCAGCCCACAAATTCCAGTTTCGGGCCTTTTTTGCGGTGTTTTTTGCCGTTGCCGCCCAGCCACCAGAGCACAAAGGCATACAGGAGGTTGGTGCCCAGGATGATGGCGAACCACATCAGGCTCTCCTGAATGGTCTGGTCGTATACCCGCATAAAGGGGTAGGGCCCGTCGATGCGGCCCGTGATGTTGCCCCACAGGTCGTAGACGCCATAGACGATGGTAGGCACCAGCGCCAGCGGCACACTGGCCAGCGGCAGCCGTGGCTCCCGCTCAAACAGCAGGAACGACACCATGGCCACCACCGGGTTGAGGAAGTGGTGGTAGAGCATGGAGCCCGTAAACAGCATGATGTACCAGCCGTTGCCGTCCTCGTACATGGGGGCCAGAATGAACACCACCGTCAGGAACGTCATGGTCAGGCAGCTGGTGGACCAGAATTTGATCTGTTTGACCCAGCGGGGCAGCTCCCGCCCGGTGAAAAGATCGAGCAGCTGGCACAGGGCCACCAGCGCGCAGACCGCAACGTTGAACATATTGGACAGCTCGGTGTACATGGTAAAGACCAGCTCATGGCCATAATCCCAGCTGATGGGCATGGCAATGGTTTCCATGTAGAGGATGGAAAGGTTCAGCGCCAGCGAGATGAGCTTGCGGCAGAACGCCCAGAGCTTTTCTTTCATCTTATTTTGCCGTGTTGATGAAGCTGCGGTTGTCCCACAGGTACTTGATGCCGGAAACGGCCGTGACCACTGCCACCAGCCAGCACAGCCAGTGGGCAACGAATGCACAGTCTGCTCCCAGTACATTCCCGGTCAGGGAAACGCTGAAATAATAGAAGATGATGGTCAGCATCTGGAGCACGGTCTTCACCTTGCCCCACATGTTGGCGGCGATCACCTTGCCGTCCTTGGCACCGGCCGCCACCATCCGCAGGCCGGAGACGGCAAACTCCCGGGCCAGGATGATGCAGAGCACCACAGGGCTGCACACGCCGTCCCGCATCATGTAGAGGAACGCCACGGTGGTCAGCAGCTTGTCGGCCAGCGGGTCGGCAAACTTGCCAAAGTCGGTGACCATGTTCCACTTGCGGGCCAGATGGCCGTCCAGAAAATCGGTAAAGCTGGCCGCGGCAAAGATGATGCCTGCCACCAGATACCAGGTGGGGTTGAAATCTTCCGTGCCGATCTGGGTCAGGGAAACGAAGACCATGAACACCGGCACCAGAATGATGCGGGTCAGGGTGAGCTTATTGGGCAGATTCATATGGATTCCTCCAATTTGTTATTTTGCAACCGTGCCGTACAGATCGTAAAGGTCACTGTCCTCCACCAGCACATCATAGAACTGGCCGGGATAGAGCGGCTCCTCGCTGGAAACGCAGACATTGCCGTCCACCTCGGGGGCATCGCCGGTGGTGCGGCAGAGGTACAGGCCGCTCTCCTCGTCGATGCCGTCACAGAGCACACGGACGGTCTGGCCCACCTTTTCGGCCTGTTTCTGGGCCATGATGCCGGTCTGGATTTGCATCACCAGCTCAGCGCGCCGGTCCTTGGTCTCCTGATCGATCTGGCCGTCCATCTTTGCGGCCACGGTGTTCTCCTCGGCAGAATAGGCAAAACAGCCCAGACGGTCAAATCTGACCTCCTTGACGAAGTTGCACAGGTCCTCAAACTGCTCCTCGGTCTCGCCGGGGAAGCCCGCGATCAGGGTGGTGCGCAGGGTGATGCCGGGGATCTCGCGGCGCAG